>JFBN01307382.1_pt2 | contig 10860 bp, 11 predicted proteins | sample 768741 | NCBI WGS metagenome assembly JFBN01 (sample SAMN01983846, study PRJNA193217) | chicken gut metagenome | biome: terrestrial biome; isolation source: ceca of Broiler chicken | host: Gallus gallus | place: United Kingdom: England | collected 2010-09-07
TAACCTCACTAAATATAAACTACTATACTGCTTTAAGAAATCAACTAGCACAACAGATAGTATGATATAATAAAAAAGTCTGTTGTGTTAGTAAAACATCAAGCCTTGAGAACTTAACTGGCACAAAAGGCAATAGAAAAATGAAATTTTTTTGGTTTTTAAGCAGTATAGGGTGTATGGTATGGATATTAGACAGAATGTGCAGTATTTGAAAGGTGTCGGGCCGAAAAAAGCGCAGGCTTTGAAAAAGCTCGGCATTGAAAATATATATGATTTGGCCACGTATTATCCGCGCCGGTATGAGGACTTGAGCAGCGTACAGCCAATCGGCAGTCTGAAAGCGGGCGATACGGCCAATATTCAGGGCAAAATCGTGGCGATGGCGGACCGAAATACGCGGCGCGGTTTGAAACTCTTGACGGTGATGATGGCTGACGATACGGGCAGCATACAGATAAATTTCTTTAATCAGGATTATTTGAAGAAAAAATTCAAACAGGGTATGCGTCTGTTCGTGCACGGTAAAATCGGTTACGCCTATGGCGGTTATGGACAGCTTGCTGTGACGCAGCTGATATCGTTTGACACGGAAGACGGCGAAAGTGGCAAAGAAGCGGAAAATCATTACGCTTTCATGCCGGTGTACACATTGCCCGATTATATCAAGCCGAAGGATTTTCGCAATCTGCTCGAGCAGGTGATGGCGGCGGAGACGAATTTCAAGGATATCGTGCCGGAATTCATCCGCGCGAAATATCAGCTGCTGTCAAAAAGAGAAGCCGTCGGTAAAATTCATTTTCCGCAAAGTAAAAAAGAACTGGAAGAGGCAAAATGCAGTCTTATTTTCGAGGAACTGTTCAGCATTCAGGCAGGTTTATTATTGCTGAAAAAGCAGCATACGGGCAGAGAGCGGGGCATAAAATTTCTGCCGGACAGTAAACTGGTTGAAGCAGTGTTTAAAGCCATTCCGTTTGAACTGACGGCGGAGCAGCAGAAAGTCTGGCAGGAAATCTGCCGCGATATGCAGTCAGACAGGCAGATGCAGCGGCTCGTGCAGGGCGATGTCGGCTCGGGAAAAACGGTAATCGCTATTTTGGCACTGGTTAAGGCGGTGGAAAACGGCTATCAGGGTGCAATGATGGCACCGACGGAAATACTTGCCATTCAGCATTTTGATAAGCTAAAATCGTTATTGGAGCCGCTCGGTATTAATGTAGCAATTTTGACGGGCAGCTTGAAGGCAAAGCAGCGGCGCGATACGCTGGAAGGGTTGGCGGACGGAGCTGTGGATATCGTAATCGGTACGCACGCACTCATTCAGGACAATGTCATCTTTAAAAATCTGGGTCTTGTTGTAACGGATGAACAGCATCGCTTCGGCGTAAACCAGCGCGCCAAACTGGAAGATAAAGGCATTGATTTTCTGCCGGACGTGCTCGTCATGACGGCAACGCCGATACCGCGAACCATGACGCTTACCGTTTACGGCGATTTGGACGTGTCGTTCATCCGTCAGCTGCCGCCGGGCAGAAAACCGATACGGACGTTCGTGCGCATGCCGGACAGGCGCGAGCTTATTTATAAATTCGTACGCAATGAAGTGGCAAAAGGCAGACAGGCATACGTGGTCTGTCCGCTGATTGAAGAAAGTGAAAACAGCGATGCCGTTTCGGTAGAAATGATTTACGATGAGTTGACGAGCGGTTTTCTGTACGGCATGCGGTGCGCGCTGTTGCACGGCAAGCTAGCGGCAAAGGATAAAGAGCAGCTTCTGTATGATTTTCTGGCGGGAAAAATAGATGTACTGATATCGACCACCGTTATCGAAGTAGGCGTCAATGTGCCCAATGCCAGCATAATGGTCATTGAAGGAGCGGAGCGCTTCGGTCTGGCACAGCTTCATCAGTTGCGCGGCCGTATCGGCAGAGGGCAGTTCGCGTCGTACTGCATTTTGGTTAATCGCGGCAAGAATGCCAATTCATTGGAACGGCTTCATCTCATGGAAAAGATTTCCGACGGATTTGTGCTGGCGGAAGAAGATTTGCGTCTTAGAGGACCCGGTCAGTTTTTCGGTTCCATGCAGCACGGTCTGCCGGATTTGAAGATAGCCGATGTCCTAAATGACGTGAACGTATTGGTAACGGCACGCCGGGAAGCGCAGCGTGCCATAGACTTCGGCATTGACAGAAAATCGCTGGTGGAGCTGCTGCAGCTGCAATATAAAGACAGATTTATAAAAATAGCCGATGTATAGAAGGTGTAAGAAAGAAAAATGAGTAAAGAAAATAGTGTAAAAGCAGTAACTTTAGTAATATTCATAGCAGTATTGGCATTAATACACGTATTAAATCCCGATTTTTACGGTGAGTTCTGGCATGTTGCGACGAGCGGCAATATGCAGGAAACGGTCGATTATATAGACTCGTTCGGCGCATGGGCGATGGTATTCAGTTTTCTTCTGGATGTGCTGATTAACGCACTGGGATTTCTGCCGTCGATTTTCGTATCGACTGCTAACGGTTTATTATTCGGCATTGTGCCGGGGATTATCGTATCGTGGCTGGCGGAAACGGTGGGCGTAATAATTTCCTTCATTCTAATGCGGACAATTTTGCGTTCATCAGCGGAAAAACTGATTGCCAAATCGAAATATCTGCAAAAGGCGGATGATTTCAGCGGCAGAAACGGCTTCAAAATAATGCTCATTTTGCGCGCTATGCCGTATTTTCCGTCGGGAATTTTGACGGCGCTCGGTGCAGTCAGCAAAATAAGTCTCAGAGATTACGCGCTTGCCAATCTAATCGGCAAATTTCCGTCAACATCGCTGGAAGTGGTAATCGGTCATGATGTTGTAAACTATCAGCAGAATTTAGACCGATTAATGATTGTAATTGTGTTAGTATGTATTATTTACGGTGCAATATGGTACTATCACAGAAGAATGGAGAAAAAATAAAAGACAAAAGTGCGTATTTCAAGAAATATATTGCTTTTAAAGTCTTTTCACAGTATAATATTGTTCATAGTTATAAAAAACACATATTATAATAGAAGTTAAATAGACAGGGAGTTGAAAAGTTTTGATTAAAGTCATTGTAAACGGTGCTTACGGCCGCATGGGCAGCACTGTTGTAAACGCGGTTGTGAACGACAGCGAACTGGAACTTGTCGGCGCAGTCGATATCGTCGGCGGTATGGACGCGGGCGATAAAGCCGGCTGCGGCAAAACAGGCATTATAATTTCCACAGATTTGCAGAAAACAATAGATGAAGTGAAACCGGACGTAATGGTCGATTTCACGCAGCCGAGCGTAGTATTCAATACGGCAAGCATTGCGCTTAAAAATAAAGTTCGTCCCGTTATCGGTACGACAGGGCTCACGGATGAACAGAAAGCGCAGCTTGATAAACTCGGTCAGGAAAATGATACGCCGTGCTTTATTGCGGCAAACTTCGCCATCGGCGCAGTGCTCATGATGAAAATGGCGGTGGAAGCGGCAAAATACATGCCGGATGTGGAAATCATCGAACTGCACCACGACAATAAACTGGATGCGCCGTCCGGTACGGCTCTCGTTACGGCAGAAATGATAAGCAAGGTACGCGAAAGCCATAAACAGGGTCATGCCAATGAAAAAGAAAAACTTGCCGGTGCAAGAGGCGCGGAATACGACGGTATGAGAATTCACAGCGTGCGTCTGCCGGGCTATGTCGCTCATCAGGAAGTCATTTTCGGTGGTCTCGGTCAGACATTGACAATCCGCCATGATTCCATCGACAGAACGTCCTTCATGCCGGGCGTAGTGCTTGCCTGCAAGAAAATTATGGGGCTCAAATCTGGTCTTACCTGCAATTTAGATAAAATTATGGACTGACAAATTAAAATATTGGAGTAGTGATTTTAGTGAAAAAATACAATGTAGCAATTCTCGGCGCTACCGGTGCCGTAGGTCAGGAATTTTTAAATCTTATTGAAGAACGCAATTTTCCGTTTAACGAATTAAAACTGCTGGCGTCCTACCGTTCCGCCGGTAAGAAAATCCAGTTTATGGGCAAAGAATACACGGTAGAGGAAGCAACGCACGAATCTTTCAAAGATGTGGATATCGCGCTTTTCGCCGGCGGTGCTGCCAGCAAAACATTCGCCAAATCGGCAGTGGAAGCAGGCGCCGTTGTTATCGACAACTCCAGCGCATTCCGCATGGACCCGGAAGTTCCGCTCGTTGTTCCGGAAGTAAATCCGCAGGCAATCGCCCGTCATAAAGGCATTATCGCTAATCCGAACTGCTCGACCATCATCATGGTGATGGCGCTTAAACCGATTTATGATTTGGCGAAAATCAAACGCATTGTCGTATCCACTTATCAGGCTGTTTCCGGCGGCGGCAAGGAAGCTATGGCGGAACTGGAAACACAGGTTAAAGCTATCGTGGAAGGCAAGGAAGTTGTGGCAAATATTCTGCCGGGCGCTTCACTGCCGAAACATTATCAGATTGCCTTCAACTTAATTCCGCAGATTGACGTGTTCCAGGATAATCTTTATACAAAAGAAGAAATGAAGATGATTAACGAAACACATAAAATCATGGAAGACGACAATATCGGCATTACGGCAACGACAATCCGCGTGCCTGTATACCGCAGCCATGCTGAATCGATTAATATCGAGCTGGAAAAAGAAGTGAGCCTCGATGCTGTAAAAGAAGCGCTCGCTAAATTCGACGGCGTAACGGTTCAGGATAATCCGGCGGAAATGGAATATCCGATGCCGCTCATGACTTCCGGCAAAAATGACGTATATGTAGGACGCATCCGCAAGGATTATTCCACAGCTAATGCTTTAAATCTCTGGGTGTGCGGCGACCAAATCAGAAAAGGCGCAGCGCTTAATGCACTTCAGATTGCCGAATATATGATTGAACATGATATGATAACAAAATAATAGAGAATGAGAAAGCAGTTCAGTTGTAGAAACATTGAACTGCTTTTTTTACAAAGAGAAAGGATATTGTATTATGGAAAGTAAAATTGCTAAAGCAATCAAATTGAAAACACAGCCGGTGGCGGTGTTCCGTTCGGATGAAAAACAGAAAAATGCACTGCAATTCAAAGAAGGTGTGTGGGGCTGCGTGGTGGCGCTTTTAAATGCGGCATCTAAAGGGAAAACGGCAATTTCTTCTTTGGAAACGACTGCCTGTATTGGCGGCAGAGCGGGACTGGGACTTAAAACTTATGATTTGGGCTATATCGAATATTTTCTGTCGACGGGAGCAAACGACGGCAGAGAGGGTGAGTGCTATAAGAAAAATCCGGAGATTGCGCGTTATTTCATCATGAATGTACCGAAAATTCCGGCGAAAAAATACGTTGTATTCAAACCGCTCGATAAACTCACTGAAAATGAACAGCCGGAAATTGTCGTTTTTCTCGTTAATGCCGACCAGCTTTCGGCGCTTGCAGGCATGGCAAATTATGACCAGATGACGCAGGACAATGTGGAGATTAAATTCGGTGCGGGCTGTGCGCAGTCGATTTTATACGCATTGAAGAATTTTGAAGAAAAAAGCATAAAATGCACAATCGGGCTTACCGACCCGTCGGCACGTAAATGTATCTCGCCGGAAATTCTGTCTTTCAGCGTACCGTATTACCGTTTTTTAGAAATGGAAGCGCAGGCGGAAGAAAGTTTTCTCACCAAAACGACATGGGCAAAAATCAGCAGCCGCATAAAATAATCGTTAGAAAAAGAAGTGATAAATACTCACTTCTTTTTTGTTTTCTGCTTGCATTTTGGAAATAAGCGGATATAATATAAAAATGATACAGAAAGAGAAAACGTTTTCTGTAATGATTTTGCAATTAGAAATTTAGAAATGGAGTGGAATATTTAATTGTCCGTAGGAAAAAATTATTCGTTATTACCGGTGTTTACACTCGTTTTGCTCAGTTTTATTCTGGGAACGAGTGAGTTTATCGTTGTCGGCATATTGCCGGAAATCGCTTCGGATATTGATTGTTCGATAGCTATGGCGGGCAATCTCATATCGTTTTTTGCTTTTGCCTATGCCGTCGGGACACCTTTCGTTACGGCTTTTTTAAGTCCATTCAACCGTTATTATACTTTACTGGGATTGACGGCCGCTTTTATTTTAAGCAATGTGCTGTGTGCCGTTGCGCCAAATTATTTTGTTTTGATAGCGGCGCGTATCATTACGGCGATTATTTCGGGTACTGTTTTATCTGTATCTATGACTTTTTCGACGGAGATTGCTCCGCCGCAGGACCAGCCGAAAGTAATCAGCTGGATTTTTTCGGGCTTCAGTGTATCTTCCATATTCGGCGTGCCGATTGGTACGCTTATTTGTCAGGCATTTGACTGGCGTATTACATTTGCTGTATTATCAGTGTTCAGTCTGATTATTTTGCTTATGCTGCGTCATTATCTGCCGAATGTAGGCAAAGGAGCACGGAACAATCTGATGAGCCAGTTCGCTCTGTTTAAAAGCGTGCGCATTCAGTTCGGCATGATGATGGTAATTTGCGGAGCGGCCGGCAGTTACGTTTTTTATACATTTATGACGCCGTTTATTACGGAAGTTTTGCAGGTGCCGTCTCTGGAAATCAGTCTTATACTGAGCATTTTCGGTGTGGCGACGATTATCAGTAATTTGGCATCCGGCCGTATTGCCGGTCTCGGCGGTGTAAAGAAAATGCCGATTGTATATCTTGTGCAGGCTCTTTGTCTGGCTGCTATCTTCATTACGGCTCATTCAACGCTGCTTGGTCTAGCGAATATTATGCTTATCGGTGTCATTATGTATTTGCAAAATTCACCAGCTCAGCTGCATTTTCTGCGTACGGCTAAACTGGAAAAGCCGGATGCTTTGTCGTTGGCATCGGCTCTCAATCCTGTTTCGTTTAATACGGGGATTGCCATCGGTTCGTCTGTCGGCAGTTTGATTATAACTTTTGCCGATATGCCGTATATAGGCATCGGTGGAGCCGTTTTTGCGCTGGGCGCAATGTTTGCCAACATGTATCTGTTAAGAAATATGACGGATATAAGAAAACGCGCCAGCTCGAGAGCGGTAATGAATTTGCATAAAAATATGGTTTGATTTAAAAGCAAAAGCACTTTAGAAGTAAAATCTAAAGTGCTTTGTATGTTATCTGTTTTTCATTTGTGTTAATAATCGTTTTGTCGGCAGGACTTTTAAAAGTATAAGGCATATGATAAGTTCCGGCAACAGATACGAAGCATTGAATATTAATGAATACCAATAAATGGATGTTCCATTCGGTACATAACTGCCGAAGAATACAACGCCGGAGATAAAATGGCAGATAAAGCGGCAGGTGATACCGACTGTAGCTCCGAGATAAATATTTTTGACAAAAAAGCCTGCGAGTCCGAGTGCCATAAAAGGTAGCGGATAATCGAACAGAACTTGTAGAGGTGAGAGAATAAACGGGTCCTGGATTAAATTTAAAAGTCCGTAGCAAAAACCTGTCAGGAAACCAACAGCTGGACCGTAACAGAAAGCTACTAACAATAAAGGAAGCATACCGCCTAAAGTTATACTGCCGCCCTGCGGTAAATGATAGAGCCTAATCATATGCAAAATGACGGTGAGTGCAATCATTAAGCCGAGTTGCATTATCATTCGTGTTGAAAAATGGATTTTTTTCATGTAAATAAATGCTGCAATTAAAAGCAGTAGTACAACTAATGCTAAAATACTGTTTAAATTGTCAAGAATAATAGAGAGATTTTCCCACATAAAAGTACCTTTCTTTTAATCAATAAATTTACTGCGCAATAGAGCAATTTCGCGGGCGTAACCTGTGTGGTCATTCGGTGTTTCGAGGATGAACGGCAGGTTTTTCAGGGCAGGATGATTGATGATACGCACTATGGCGTCAAGACCGATTTTGCCTTCGCCGATTTTTTCGTGGCGGTCCTTATGACTGCCGCAGTCGTTTTTGCTGTCGTTCAAATGAACGGCTTTTAACCGGTTGAGCCCGATTATCCTGTCGAATTCGGCGATGACATCATCGAGATGATTGACGATATCGTAGCCGCCGTCCCAAACGTGGCACGTATCGAGGCAGACGCCGATTTTATCCTGCAATTTCACTTTGTCAATGATAGCGCGGATTTCCTCGAATGTTTTGCCAACTTCCGTTCCTTTGCCTGCCATTGTTTCCAGCAGAACCGTCGTTTTCTGTTCCGGCCACATGATATCGTTCAGACATTCGGCGATAAGCTCAATGCCGGCTTGTGTTTCTTGCTTGAGATGATTGCCGGGATGAAAATTGTAATAGTTGTACGGTACTTTTTCCATGCGTTTTAAATCGTCCGCCATGGTGTTATAGGCAAATTCGCGAACTTCCGGTTTATTCGAGCAGGGATTTAATGTATACGGCGCATGTGCTACGAGTTTTTGAAAATTATGCTCCTGTGCTAATTGCAAAAATGCACTGACATCGTTGTCATCAATATCTTTGGCTTTGCTGCCGCGCGGATTGCGGGTGAAAAAAGCGAAAGTATCGGCTTTCAGTTCTAAAGCCTCTTTACCCATACCCATAAATCCTTTAGATGATGAAAGATGATTTCCTATATGCAGCATATTTCCTCCTAAAGTAAAATTATTATTAATTAGAAATTATTGTAGCATATAAATATACTTTTTTAAATAAATAAGAGGAATTTTAAAAAGACATACGGAAATAATTAATAAGAACTTTTACAAAGCGAGGGATAGGAAATGGAAAGAGAAGAAGTCCTGCTGAAAATAGCCGGAATAATCAGCAACAACGACAGCGATGTACTGACGGAAGTAGAAGAATGTATCGACAATATCGAAGCGTATGTCTCCACGCATATAGAAGAATATGAAGATAGAAGCATGACGCTGGAAGATGACTCGACGGAGGATTTGCAGTGGCTCGGCATGGTGAACTGTCTAATTCGCAATAATTATGTGTATGAAACGGACGATAATGTTCAGCTGACGGATTTCGGCTGGGAATTTAAAAATCTGCGCGGCTTTAAAGAATACGGACTTACGCTTGACCGCAAATTTCTGGATGACAGTTACAGCATAGACCGGTACGATTTGAATGAAGATGATGAAGATGTGTTCGATTACGAAGATGATGAAGATTTGATGGAAGACGATAATATTGTAGGCTGGTGTAAATATCTGGACAATAAATGGGCGGATGAAAATGTCTGTGTCGGCATGATTGGCATAAATAGCGATGTTTATGTGATATTCCCGATAGACTGTGATGTGCTGGAGCAGCTGGAGGATTTGGCGGACAGCATCGGGCGGCATATATCAAGTGTATATTAAATTTTGGCTGCGACAAAGTAGAAAAATACTTTGTTGCAGTTTTTATATTTACAGCATTAAAAGTAGGAACAGAAGTTCTCTAGCTGATTTTTGTATATTTAGGTTGACAAACCAATGCGGCGTATAAGACGCCATAAGCAAAGAAAAGACGAGGATAACAGCTGTAAATATTATATATAATATAAGTTTTCGTATGCCAAACTGCGATATGATTTTTTTATTTTCAAGAATAATTAATCCCCAAATAAGCGAGGAAATAAATATTGGTAAAATACAGCCTTTAATTAATTGGAAAACTAGCATAAATTCTCCTTAAGAATAAATTTACGATGAAACATAGGATACATATAATGAATTATAGTATATGCTGTTTAAAAATACAAATGTGTGTTATAATAGAAAAATATCAGTACATTGTATTATTGGTGAAGGGAGATTTTTATGACAAAGATTGCAGTAGAACTTGTACCACGTGATATAGCTGTATTCGAAGATGAACTGAAAGCGATAAAAGCAGATATTCCTGCTGTGGATTTTATAAATGTGCCGGATTTACTGAGTTGTGATGTGCGCAGCTGGGACGGCGCCGGTCTTGCCAAGAAGTATTTTAAAGAAGCAGTGCCGCATCTGCGGGCGATGGATTTTGACTTTACGCAGGAGATGCCGATAAAAGACAAACTGAAAGAATACGGTATAAATGAAGTGCTTGTCATCGAGGGCGACCCGCCGCAGACGATGACGTATCAGGTTTATCCGACAGTCAGCACGGATATTATAAAAAAATTCAGCGAAGAAATGCCGCAGATAAAAGTTTATGCCGGTATCGACCAGTACAGAAGCAGCATGAAAGAAGAGGAATATCGTATCCGCCGCAAAATTTTAGCCGGAGCGAAAGGCTTTTTCACACAGCCGTTTTTCGATATGCGCTATCTGGAAATGTATGCCGACCTTCTGGACGGACTAGAAGTTTACTGGGGCGTATCGCCGGTACTGTCGGCTCGTTCTGTTAGCTACTGGCGCAATAAAAACAACGTTATTTTCCCGAAAAACTTTGAGCCGACGCTCGAATGGAATATTGACTTTGCCCGCCGCGTAGTGGATTTTGCCAGAGCGCATAATCAGAATGTATATTTAATGCCAATTAAAGCAAAGATAATGCCATATCTGGAAGGTGTCTTAAAATAAAGATGGTAACGTTCATTTTTCTTTGGCGCAAAGAAAAATGAACCAAAAAGAAACTTTTTAACGTTTCGCTATCGCTGCACTGGGCGAGCCTTCGCAGCCCTTAAAAAAAACAGGTGGTACAATGGCTCGAAACAATGGAATTTGGCTCGTGCCTTTCGTTCTCGGTAGGAGCTTAATTTGAGCTGTTGATACAACAATTTGCTAGCCATGCTAGATTTTTGTCTGCGTTGGAGATTTTTACGGTAGCTTCAGCTATTAAGAAAATAATTTTTTAGCTCTGTTTTTAGTTTAAATGTTTGAGCGCAAGCGAGTTTTT
>JFBN01304343.1_pt1 | contig 10849 bp, 9 predicted proteins | sample 768741 | NCBI WGS metagenome assembly JFBN01 (sample SAMN01983846, study PRJNA193217) | chicken gut metagenome | biome: terrestrial biome; isolation source: ceca of Broiler chicken | host: Gallus gallus | place: United Kingdom: England | collected 2010-09-07
GCCAGCTCTACGGTGGTAATGATTCCGGCGCCTATGAGCATGCGCCAAGTGATGGGCAGGGGCTGCGCCATCTCACCCAGGTGACCGATGAGCAAAAAACAGACGCCTCCTGCCACAAACATACTCCCATGGCTCCAGCCCCGCCAGAGCAACTCCATGCCGGTGTAAACCATGCCGCCCAGGTACCAGAGGACAGCGTATCTCCACAGTCGCAAGGGAAATACCTCCTTATTGTTTTGTAAAGGGATTCTGCCCCGTCGGGGGGAAGGGTAAACCGCTGGGCAGCGGAAGAACCTGCGTATTGGCGCCGCCTTTTTTTGCACAAGCTTTGACCCGCGCCCTTTGTTGCGGGCATGGAAAAGACCGTCTAAATTATGCATATGATTCACAAAAGGGCATAAACAACCCGGCCGGTGGAACTGCCACAGGCCGGGTTGTTAGTTGCTTTGTCGGGATGGTCTCAAAAGGCGGGCGCGCTTGGGCGGAGAGGGTATCAAACGTTAAACAGGAAGTTTACAATGTCGCCGTCCTGCATGACGTAGTCTTTTCCCTCGCTGCGGACTAAGCCTTTGGCCTTGGCGGCGGCCATGGAGCCGCAGGCTTTCAGGTCCTGAAAGGCGATGACCTCAGCCCGGATGAAGCCCCGCTCGAAATCGGTGTGGATTTTTCCGGCGGCCTGAGGAGCTTTGGTGCCTTTTTTAATGGTCCAGGCCCGGCACTCGTCGGAACCGGCGGTCAGGAAGGAGATGAGGCCCAGCAGGGCGTAGCTGCTGCGAATCAACCGGTCCAGGCCGGACTCCCGAAGCCCCAGCTCCTGCATGAACAGAGCCTTCTCTTCCGGATCGTCCAGCTCGGCAATGTCGGCCTCCAGCTTGGCGCAGATGGGCAGCACCTGGCTCCCCTCCTGTTCGGCCAGCGCCCGAACCTGGAGGAAGTAAGGGCAGCTCTCCGGCTGACTGACCTGGCTTTCGGAGAGGTTGGCGGCGTAAATGGTTTTTTTCAGCGTCAGCAGGTCCGAGGTGGCGATGAGTGCCCGGTCATCGTCGGAGCAATCGAAGGTCCGGGCCAACCGGCCTGCGTTCAGGTGCGCCAGCAGGCCCTGGAATACCTCTGCCTCGTGAGCAAACCGCTTGTCCCCGCCTTTGGCAGCCTTTTGCGCTTTGTCCACCCGGCGTTCCACCATTTCCGCATCGGCCATAATCAGCTCCAGATTGATGATGTCGATGTCCCGCAGGGGATCGGTGGAGCCTTCCACGTGGGTCACGTTGGGGTCGTCAAAGCAGCGCACCACGTGGATGATGGCGTCGGTGGTCCGGATGTTGGAGAGGAACTTATTGCCCAATCCCTCGCCCTTGGAGGCGCCCTGGACCAATCCGGCGATGTCTACGAATTCGATGACGGCGGGAGTGAATTTCTTGGGCTGATGCATGTCCCGGAGCCAGGTGAGCCGCTCGTCGGGGACGGGGACGACTCCCACATTGGGGTCGATGGTACAAAAGGCATAGTTGTCCGCCGGAACTCCGGCGTTGGTAATGGCGTTGAAAAGAGTGGACTTCCCAACGTTGGGTAAGCCGACGATTCCTAATTTCATAGATCTCTGCATCTCCTTGTCATTTGCGTATGATCATGGCTTTGGCTTTCCGGCGCACCGTTGTCAACGCGCTTGCCCGTGTGCGGCGCCGGGGCAAAACCATTTTTTGTTTCATGGCGGGATGACGCGCCGTGCCGGTTCGCCGGGGACGTGGCCAGGTTGGTCTCTATCTTAATTGGAAAGTCCCCCGTGGCATGGCCCGTCTTGTCTTTGGTAGAGACCGTTCCCGCGTTTTTGCCGTGGAGCCTCTTCTCACCGCAGGCCCCTGCTCCGCAGAAAAAGCCTGCTGCAACGGGGTTATTATAGCAGATGGACCTCTTTCTCTCAAGGTGTTTTTCCGGAATCCAGCCCGGGTTTCCGGCAGATACCCAGACCGGCCGGTTCACGTTCGGTCTGTTGGTGATCATTATGAATGAAAATGCTTCACCGGGGACTGAGTCAGAATCCACGGTGAAGCATTTTCTGAGGCCGGTGGTCAGATTTGCATTTCGACGCAATGCAGTCTTTTTCTCTGTATGGTCTCGTTTTCTTACCGTCTGCGGCGGCGATTGTAAAAGTGGGCCAGTCCGCCCTCAGAGGTCTCTTTATACTGATGAGACAGGTTTAAGCCGGTTTCGTACATGGCTTTGCAGACCATATCGTAACTGATGTTCCGGGTGCCGCAGAGGCAGTAGCTCAGATTGCAGGCATTCATGGCCCGCATGGCGGCTACGGCGTTACGCTCGATGCAGGGAATCTGCACGAGGCCGCAAATGGGATCGCAGGTGAGGCCCAGGTGATGCTCCAGGGCGATTTCCGCTGCGTACTCCACCTGGTCCAGGTTCAGACCGTACAGCTCGGCCAGACCGGCGGCGGCCATGGAGCAGGCCACGCCCACCTCGGCTTGACAGCCGCACTCCGCCCCGGAGATGGAGGCGTTCTGCTTAGCCAAGTCTCCTATGATGCCGGCGGTGGCCAGAGCCCGGAGTACTTGCTCCTCCGTGCAGCCTCGGGTCTCCTGGACGTACCGCAGAACCGACGGCAGGACGCCGGCCGCGCCGCAGGTGGGGGCGGTGACGATGGTGCCGTTGTCCGCGTTCTGCTCGGACACGGCGTAGGCATAGGAGCAAATGATCCGGCACTCCCGAACCTGGGCCACCTCGGTGGGCAGCGCCTGCTCGTACAGGTACTTGGCTTTTCGCTGCACGTTCAGGCCGCCGGGCAGGGTGCCGGTGGCGGAGAGGCCGTCGGAAATGGAACGCTGCATGGCGGCCCAGACCTCCCGGAGGAAGTCCCAAATTTCCGGACCTTCGTTCATCTCTACGTATTCGCTCAGGGTGTGAATGTAGCGCCATTTGCAAAAATCGGCGATTTCCGCAAAGGAATTTTCAGGGTAAATTTCTTCATTGGGGTCCGCAGGCCGGCCTAAAATGACGATGTCGCCGCCGCCTACCGACTCCACCCGGAAGTGGCCGGTTTGGGTTTCGCCCTGATAGGCGAAAAAGTCCATGGTGTTGGGGTGACCCATATCCTCCGGGTCTTCCTGCGCGTAGATAATTTTATTATCCACAGAGGACAGAACCTCCCGCAGGACCCGGTCTGTGCCGTGGCCCACGCCGGTTTTGCTCAGGGAGCCGTATAGAATTACCTGAATGCGGTCTGCCTCCGGATGCTCCGAGAGGAATAGTTTGGCTGCCCGCTCCGGGCCCATGGTGTGAGAGCTGGAGGGGCCTTTTCCGATTTTATAAATGTCACGGATGGATTTCATACTTTTGCCTCCGTTGTAGTACTTGCAAATAGTATAGCAAATTCGACTCCCGAATACAACGGCGGATTTTATTTTTTACGGCCGGGTGCGCAGGGCTTCCAAGGACAGCTCTCCGGCAAGCTTGAACAAGGCGTCGGCCAGAACCTGCTCCACCGGTTTTCCGGCGGCTTCGGCCACGCGTTGGTAAAGACGGGTGGTGGCGGGGTCCAACGAAATGGTAAACTGGGCCATGGGCATCTCCCTTCCAACATGAGTTTGTATGCACAGGAAATCCAATCTGCCTTGCCGGCCGGAACGAAGAGAGGAAGCCTGTGCGCGGCTGCTTTTCCCGTAAGGCCCGGGCCGGCTCCCGGCGCCGGATGACCCGGGCGGTCCCGCGCCCGGCAAAGGGGGGAGGCATCTCATCCTATGCGGGGCCTTGACATTCGTGATACAATAGCAAAGAAGAAGTATTTGTGGGAGTTCGCCAAATTCCCCCGGGAGGATGGAACAGAATGGCAAAAGAGAAAAAGGTGGAGCAAATTACCGATATGGAAGTGGACTTCGCCCAGTGGTACACCGATGTGTGCAAAAAGGCGGAGTTAATTGCATACTCCGGCGTAAAAGGCGTGTTTATTTACCGGCCCTATGGCTATGCCATTTGGGAGAACATTCAGGCGGTGCTGGACCGGATGTTCAAAGAGAGCGGGCACGAGAATGTCTATATGCCGCTTCTGATTCCGGAGAGCCTCCTGCAGAAGGAAAAGGACCACGTGGAGGGCTTTGCCCCGGAGTGCGCCTGGGTTACCCTGGGCGGCAGCGAGGAGCTGGAGGAAAAGCTGTGCATCCGTCCCACCTCCGAGACGCTGTTCTGCGACCACTTTAAGGATATCGTCCATTCCTGGCGGGATTTGCCCGTGAAATACAATCAATGGTGCAGCGTCTTGCGCTGGGAGAAGACCAGCCGGCCCTTCCTGCGCCATCGGGAGTTTCTCTGGCAGGAGGGCCATACCCTGCATGCCACCCGGGAGGAGGCCATTCAGGAGACCGAGGCTCAGCTGGAGTGCTATGCGGAGTTCTGTGAGAACTATCTGGCCATGCCGGTGGTCCGGGGCGTCAAGACCGATAAGGAGAAGTTCTCCGGCGCCGAGCGGACCTACGCCATTGAGTGCATGATGCATGACCGCAAGGCTCTGCAGGCCGGTACCTCCCATTATTTTGGCAGCGGCTTTGCCGAGGCCTTCGACATCCATTTTACCGACAAGAACAATCAGCAGGCCACGCCTTACGAGACCTCCTGGGGTCTGTCGACCCGGCTCATTGGCGGCATCATCATGACCCATGGCGATAACAGCGGCCTGGTGCTCCCGCCGAAGATTGCGCCCATTCAGGTGGTGCTGATTCCCGTTGCCCAGCACAAGCCCGGCGTTTTGGAAAAGGTGGAAGAGGTAGCCGCACGGCTGAAGAAAGCCGGTTTCCGGGTGAAGGTGGACGATTCCGAGCAGAGCCCCGGCTGGAAATTTGCCGAGTATGAGATGAAGGGCGTGCCGGTCCGTCTGGAGCTGGGTCCCAAGGACCTGGAAAACGACCGGTGCGTTCTGGTCCGCCGGGACAATGGGGAAAAGATTCCGGCGTCCCTGGACGAGCTGGAGGAACAGGTGGCCCGGACCCTTCAGGCGGTCCACGACGGAATGTTTGCCAAGGCCAAGAAGAACCTGGATGAACACATCTATCCGGCTTACAGCCTGGAGGAGGCGAAGGAGCTTCAGGAGAAAAACGGCGGCTTCATTAAAACCATGTGGTGCGGAGAAGAGGCTTGCGAGTTGAGGATGAAGGACGTGGCCGGCATGTCCTCCCGCTGCATCCCCTTCCAACAGGAGCACCTGGGGGATGTGTGCCCCATTTGCGGGAAACCGGCGAAAAAGATGATTTATTGGGGCGTGGCGTATTAATTGACCGGGGACGGGAACCGCCCTGTATATGCTCAAATGACAAAAACTGCCGCAGCGAGGATCCTACCAAGCCTCCTCCTGTGGCAGTTTTTTTGTTGGAACACGCCCCATTTCATACTGCCTACCGGCGGCGCGTCCTGTGGCTGCAACCTACGAAGGGCAGGGGCCACGGCACGGCTTTACGCTGTGGCGATTCCGGAAGTACCCGCGAAATTTGGCGACTGGGGATAGAACGTGTGACGGCTATTAATTTATGTAGAGAGGACTTGACAAATTTTAAAGTTTGTCGTATAATGTTTGAAGGATTTTATTTTGCAAATTTTGACCTTCTATGACATAGGAAAAAAGGGGTGACATAACTGTGAAAAAACTGATTTCCTTGTGCTTGGCGGCGTTGCTCTGCTTGTCCATTCTGGCGGGGCTGTCTCAAGTGGTTTGCTATGCTGGAGAGGCAAATCCTCCGGCGGCTGGGAGTCCTACAGAGCCGGAAAATACAGAAGATCCGGATGAAGCGCCCAATAAGCTGCCGACTTCCGGAGAGGAAACGCTTTAAAACCGAAAGTTGATGTTTAAGTATTCCTTTGCTTCCGTTTTGATTTGCGCTCCATCACCGGGGTTGTTGATTGCCTGATACAGGTAATATGCTTGATGATACAGCGCTTCACTCTGCTCATCTTTTCCTGAAAAGTGATAGCATGAAGCCATAATGGCTAGGACTCCCGGCAAAAATTGGTAATGCCCGTATGTCACGGAGGACTGTCGGCCCAACTCTGCAATTTCAATAGCATCCTCATATTGCTTATTTGCCGCTAATTCTCGTGCGTAGTTATAGGAGATGAGAGGGAGTAGCCCTCCGGATTGCAGGATATTTTGGTAGTGCTTTTGAACATACTTCATCAATTGCCTGAGAATGTCGATGGCTCTTCTACGCTGTCCACTTCCTGCGTAGGTTACAGCGATTTGGTTGATGATTTTCACCTCTTCAAAGCTGTACAACCCGCCGCTGATTTCCTCCAGATCAAAATGCGGAACCGTCATCCGCAGGGCCTCCATCAGCATTTGCAGCTGCTCTTCCGCGCTGTATCGTCCCTCGGCCTTCCCCAGGATGACTTGGGAGCGGAGGATGAACTGGCGGGTGACATGGTCGTCCGGTTCTGTGATATGCTCCAGCTGGTCCAGCAGCTCCCAGCCATGGGCCGTATCCCGCTGGACGCTGCAAGCGACGATTTCCCTTTGCAGGGCGGCGATTTCCTCTTCGTGCTTGCTGAGCAGGGCGAAATAGCGATCATCCGGCAACCCGAGGCGCTGCAGCAGGGCGTTGATGCGGTTGCGGGAGGGGGTCTGCCGTCCGTTTTCCATGCGGGAAATGGTCATGGGTTCGCAAATGCCCTCACACAGCTGCTCTTGGGTCAGCCCCAGCTCCAGCCGCCGCTGCTTCATGTATTTTCCCAAAAATACTTCTCTCATATCCTATGCCTTTCTTCTTAAAATATTAGGAAGCTTTTTTGATTATTATAACACAGCTTGAGGCTGGATTCCAGACCAACTGGTCGTTTTGTGTTATTTTTTTCTATCAGACCGTGATATACATTTTGCCCCCTCTATGTGGTATCCTGTGTAATACAGTGGGGGACGAACACAAAGTCCGGACGCTGAATTTCATGGAGAGGAGTACATAAGCATGGAGATTGTCAAGGAAAAGAAGCCCTTGAGTGAGATGGACGCGTATATTTCTGGGTTGTTCGACAATAAGTGCCACAATAACTGCGAGATCCACTAATCCGACGAGACTCCAGGATTTCCCTGGAGTCTTTAAAAAATCTATGCTTACCGTATACTTCTGAAAAGAGGAGAAGACATGACATACATGCTTCCGGGTTACACGGAGTATTATGAAGAAGACGGCGTGCTTTACATCTCGTCCAAGCTGCTTCAAAATAAAGTCAAAATTACGGAGGCAAAGCTCCGGGAAGAGTTTTATGAAATTCTACGCTGCGGAGGCTGTGACGCGCTGTCTACCCCGCTTACTCAATTTCTGCATGAGCAGGAGTTGTTAGCGGATCAAGATGAAATCAAAAAACTGCTGCAGTACGCAAAAAGGGTGATGGGAGAGACGCTATTTTTGACCATCATGCCGACGGAGGGCTGTAACTTCCGCTGCCCATATTGCTATGAAACCCATGCTCCCATTACCATGCGGCGGGAAACCCTGGACCAGATTCAGCGGTACGTCATTGGGCAGGTACCCCGGTTTCGGAATTTACATCTCAATTGGTTCGGTGGGGAACCGACCTTGTGCAAGGATATCATCCTGGAGACCTGTGCGCTGGTGCAGGAGGTGCAGGCTACTCACGCCTTCCGGTACAGCGGCGGCATGACCACCAATGGGTATCTTCTGGATGCAGATGCATTCCGGCAGTATTATGCGGCAGGGATTACTAATTACCAGGTAACGTTGGACGGTTGGAAACACGATGAGACCCGCCCCCATGTATCCGGCAAAGGGACGCTGCAAACGATTTTGAACAACTTAATTGCACTTTCTGGTCTGCCTAAGGAACGATATCTGTTTCGTATGGTCATTCGCCATAATATCCTGGCGGGAGACCGGGATTTTAGCTGGTACGACCACTTGTATGACTTGTTTGGAGGGGACGACCGCTTCTCCGTCTATGTGAGTCCCGTGGGGGACTGGGGAGGAGAGTCTGTCAGGACCTTGGAGCTTCTGGATGGAGAGCAGAAGGCGGGGCTTCCGATGGAGCACTTGGCGTATTTGGACCGGATTGGTATGCGCCGTGAAAATCAGGACAAGGAACCGTTTGCGCAGGTCTGCTATGCAAGCTATCCCCACAGCATGATCTTTCGCGCCAGCGGCAAGATTGAGAAGTGTACGGTGGCCTTGGATCATCCGAAGAATCTGCTGGGGTGGGTGGACCCGGAGAAGGGGATTGTGCTGGACGAAGCGATCAACCGGCTGTGGTCCTCTGACCAGCTGAAGCAAGGGTGTTATACTTGCCCGGAGGTTTTGAGCTGCTTCAATTTGCGGTGCAGAAAGGGTGTCCTGGTTGATGGGGATTATGCGGGTTCCTGCTTAAGGGCTTAAGGCGGTAGAGCTGCTGCCAAGAGGCGGCCTGGTGGGCAGATGGCTGCAATGGGTGAACTTTGATGGAAAGAGGTGGTTGCGTGTTCTACTATATCAAGAAGTTTTGGAAGCTGAGCGGCTTGATTATTTTCTTGCTGTTTATAGATGCGGGGCTGGCCTCGTACCGGAGCCTGGCCCTGATGGAATCCTTGGAGGAACTGGTGAGAGGGAATTTCCGGGGATTTCTGTTCTGGACTCTGCTGAATCTGCTTTGTGTGGTTCTGGTGCAGGTGCTTGTAGCGATAGAGGGCATTTTGGGCAAGCATGTCATACGGAAAATGAACAATCAGGTCCGACGCGACATGGCGGCGACGATGCTGCAAATGAGCCATGGCGAGTTCCACAAGCGGCAGACCGGAGAGTATCTGTCCGGGTTTACTAAGGACATAGATCAGATGGAACATTTAGCATGGGGACCATTTTTTGACTGGATCGGCATGGCCTTTACGGTGATGCATAGTATCATTGCGCTGTCCTGCCTCCATTGGTCCCTGACAGTTGCTGCCTTGATGTCCGCGCTGATTATGAGCCTGGCTCCTAAGCTGTTTAACAAGAAAATGGAAGCTGCGGGAGCTGTCTGCACCCGGGAGCAGGCAAAGGCTGTGAGCAAGCTGAAGGATTTGCTGGCGGGCTATGATGTTCTGCGAATTTTTGGCAGGAACCGCCGGTTCCTGCAAGGTGTGTCCCAGTGCAGCGAGGAAATAGAAGAGCCTGCCTTCCAGCGGTCCCGGACCCAGACGATTACGGGCAAGGTGTTGGCAGTGGCCGGTATCTTGTGTCAGGGAGCGATCAGTATTTGGATTGGCTTTCTGTCTTTCCAGGGCGTGATTTTGCAGACCGCGCTGTTCGGCAGCGGCAAGTTGATTGCTGCCGTTGCCGATGGTCTGAACACTCTGACGGATCTGCGCCTGTCTATTGCCTCCAGTAAACCGTATTTTGAGAAAATTACTGTCCATGACGATGGCTCCCAGGAAAAAGCTGGCCGGGCGATGCCGCCGGTGCGCGATGGGATTGCTATGGAGCACCTGAGCTTCCGGTATGGCGAGAAGACCGTTTTGCAGGATATGAACTTGCGCTTTAAAAAGGGGAGGAAGTACGCGCTCACCGGGCCGTCCGGCTGCGGGAAGTCAACGCTGCTCAAGCTGTTGCTGGGCTGGCTTCCGGATTATACCGGAACCATCCGTCTGGACGGCAAGGATGTTCGGGACTATACGCCGGAGCAGCTGCAGAAGCAGATGAGCTACATTGAGCAGGATGTGTTTTTGTTTAACACGACCATTCGGGAGAATATCACCTTAGGTGAGGAATTTACCGATGCGCAAATGGAACGCGCACTGCGTGACAGCGCCCTGGCGGGAGACCTGGAGCATATGCCGGAGGGCCTGGAAACCATCGTGGGAGAAGAGGGCAGCAGCCTGTCCGGCGGACAGAAGCAGCGCGTGGCCATTGCGCGGGCGCTGATCCACGACTGCTCGATCCTGCTGATTGATGAGGGAACCAGTGCCTTGGATCAGAAGAACGCGGACATTGTGGAAAAAAGTTTGCTGTCCAACCCGGATTTGACATTGATTTTGGTGAGCCATCATCTATCGGCGGAGCGGAAGCGGCAGTTTGACCAGGTATACGATTTGACGCCGGCGTCTCTGCCTGCGCAGTAAATTCAGAATTTCTGAGTTTGTTGCAAAATACCTTGGCATGGGATGGGCCAGTTTGCCCTTCGTACCCCAGATTGTGGCGCCACTGGGCACAGATAAAAAAGGCCGTGAAAAAGCTACCCTGCAAAAAAATGCTTTTGCAAGGCAGGGTGTTCCGTTGGGTGCCTAAGCCGCGGCAAGGCTGTGTTTTTCAAGAAGCGTGTAGCCTGCGTAATTGCTTTTGCCAGCTGCTGCTCCTTTTTATTAAGAAAGGCGGTCGTTGTCAGCACACCTGCATCTCCATTTGTGCGGACGCAAAGCGGCCGAATGGTTGATTGCTATGAAAAATCTTCCTGCAAAAAGTAAACGCTTTTTTATTTTGGCGTGCCTTATGAGCAGTCTGGAATCGGTGGCAATCAGCTTGAGCTTATATTACATGGCTCAAATTTTGGAGTTTGCTCAGGCAGGGCAGCGGAAAAATATGCTTTGGATGGTTGCCGTTTCGACTGGCTTGCTGCTGGCTGCTTATTTCCTCTATGCGGCCTCGACGGCTGCGCGTTTGGGCTATCTCTCCAGTGCGGAGGTGAGCCTAAAGCGGGACATTATGAAAAATGTGCTGCGGCGTCCGTGGAAGGGGTTTCAGCGGAAAAATCGTGGGTATTATCTGAACCTCCTAACGACGGATACAGATATGTACCGCACCGACCGGATGGACTCGGTTACGCTGATTTGCGGGTACGCGATTTCCGGCGTTGTTGCTTCGGTGATGCTATGCCTGATGAACACGTGGCTGTTTGTGGCGGG
>JFBN01010790.1_pt1 | contig 10827 bp, 4 predicted proteins | sample 768741 | NCBI WGS metagenome assembly JFBN01 (sample SAMN01983846, study PRJNA193217) | chicken gut metagenome | biome: terrestrial biome; isolation source: ceca of Broiler chicken | host: Gallus gallus | place: United Kingdom: England | collected 2010-09-07
AGGCGGAGTTCTCGGCGGCATTCCGGAAGGCATTTTCGATTCCGCCGAAGCAGTTCATCTGCACCCGGCGTCTGGATCACGCCATGATTCTGCTTCAGGAAACGGATCTTCCGGTTGCGGAGATCGCCCGCAGAATCGGCTACCGGGATGAATATTTTTTCTACCGGATTTTCAAAAAATACAAGCATATCTCTCCCGGGGCATGGAGGCAGACCTTTCAGGAACCCGCGCCCCCGGAGGAGACAAAATCCCCTTCCCGCCCTCTTCCCTGGAAGGATAAGCAGACCGTTTCTTCATGATTTTCTTCGACGGGACAAGGAATCGTCTCCAAAAAATCCATGTTCACAGAACCTTCTGTTTGAGTAATGTTATAGTTTTCGAATGAAAGAATCCGGACTTTTTTTATAAAAAATCCATGTTCATCAAACAAGAAATCCATTTACAGAAAAAATGAAATGGAGTATAATATTGCAAGAGAGCAGGAAATTCAGCCGGATTTTCTGGAAGGGAAACAATCAATCCGAAGAATTCCAATATGGAGCAGAAAATGGAGAAACATACTCTGGTTCTCTCCCGGGAGGGAGAAATCAATACCGTCCGGAAGGCGGTGGAGGAAGCACGAAAGATTTCCGGAGAGGTCGAAATCGTTGTCCGGTCGGGCTGTTACACAGTTTCCGAACCGCTTCTTCTGGATGAGCGTGATTCGAATCGGAGCTGGATTGCGGCGCCCGGGGAAACTGTGGTCTTCCGCGGAGGAGAATCCATCGACAATTGGGAGGAGTGCTCCATCCATGGACGGCGGGCATGGCGCGCGGATCTTCCGCCGGGACGCGCTTTCCGAGGTCTTTGGGCGGACGGGAAACGCAGAGAACGGGCATCCCTTCCGAAACAGGGCTTCCACCGCATCACCGGAGTCTGCGGACATACGGCGAAAACGATGATGGACGATGGACCGCGCACGGTCTCCTTCGCACCGGGAGACATTCAGAATTTTTACAATCCGGAGGATGTGGAAATTCTGGTGCTCGAATGGTGGAACGAATCGCATCTCCGGATTGAATCGGTTGATCTGGAACGGCATACCGTCACCTTTCACCGGCCGCCGGTGCGGGATATGCGGGGAGAGAACTCCCGGTTTGCACGCTACCGGGTCTGCAATGTCCGCGAGGCGCTTCTGGAGCAGGGAGACTGGTATTATGACCGGAAAACCGGGGAACTCTGGTATCTGCCGTATGCGGAGGAGAGCATCGGGAAAACAGAGATCGTCGTCTCGGATCTTCCGGAGATTCTGACGTTGCGCGGAACACGGGAACATCCGGTCCGGAATGTCCGTTTTGAACGCATCTCGTTCCGACACAACGGCTGGGAGCAGAAGCGGGATATGCCGGATTCGCATCAGGCGGCGATCCATGTTCCGGGAGCCGTCCGGCTGGAGTATGCGGAAAACTGCGTCTTCTACCGCTGCGAAATCGCGCATACCACGTCATACGGTCTTGAGATCGGGGAAGGATGCAGCGGATCTCTTGTCGCGGGCTGCCGGATTCATGATCTCGGCGCGGGGGGAATCAAAATTCTCCATGAACGGTTCCCCGGGAAGAGGGAGGAAGCGGAAAGAGGTTCCCTGCCGCGGATGAACGCAACCGTCGTCGATTGCGAACTCTGCGACGGAGGACACGATTTTCCCTCCTGCTGCGGACTCCTGATCGGCAACTCGGCGGGGAATATCATCCGGAACAACGAGATCCATCATTTCACCTATACGGGGATTTCACTCGGATGGGTATGGGGCTTCCAGATGGAGGAGTCCCGCGGGGGGAAAAACCGTATCGAATACAACCACATTCATCATATCAACGACGGGATTCTTTCGGACAACGGAGCGATCTATTCACTCGGCCGTCAGCCGGGATCGCGGATCGTCGGGAACCGCATCCATGACATCGGCTGCTATTTCTACGGAGGCTCGGGGATCTATCCGGATCAGGGGAGCAGCGGACTTCTCTGCGAAAAGAATTCCGTTCAGGCTGTCAGCGGGAAAGCGTTCAATATTCATTTCGGCCGCTTTCTGACAACGCAGAACAACCTGTTTGCCGGCGGGGAGTCCACACCGCTTAATTTCGGGCGGATCGATCTTTCGTTCGACAACGATTTCTCCCGCAATCAGGTTCTCTTTTCCACCGAGGAAGTTTTGGAAAAAGCGATTTTCCCCATCACCCACTTCATCCACGACAATCTGCTTCTTCTTCCGGCAGGTCTTACTCTTCGCTGGCCGGGCGGTTCCCTTTCCCGTCTGCAGGAAAAGAGCGGCAACTGGCTCAATACACAGGAACGCTCCCTGCCGCCAGAGAAGCTGGATTTTCTGACGGATCCGGAATCCTGCCGGACGATCGGATTCCAACCGTTCGATCTCTCGATGGCGGGGGCTCATCCGGAAGCACTTCCGGAAAGATTTTCCGACTTCGCCGCACCTGAACGGGACAACGAACCGTGGGCAGAATCCGAAATCCGGGATTTCCGGCTTGCCCGCAGCGGGAAGGACTGGACCATCCGATTTCATTTTGCGATCCGCAATCTGGAATCGGAACCGGTGGAAGGGAAGTATCAGCTTGTGCTCTGGCAGGATGGATCTCCTGAACGGATTCCGATCCGGGAAATCTCCTTCCGGGCCTCTCCGCGCAGCGAACAGGAATTTCCTGTTGAAGAGCACCTTTCCTGCGAACAGATCGCTCCGGGCACGCGGCAGTGTTTTCTGAAGGCGCAGGGCGACGACCGGATCTGTTTCAGTTCCGCGGAAGGTTTTCTTCTTCCCCCTCCGCCCCGGCAGCTGCCCTGTTACCGGGAGGAGAATCCGGGAACAGCGGAGAGCCTTCCCGGTCTTCCGATGCGGACCATGGAGGAGGAAACCTATCCGGTTCTTAACGGGAAATGTATGCGGATCGGGGGAGCGCTGGCGATATTTGCGTCGATCTGCGATCCGAAAATTCAGATCAATCCGGAGTGTATCTGGGAGGGGTCGGTGGCGGAACTGTTTCTGGCCTCGGAGCCGGGAGGGGAGATCCTACAGTATTTTCTGGTACCGCCGCATGACGGAGAGAATTCGGTCATCCGCGCACAGATTCCCGCGCAGCTTCCCGCGGACGTCGTGTATCGGGCGGAACGGACAAAGGACGGCTGGAAATTTGCCTTGATTCTTCCTTTGAAGGATCTGGTTTCCGATCCGGAGACCTTCTGCATGGATCTGATCACGCGCAGCACGTCGCACATTCCGATGTACAATACGGTCAGGCTTCCGGTGTGGGGATCGCTGGAAGATTATGCCAATTCCAGCTATCTTGCCGTTTTGACAACACGGGCGATCGTTTCGCAGGAAACGGAGAAGAAAGACTGAAAACTTAAAACAGAAGGAGAAGATGTGGTCATGGAACCATCCCTTCGCACTGGAAATTTCACTCTTCTGGAACTTCTTATCGTTATTGCAATTCTTGTTATTCTTGTCAGTCTTCTTCTGCCAGCTCTTCGCTCCGCCCGCTGCAAGGCGCTCCAGGTGCAGTGTACCGGGAATCTGAAACAGATCTATACTGCCGTGGGGATCTACGTTGCCGATTCCGACGGATATCTTCCGTTCCTCCAGCAGCTGTACAATCCGGAGCCGAAATGGGCCTTTCTGATCCGGGATTATGTGGCGAGTCCGTTTTACGGAGACGGCGGATCGGAAGAGCTGAAAGGGGTGTTGTTCTGTCCGGTCCGGAAATCGCCGGAGGAGTCGCCATGGTGGCCGGCGGAAACGGAGCCCGCGCCAAGGAGCGTCAGCATCTACCGGGAAACGACGTTCCGGGTCGGCTCCGCGGCGGAGCTGCGCAGTCGGCATGGCGGATGGCGCAATGAGACCTCCGCACTGGAAAGCGGAGAAGGAGAAAAACGTCTGGAACAGATTCTGGACGGCTCCGCCATTCTGGTTGAAAAGGACTACAATTCAAGGAATTCCACCTGGAACAACCGGAACTCTCCGGCGCGGAACTATGAGAGGCTCAGCATGAATTCCCACGGTCTTTCCTGGCATCTTCACCAGAACAGCAGCGACATGCTGATGAAATCAGGAAATGTGATCAGCGTCAAAATGCCCTCCCGTTTCCGCATCACCAACGAGTGGCAGTATCGATAAAAGAAACACGAAAAGAAAAACGTATGAAATCAGTCGTCACAGGAGCTGCAGTTCTGTTTTGCTGTCTTGCCTTCGGGATGGAGGAAATCACCGCGCCGCCCGCACCTTTTGCAGAGCGTTCCGGGGATACCGAACAGAACCTTGGTGCGGAATTCCGCAACGAAGGGATTTATAAGGGAGAAAAGAGTCTGATCTGGGTCAATGGAGAGCCGCACGCCTCGCTGATTTTTCAAAAAGGAGGGCAGACGATCTTTGAATTGCGCTGCCGGATTTCACCGACCGTTCCCTCCTGGTCGCCGTTCACGCGTTTTCAGGATCAGATCAATCGTCCGGGAAAGCAGATTCTCCGAACGCATCGTTTTCAGCTTTCTCCCGACAGTCCGGGAGTCTTTCAGGAAAGAGTCACGCTGAACCGGGAGGGAAAAATCGTTCTTGAACTTCTGTATGACTGCGATGCGGAAAAAATCAAGGGACGCACCATTGAACTCTTCTTCCCGCTTCTGAGCATTGCCGGACAGACTCTGGAGATCAACGGACGCGAAGTAAAACTTCCGGAGCGGCAGGAGTGGTCGATTCTCAACGGGAAGGAAAATTCCTGGATTCACGGGGGCTGGTTCCCGAAGGTCCGGACGATCCGTTTTTTCCCGGGGAAACGTGCGGACTCCTTCTCTCTGGGACTGGACGGCAATACGGATCTGGTCATCTTCCGCAGCCGGGAGGGTGCCCATTTCTCTCTCCGACCGAAAAGCGGGACGAGTTCTCCGGTCCACCTGATTCTGGATCCGGGAGAGAGCAGAAAACCGGCGAAGACGGAAAACATCGTCAACGGGATCAATTTCACGCGGAACAACGGGTTTCACGTCACGCTGTTCGATCCGGAGCGCAACGGTTTCATCAATCCGTCCTTTGAGTCGGATTCGCGCTATTTCGAAATTCGCAACGCCGATCTCTCCACCTGGATCCGCACGGGAACTGCGCGGAGCGGCAGAAGATCCATGCTTCTTCAGGGAGCGGTCTCCACCTTTTCCTTCCCCATCCGCCAGCGCTGCGATTATACGCTGAGCTGCTATGCGAAAAGTGAAGACGGAACGGAGAAAACCCTCTCCATCGGCTACCGGAGTTACGAAAATCAGAAAGACACGCAGAAAAAACACTATTTCAAGATCCGCGGCAAAAACTGGACCCGTCTGGAGATTCCAATCAGGCTGCCGCGAAGCGGGATCCGCTTTGAGTTCTCCGGCCGGGGGATCTATCTGGATGACCTTCAGTTTGAACGCGGGAAAAAGGCCTCCGCATACGCGGGCAATCCGTTCGGCCTTCAAGTTCTGACGGAAAGTCCGGACCGCAGTGTTGTCAAATCCGGCACACCGATCCATGCGCGACTTTCGGTTCGCGGACCCGCCGGGAGCTCCGGGAAGATCCATTTGACCATCCGCGATTTCTTCAAACGGGTCAAACTCCGGAAAACGCTGGATTTCCGGATTCCCGATTCCGGAGAAACGACTCTTTCCCTCGGACCGGATTCCCTCTTCTCCCTCGGACCGAATGTGATCCGCGCCGACGTCCAGCCGGACGGCCACCGTCCCTATACCGACTTTCTCCGGATCACCGTCATGAAATATGCGGACAACACCGCCCGGCACAAAAACATTCACGGCACCGCCTACTACGGCTACAACTATATTTATCCGTTCCATCCCCCCGCCCGGGAACTTCATCTTCTTCAGATTGCCGGGATCGGCGCCCACTCCTACCTGTCCAACCACAAGTCTCCGCAGACCTTCGCCCTGCTCCGGAAATATGGAATGGACTCCTTCGGCTCCTATATCGAACGCGGCGACTACGATTTCAAGCGGAGAAAATGGAAAGCACCCATCGACGACGCTCTCCGGGAAGCCGGTCTCGGCCAGTCCATTGCACAAATGACCGATTTTTCTCCGGAAGTTCTGACCCTCGTCGAAAACACCGCCTACCAGATTGCCAAAGCCCATCCGCATGTTCTCTACTGGACCGCCCATACGGAACCGGCCTGGCATTATGCATCTCTCAAGGCGGGAAAGACCAAAGAGTTTGCCAAATACATTCTGGCACTGAACCGAGGCATCCTGCGGGCGAACCCGAAGGCGGTCTTCAATCCGTTCGGCGACTCCGGGATGGGCAAAGGCGGACGCGAAAACATTCTGAACTATCTCCGAGCCTGCCGGGAACTGGAGCCGCAGACCACCTTCCGGGTCCTGGACATCCACACCTACCGGGCATTCCCGGAACAGCCCGATACCGAATACGATCTCAAAGCGTTTCTTGATTCTCTCGCCGAACTCGGCTACAAGGATGTTCCCATCCACCTCGGCGAAGGCGCCTACTGGGTTCCGATCATCGTCCGGGAGTGGCTGGGGATCGCGCCCTGGCAGGATACGACGACCAAGGACCGTTACGGTCTCCATGTTCCCTCCTACGATCTCGGCTGGGGGGAACAGGTCAGCGCCGCGATGATTCTGCGTCACTGGCTGGTTGCATACAAATACAGCGACAGGGTGAAATTCACCTGTCCGTGGGTCTGGCCGTTTCTGGACTCGGAACAGCCGTTTGCATGGATGGCGATGTCCTCCAATCTGACCGATCTGCTGGGCAATGCGGACTTCCGGGAGGATATCCGTTTCTTTCCCGGTGCGCGCGCGTATCTGTTTGAAGATTCGGAAGGCCGTCCCGTCGCCGTATACTGGTATTTTGAAGAGAGTCTCGACCGAGGACTGCAGAAGGGACTCCGGATGGAACTTCCCGTGAAGGATCCGGATCTGGAGTACATCGATCTGATGGGCAATGTCTGCAAGGCTCGCCAATCGGGAAGCGGCGTGCAGCTGCCCCTCTCCAGCTTTCCCGTTTTCATCCGCGGGAGGAAAGGCGACATGGAAAAACTCTCCCGCGCATTCCGCAACATCCGCATCCCCGGCGCCAAACGACTTCCGGTGGAAATTCTGTCCCGCGGAATCCCCGACGGAAAAACTCTGCAAATCGACGTTCTGAATCTTCTTTCCAGCAGCCGGGAGTATCGACTCCGCATCGGTTCGGGACCGGAACAGACCCTTCTTCTGAAACCCGGAGAATGCCGGAAACTGCACTACCCCCTTCCCTCCGCACTCCGTTTTGACCGGATCAACAAAATCTCCGTTCCGCTTTCGCTCACGTTCGGCGGGGAGACGGTGCACAGCAGCTTCGATCTGGAAGTTCTTCCGCTGCATCAGTTTTCCGGCAAGATCGACTGGTCAGCCATACCGGCGCTCCGTTTTCCGTGGTGTATTCCGGAGCTGTACGCGAAGACCAATCACCTCTCCTGGCAGGGGGACGCGGATCTCAGCGGGACCTGGCAGGCCGCCTGGAACCCGGAAGGACTCTTCTTCCGTTTCGTGATCCGGGATGACTCCTTTGTGATGGATCATACCAGTCCGCGCGGAGTCTCCTCCTGGTACGACAACGACTCCATCCAGCTGTTCTTCGACACCCTCGGCGACGGACGCGAAAACGCCCGGCGCGGCAACTCCCAGTTCGATCAGAACGATTACAGCTACGAACTTCTCCCGACCGGGAACAACAGCGCCATCGTCTATCGCCGTCACGCCCCGGACCAGCAGCTGACCGGCGGTCTGGACGGACTCTTCCGCGACACCGTCGAAAAAAATGTCCGCTGTTCGTTTGAATACCGGGATGGCAGCATGATCTATGAGGTCTTCTTTCCGGCGCGCTATCTCCAGCCGATGGAGTTCCGTCCCGGCTCCATGCCCGGACTCGGCATCAAGGTGTTCGACCGGGACAAGGGCGACCGCTGCGCAAAACAGACTCTCTCCAATGTCAACGGCGATGTTTTCAAACGGACCGACATCTATCCTCTTCTCCTGTTCATGAAATAACCTCACGTGTCTCTCCTCCATCCTCCGGTACAAGGCCGGAGGATGGAGGATGCGAAGCCCCCCTTCTCTCTCCTCCTCTCTTGAAGATCCCCCGGATCCCGACTCGTTTTCAGAAAAATCAATGCGGGAGAGCCCCGTTTTCCGGAGCTCTCCCGCATTTTTTCCCGAGCGGCAAAGCCGGGGAGTGTTCCTGTCCGTCAGGGAGTCAGCAGGAGCTGCGTATAAAGATCCGGCCTCTGGAACGCATCTCCGTCCTTGACGGGAATGTTGCTGATGTTCTGTTTTGCGTGACCGCTCTGCGAATCCCGGTCATAGATTTTGATTCCGATACCCGGGGTCTGACCGGCTTCCAGCGTCATCGGCATCAGATAGCGGGCGGGGAACGCGACTGTATAAATCAGAGTATTGCCGTTCCGGGAGAATTCGCATTTCACACCGGGTTCGAGAACGTTTCCTTTCAAACCGCCGTCCACGCCACCCGTGAACTGATGATCGGGAACATGGCGGCGGTAGACGACGGCGCTGCGGTCTCCGGTCGGGAGCAGTTCATAGCTGTAATCATCCAGATCGAATCCGAGGCGTCCGCGCCGGGCGTTTTCGCGTCCGTTTCCGAAGGTGTCGAAGAAGAGCTGGATGGCATCGTTGTCATACCAGAACGTCGGATCTTTCCGGGAGTGGTTCAAAACGAAGCGGTCGTCGGTGACCTCGAAACGCAGGAGGAGATTCTTCTGATTCCAGGCGATCCGGCAGACCGCGCTCAAATCGTCGGGACCGCCCCATTTCAAGCCGTTCTGAGAGGCGTCGAATTCCAGATGGACATGCTGAACGGGGACCGCGGGGATCTTCGTCCAGTCGACGACCTCTCCTGTTTTCCGAACAGGAAGAACATTCATCCGGAACACGGTTTCCCGGTTTTCTCCATCAAACTTCATCCGGACCGGAATGGAAAGATCGGAGAAGCGGTCAAACGGCAGCTTCTGTTTCAGCTTCACCCGGAAACGTTTCGACTCCAGCGGACGGAAGGAGACGCGCATCATCTTTCCCCCGTTGATGGCAAGTTCCGACTCCAGACTCCGGGACAGCGGATTCAGCGCCGTAATCTCCGCCTCGGACGTTGAAACAAGCCGCGCGGTCAGTTCGATCGGAAGCCGGTCCGACGCGGCGACATGCGACTGGTTGATCGCCTGGACAAGCGCATCCAGCTGACCGGGTTTCACGCGGATGTAAAACGGAAAATTCGTCAGCGGCAGAGTATAACTTCCGTTTTCCTCCGGGACATCGCAGACTCCGCCCATCAGATCGATGAATTCCGGCTCCATCCCCTTGAGCTTCACGCGCATCCGGGAACCGTTTTTCATTCCCCGGTCGAGCTCCTCTTCAAATTTCCAGATCGCCGCCACGGGCCGCCCCTTCTGATCTTCGAACACGTACGCCCGGGCATCCGGCGCAAAGCGGACGTCTTTCCGGAAAACGGCATTTCCCAAGAGATCCGTCATTGCGGCGGACATCACAAACAGCGCAAACGGATTTTCTCCGTCGAGGAAACGCGGCACCCACGTGCACGCCATTTTCAGACGATCCTGATACTTGTACGCGACCAGCCAGTGACGCATCAGCATTGCCGCAGCCACCCGTTCCCCCCATCCGAGATCATAGGAGGGCACATGCTGGGAGAAATACCCGTCTTTCGTCTGAACCGACTGCCACGGTGCAATTCCCTGCCACGGTGCAACGATCAGCGGATAGAAATAAGCGCCTTCGAACCAGCGGACCTGAATTTTGTCGTATCCGATTTTTTTCAATCCGTCGAGCAGTTCCCGATAATCCGCATCGGTATCGGGCAGTTCCGTGAACGCGCGATAAGGATGAGCGTCGATGGTCTGAAACTTCACGGAAGGATCGACCTTGCGCGCGGCCTCCAGAAACGCATAAATCTCCTTGCGTCCGACATCGGCGAGATTGCAGATCCCATACGGACTGAACAGAATTTCGGGATTCCCCCGCAGGAGTCCGCGGTACATGGCCAGGACGAGCTTTGCATACTCTTCGACGCGATGCAGTTTCAGGGTTCGGAAACTTCCGCTCGGCTCCGTCGGAGCGTTCCAGTTCTTCGCCCACGGATACTTCCGGGCGACCCGGCAGGCGAGATTTTCCACCTGTTTGAGCACTTCAGGCGAATAGGATTCCATCTCTTTGAGTTCGACATTGTTCCAGACCAGAGGGACCCCGTCGATTCCCTGGACGAAGCCCTTTTTTCCGGGACAGACGGTCGATGTCAGCAGAGCCGTCCAGGTGTCAATTCCGAATTTCGCATAGCGGTCGGCAATTTTTTTCGAAAGGTCGCGGGAGAACGGACCCGAAAAGGATCCGGCGAGATTTCCATAGGAGAAGGTCCCGATTCCACAGTGCTTCAGCATCGAGAAAATGGAATCCGGGATTTCGAGCTGGCTTTTCCCGGGCCAGCCGATTCCGGGAACGGCATGGAGATTTTTGTTCCGGCTTGTGTTGTCCGCATACTTGAATTTGGAGAGTCTCAGAAAATCCGTAAATGCGGGGAGCCCTTCCGGTTCGACGCGCAGACGGATCCGGTTCACCCCGCTGTGAAATGCGGAATCCGGAGCCAGCGGCAGCAGCGTTTCTCCGGAAGAGGGAATGGAGAAGGCGAGTTCGGATTCATACGGCTTCCGGTTGAAAAAATCGACGATGCCGACATGGATTTTTCCTTTTGTTCCTGCCGGACCGCGAAGAAGCAGACGTGCA
>JFBN01011992.1_pt1 | contig 10819 bp, 8 predicted proteins | sample 768741 | NCBI WGS metagenome assembly JFBN01 (sample SAMN01983846, study PRJNA193217) | chicken gut metagenome | biome: terrestrial biome; isolation source: ceca of Broiler chicken | host: Gallus gallus | place: United Kingdom: England | collected 2010-09-07
AAAGGCCGCCCGCCTGCCCGCCTCAACGCCTTCCTACCTTCCGTACCCTGCAAACAGATAAAAAGAACCCCGGCCTTGCGGCCGGGGTTTCGCGCTTAAAATAAAACACACACGTTCATAAAACGATGCTCAGTGAGCAAAGAGAAGTTCACGGTATTTCACCAGCGGCCAAACCTCATCGTCGATGTGTATCTCGAGTTTATCGCAGTGGTAGCGCAGCTTGTCGAAATATTTGTCTTTGACATTGACCGCATATTCACGCGCCTTGGTGCGCACGTCGGCGATCTTGTTGATCCGCCGCCGCTCGTCGATCATCTCGTCCACCAGTTCCTTGATGATCACGATATGGTCGGAGATCGTCTTGATGAGCTCCACCTGCGAATGAGCGTGCGCCATGTATTCCTCGCCGAAGATCTCGCGCATACCCCGCACGTTTTCCAACAGGCGGTTCTGGTAAGCGATGGCCGTCGGAATGATGTGGTTGCGGGCAATATCGCCCATCACGCGGGCCTCGATCTGGATCGTCTTCTGATATTTTTCGAGTTCGATCTCGTAACGAGCCTCCACTTCGGACTTTTTCATCACGCCCGTCTCGGCAAACAAACGCTCGGTCTCCTCGCTCACCAGCACGTCGAGTGCCTCGGGGGTAGTTCTGAGGTTGGACAAGCCCCGTTTTTCCGCCTCGCGGACCCAATCGTCGGAATATCCGTCTCCCTCGAAGAGAATGCGGGACGAAGCCTTGATGTAGTCGCGCAGCACGTTGAAGATCGCATCGTCCTTCTTGATGCCCTTCTCGATCATCGCATCCACCTCGGTCTTGAACTTTTTGAGTTGCGAAGCCATGATGGTATTCATCACCGTCATCGGCACCGCGCAGTTGATGGACGAACCCGGGGCACGGAACTCGAACTTGTTGCCCGTAAAAGCGAACGGCGAAGTACGGTTGCGGTCGGTATTGTCCAGCAGGATCTCGGGAATCTTGCCCACCACGTTCAGTTTGAGTTCGGTCTTTTCCTCGGGCGAAAGTTTCCCGGAGGACACCTGCTCCAGTTCGGACAACACGGACGAGAGCTGCGAACCGATGAAGATCGAGATGATGGCCGGCGGTGCTTCGTTCGCCCCCAAACGATGGTCGTTGGAAGCCGAAGCAATGCAAGCCCTCAACAAGTCCGCATGATCGTGTACCGCCTTGATCGCATTGACAAAGAAGGTGAGGAACTGCAGGTTGCTCTTAGGAGTCTTTCCGGGCGAAAGCAGATTGACCCCCGTATTGGTCGCCAAGGACCAGTTGTTGTGTTTTCCCGAACCGTTGATGCCCTCGAAAGGCTTTTCGTGGAACAGGACCTTGAAGTTGTGCTTCTCGCTCACCCGCTGCATCGCCTCCATCAGCATCATGTTGTGATCGACGGCTATGTTGGCCTCCTCGTAAATGGGAGCTATCTCGAATTGGTTGAGTGCCACCTCATTGTGTCGAGTTTTCACCGGGATACCCAGTTTCATGCACTCCTGTTCCACATCGCGCAGATACTCCAGCACCCGGGAAGGGATCGCCCCGAAATAGTGATCCTCCATCTGCTGCCCTTTGGCCGGTTCCTGCCCGAAGAGCGTACGTCCGGTCAGCACCAGATCGGGACGAGCATCGTACAGCGCCGTATCCACCAGAAAATATTCCTGTTCGGCACCGAGGGTCGAAACCACCTTGGTAATATTCTTGTCAAAATACTGGCAAACCGCCGTCGCAGCGGCATCCACTGCCGAGATCGAACGCAGCAGCGGCGTCTTGTTGTCCAGAGCCTCGCCCGTATAGGCCACGAACACCGTCGGGATGCACAAGGTCGTCCCTACGACAAAAGCCGGAGAGGTCGGATCCCATGCCGTGTATCCGCGCGCCTCGAAGGTATTGCGCAGCCCTCCGTTGGGGAAAGACGAGGCATCGGGTTCCTGCTGGATGAGTTGTGCTCCATCGAAGCGCTCCATGGCCCGTCCGCCGGCAATCGGTTCAAAGAACGCATCGTGCTTCTCGGCCGAAGCGCCCGTGAGAGGCTGGAACCAATGCGAGTAGTGTGTTGCGCCGTGGTCGATGGCCCACTGCTTCATCCCCGAAGCCACTTGCTTGGCATTTTCCCGATTGATCCGCACGCCGCTCTCGATGGCAGCCATTACCGCCTTGAAAGCATCTTTGGACAAATACTGGCGCATCGCATCTTCGTTAAACACATTTTTCCCGAAGATCTCCGAATAACGCCCCGATTCGATTTCCGGAGCCACCGGCCGGTGTTTCTCGCACTCCCGGACCGCATTGATTCTGAATTCTGCCATAATGATTGAATGTCGTATGTTTTGTTTTGTCGAGGCAAAGATACAGCATCAATACGAAAAAATCCAAGAATACCCCCCTAAAAAATAGGGGGTGTTCTTGGATTTTTATTCATTTTTCAAATCATACCCCTTGAAAATACTACATCGAATAAAAATTTTCCTCATTTTTCACCCTGGATGAAAAATAAATCATCCCGACGTTCACACTGTAAAGGGCCGAAATGGCAAAGTGCAACACCAACGCCGCCAACACCGCCACCATGCCCAAGTATACCCCCCCGGCCGAAAAGGTGTCGTCCCCCACCAGCGAAGTGAACATCCCGGGCAGAACCCCCAGGATCGCTGTTACGAGGTACATCAGTCCATTGGAAAGGATATTTTGCCAAAACGACTGCCGAAACGCTTTCCAGGCCAGGTCGATCGCCCCGAAAAAGTCCGGACGCTCCTGGTCGAGATAAGCATAAAGAACAAGCATCGACAGCATCAGGATCGCCAGCAATATAAAAGGTATCGCCGCAATCCCCACCACCGAAAGCACCAGCAGGATCATCACCGGGATACACACCACCGCCACCAGGATCATCAAGAGCAGCATGGCCAGGAAATAGATCACCAGCCGCCCGGCACGCGAGCAGAGGAAAGCGACGATCCGGGAAAACGCCGGCACACGCCCCTCATCCCGGCACAGGATCATGTAAACCGGAGTATAGGCTACGAAGATCGCTCCCCCCACCAGCAGCAACAAACCGCAAAGCACCATCAACGCCATCTCCCACCAGGCCAAACCCGGATGCCAGTTCATCCCCATGCCCAGTTCGTCCCAATCCCACCAACCGATCGTCCCGTGCATCTTGTACAGGAAATCCACGTCTGCGTACCCGCTCGAAAAAGCTACGTAAGCCATCACCGCCACTACCAACAGGTACAGGAAGTTCACGCGCAGCATTGTCGGGAAAAAATGCCGGGCCGTTTCCCCTACAAATCCGAATGTATCCCCCAAAAGAGCCTCGAAGTTCCGTTTTTGTTCCAGTTTCATTTCTCGTACGTTTTAATGTTCGTTTCTGTCCCATTAGACGCCTCCCTGCAGCAAAAGGTTACACCCCCTTCCCTTCTTTTCCTTTTCCGGGGTGCACTCCCCGCACGTTCCTATTTAACCCTTCGTTAAGAGAAAAACAACACCCCGGGGCGAGAATATCCCGCAGGGATTGATTAACTTTGCACGAATCGCAAACACCGAAAAAATAACCAAAAAAACTGATATAACATGCCCGGATACGAAGCTTTCGACCAATCGGAAAAAAAGGAAGTAATGGATGTCATGGAAACCGGCATCCTGATGCGTTACGGATTTGAGAACCAGCGCGGCGGAGTCAACAAGACCCTCGAAATGGAAAAAGCCCTGTGCGAAAAACTCGGCACCCGCCATGCCCAGCTCACCCCCAGCGGCACCACCGCCGTATCGACGGCCCTGGCCGTATGCGGGATCGGCGCCGGCGACGAAGTGATCATGCCCACCTTTACCTTCGTGGCCTCCTTCGAGTCCATCCTCGCCCTGGGTGCCATTCCCATCCTGGTGGACATCGATGACACCCTCACCCTCGACCCGGCGGCCGTAGAGCGCGCCATCACCCCCCGCACCAAAGCCATCATGCCCGTACACATGTGCGGCGCGCAGGCCCACCTCGACGAACTGATGGCCATTTGCCGCAAACACAACCTGATCCTCATCGAGGATGCCTGCCAGGCTACCGGAGCCACCTACCACGGAAAAGCCGTAGGGACTTTCGGCCGCATGGGCTGCTTCTCCTTCGATTTCGCCAAAGTCATCACCATGGGCGAAGGCGGTGCCGTGGTAACCGACGACGACCTGCTGGCCAAAAAAGCGGACGGATACGTCGATCACGGACACGACCACGTAGGCTCCGACCGCGGAGCGGAAAGCCATCCCTTCATGGGCATGAACTACCGCGTGAATGAACTGGCCTCGGCCATCGGCTTGGCGCAGCTGCGCAAACTGGACAGCATCGTCGCCCGCCAGAAACAGACCAAGAAATACATCAAGGACGCCCTGGCTGCGGAATTCCCCCGCTTGTCCTTCCGCCGGGTACTCGATCCGGAAGGCGACATTGCCACGTTCCTGTCCTTCTCGCTCGAGACGCTCGAACAGGCCGAAGCAGCCACCCGCGCTTTGGTAGAAAACGGCGTAGGCGGCGTATTCCACTACTACAACAACAACTGGCACTACATCCGCCGTTGGAACCACCTCAAGGAGCGCGCCACCTTGTACCGCCTGTCCCAGGAAGTGCTCGACGGCATGCCGGACTACGCCACCAAGACCTTCCCCCAGTCGGATGCGATCATCAGCCGGAACATTTCCACCTCCATCAACCTCTCCTGGAGCGACGACCAGGTGAAAGCCCGTACCGAAGCCATGATCCGCGCCCTGCGTACCGTATTCTGATCCCCAAACCTCAAAAAAGAAAACCACATGAACAAACCCCTGTTGATCGCCCTGGCCGCCCTGCTGGCAGGAAACGTCCAGGCGCAAAACAACCCGAGTTACAAAGTCGAAGTCTGCTTCGAGGACACCCAGGCAGGCGGGAAATACGTATTCCGTTCGAGCGACCTGACGGACAACTTTTCCGATACCCTCACCTTGAAAAAGGACGGGGAAAAGGTCGTCTTCAAAAAGGAATACACCGAACCGTTCACCCTCACCCTCTCGTACATCGCCCCGGGCGAACAGCGCGCCGGCGTCGCAGGCAATGCCTTTTTCATCGATGGGCCCCTGACCATCCGCATCTCGGGCACGCAGGCAGCGATGCTGCCGGTCGCTTCGGTCGAAGGCGGCGTGCAGGACGACCCCATCCTTCAGCAGATCCAGCCCATCAACGCCGCCATGTATACCGCGTTTCTGGACTATCAGAAGCTCGCGCGCACTCCGGACGCCTCCAAAGCGGAAGTCGATTCGCTCGTGGGCGTACTGAACCAGTTGACCCGTCAGATGCAGGAACTCCAGCGGCAGTACATCGCCGCCCGTCCGCAAAGCATCTATTCGGCCGCCCTGCTCTCCGGGATGCTGCGTGAAGACCCCTCGGTACTTGTCCCGCTGTTCGAAGCCTTCGCTCCGGCCGTCAAGGAATCCCGCTACGGAAAAGCCATCGCCGACCGCTTGGCCGTCATCCAGGCCATCCAGCCCGGACGCCCCGCCCCGGATTTCACCCTGACGGACATCGACGGAAAGACCCTCCGCCTGTCCGACTTCCGCGGCAAGTGGGTGCTGCTGGACTTCTGGGGCTCGTGGTGCATCTGGTGCCGCAAGGGCAATCCCGCCCTGGTGGAACTTTACCAAAAATACGGCGGCAAGGACTTCGAGATCATCGGTCTGGCGGCCCGCGACCGGGAGGACAACTGGAAGAAAGCCATCGCCGAGGATGGCCTTACCTGGCGGCACGCCAACCTGGCCTTGAACGAAGGCGGAAACGATCTCCCTGCACAGTACAACGTATCGGGTTTCCCCACCAAGATCCTGATCGACCCCGAAGGAAACATCTCGGTCATCTCGGTAGGCTACCACGAAACGGACGATCCGGCAGCTGTAAAGCTCATCGACGCCCTGGGCGAGACGTACGTGCAGTAACCCAATCCCACCGTATCACGCTAAACAAATCATTCTGACAACCACGGCTTCGGCCATTTTTATCCAACCCATGAAAAAACACACCAAAACCCTGCTGGCACTCGCGGCAACCCTGCTGCTTGTCGCCGCCTGCCAGTCCTTCCCCCCGAAGGGCAACTGGGGCGTAGAAACCACCGTCGAAGGTTCAAAGACCGGAGACACCCTGCGTTTCCACTATCTGAAAGCCTCCGCCGGACAGAACATCCTGGCCGACACCCTGATCCTGCTCACCGAGGAAAACCAAAAAGTCCGCCTGGCTGCTCCCTTCGTCGAAGCCTCGGCCATCGGCGTGGAGTACGCCTCGCGCGATGCCCTCGTCGAGCCTTTCTACATCGAACTCTTTGTCAACCGCGCCGGGGAGTGCATTCGCCTCTCCACGCAGGCCAACGACTACACCCACATACAGACCACCGGCGGGATGTACGACCAGCCCGACTACGACTCCATCCGCATCCTGATGGACGACTTTTACACCCTGCGCACCGAGTACATCCAGGCGCTGCAAGCCTCCGACACCCTGGCGCTAATGGATCTCTCGAAACGCATGGGCGAATTGCAACAGGACTACCTGAAAGCCTCGCAGAATTACATCAAGAACAACCCCTCGCAAGGTTTCTCGGCCTATCTGCTCCTCGGACTGCAATCGGTACTGCCGGCCGACTCCATCCGTGCGCTTTTCGAAACGCTCGACCCGCAGGTGCGCAACACCACCTATGGTCGCAACCTCTCCGAACAGCAATCCGCCCTCCAAGCCAGCCAAAACATCCGGGAAGGTGCCCAAGCCCCCGACTTCACGGCAACCGACCTTGAAGGAAAGACTTTCAGCCTCTCCGACTACCGCGGCCAGTGGGTTTTGGTCGATTTCTGGGGCTCATGGTGCGGACCCTGCCGGCAGGGCAACCCCTCGCTGGTAAAACTCTACGCCCAATACAAAGGAAAGGGCTTTGAGATCATCGGCCTGGCCGTAAACGACAAGGAGGAAAACCTTCGCGCCGCCATAGCCAAAGACGGCATCACCTGGCGCAACGTCGATCTGTCGCAGGACAAGAACAACCCGACGCTTCCCACGCTCTACAACCTGCAAGGCGTCCCGACCAAACTGCTCATCGATCCCGAAGGCCACATCGAGATGATCGAGATCGGATACGACCCGAACGACGATCCGCTGCCTTCCCGTCTGAAAGAGATTTTTAGATAATCCTCCTTTCGGGTAGAGCCAACCCAAGACACCAAAAAAGGCAGGCGAAAAACGCCTGCCTTTTTTGCGCCCGATCCCGAGTTTTGTCGTACCTTTAGGGTGCTTTTACGCAAAGAGGAAAAAGACCTTATGAAAATCATCGCCATGATCCCGGCGCGGTACGATTCGTCGCGCTTCGAGGGCAAAATGCTGGCCGACCTGTGCGGCAAACCGGTCATCGCCCGTACCTACGACGCGGCCGTTGCCACCGGACTTTTCGACCAAGTATACGTAGTAACCGACCACGACGGCATCGAACAAGCCGTCAAGGCCAACGGCGGACAGGTGCTCCGCAGCCACAAACACCATGAAACCGGCTCCGACCGCATCGCGGAAGCCGTCGAAGGCATCGACTGCGACATCGTGGTCAATGTCCAGGGCGACGAACCCTTCGTCACCCGCGAGCCCCTGGAAAAACTCATCGGAGTCTTCTCCGGCCCGGACGCCCAACGGATCGACCTGGCCTCGATGGTACAGGAACTCAAACAACCGGAACTGATCGCCGACCCCAATTACGTGAAGGTCGTGATGGACCACCGGAACTTTGCCATGTACCTCTCCCGCTCGCCCATCCCCTACCTGCGCGACAAGGACTCCGGAGCACGCTACTACGAACACGTGGGCGTGTATGCCTTCCGCCGCCAGTCGCTGTTGGACTTCGCCAAAAACGCCCCCCGGCAAAACGAGCGGGCCGAAAAGATCGAATGCATCCGTTACCTCGAATACGGCCTGCACATCAAGATGGTCGAGGCGCCGTTCGTCAGCCTGGAGATCGACACCCCGCAGGACTTGAAGGCCGCCTGCGCGCTGTTCCGGAAACTGCACGGGTGATTTTTTCACGCAAAAAAGAAAGAAAACAAAACACAAAAAAAAAACGATAAAGTCATGAAATTCAAAAACTTTCCCCAGGTATCGCGCGTGTGCTTCGGCCGCGGCAGCTTGGACCAGGTAAGCGAACTGCTCGAACCCCACCGCAAGGGCGATGCACCGTTCATCTTCTTCATCGACAATTTCTTCAACGGAAAAACGGAATTCACCTCCCGTTTTCCGCTCAAGGGCCGCGACGAGATCGTTTTCGTGGATGTCAACCCCCACGAACCTTCCACTTGGCAGGTGGACGAACTGCGCGACTACCTCAAGAACAAATTCGGCGAAGTATCGGGCGTGATCGGCGTCGGTGGTGGCGCTACGATGGATATTTCCAAAGCCGTAGCCCTGATGATGACCAACCCCGGTTCCTCGGCCGACTACCAAGGCTGGGATCTGATCAAAGTACCCGGCATCTTCCACATGGCCATCCCCACCCTTTCGGGCACGGGAGCCGAAGTATCCCGTACAGCCGTACTTATCGGACCGGAAAAGAAACTCGGCCTCAACTCGGACTACACGCCTTTCGACCAGGTACTGCTCGATCCGTCGCTGATCCACGATGTGCCCAAAAACCAGCGTTTCTTCACCGGGATGGACAACTATATCCACTGCGTGGAATCGCTCAACGGTTCGTACCTGAACGCCTTCTCGAAAGCCTACGGAGAAAAGGCACAGGAGATGTGCCTGAACGCCTTCCTGCGTACCGACACTTGGACTGAAAAATGCGACGAAGACCTGATGATGGCTTCCTGGATGGGCGGCATGAGCATTGCCTACTCCCAAGTGGGAGCGGCTCACGCCTTGAGCTATGGTCTGGCGGTTGTCTATGGCGTACGCCACGGCGAAGGCTGCTGCATCGCCTTCAACCAACTGGAAGACATCTACCCCGAAGGAGTAGCCAACTTCCACAAGATGCTGGACAAGTGGCAGATCGACCTTCCGCGCGGAGTGTGCAAGAACGCTACCGAAGAGCAGATGAACCTCATGATCAAGGTTTCCTCGGGCATGGTGCCGCTGTGGGAGAACTGCCTGGGCAAGGATTGGCAGAAGATCATGACTCCCGAGCGGATGCGCGAACTCTACTCCAAGATGTAATCATCCTCCGCGAGCGAGCGAGCAAAAGGGGCGGGGCCAAAGGCCCCGTCCCTTTTGCTCGCTCGCAACCGCTTCGGAATTTTTCCACTTTCGCAGAAACCGAAAACGACAAACGGGCTTTTTTTCAAAGACAAGGCGACAAACGGGGGATTTTTTGAGCATTTTGTTTTGCCAAATGGGAAAATGCGCCTATATTTGCACACGCGTAAAACGCATGAGCAAGCCCTCACACCGCCCTGCGGCGGACATTTGAGACAATCCGGTGAGATGGGTGAGTGGCTGAAACCAGCAGTTTGCTAAACTGCCGTACGGGTTTCCGTACCGGGGGTTCGAATCCCCCTCTCACCGCCAGAAGGGTTCCGGGGTGTAGCGTAGTCCGGTCATCGCGCCTGCTTTGGGAGCAGGAGGTCACAGGTTCGAATCCTGTTACCCCGACGTAGCGAAAAAAAGAAAACGCCCGGCACATCACCCGGCCTGTGAAACGAAAGGTCGAGTAGCTCAGCTGGATAGAGCAGCTGATTTCTAATCAGCCGGTCGTGGGTTCGAGTCCCGCCTCGATCACCAATCGCTCTGTAAAATACTGTTTTACAGTGCGATTTGCTTTTATACAAATAAAACCTTTGAGGGGGGACCCTCGAAGGTTTTTTCATAACAGCTTGTTTTCTTACAGACGAACAAAACCTGTGCCGCTAAATTCGCTGCGAGGGCGAGAAAATCAACGAGCCACCAAACCGCCGTCCACCAAATAATGGCCACCGGTACAAAAACTCGAAGCCTCCGATGCCAGGAAATAGACCACCTCGGCCACTTCTTCAGGACGGCCGGCTTCTCCCCGGGCATACAAACTGTTTTCCTCGCGCCAGTAATCCTCGACCGAACAGTGATTTACCCGGGCAAAATCCCGGAACAGATTGTCCACCAACGGAGTGCGGATTGTCCCGGCGCAAACGGCATTGACCCGGACGTTTTTCGGCCCCAGATCGATGGACAGGCTGCGGGTAATCTGCCCCAAAGCCCCCTTGGTCAAACCGTATGCAAAACTGTTGGGCTTGCCGACGAACCACTGGTCCGAGGCGTTGATCACCACCGTACCTCCGCCGCCTTCAATGATATGCGGGACAGCCTCCCGCAGGGTATTGACCGTGCCATAGATATTGGTCTGGATCATCAGGTCCAGCTCCTCGTCCGAAATGTCGAGCAGCGTATTGCAACGGTGGATGCCGGCATTGGCCACCACACTGTCCAAACGTCCGAAAGCCTCCACCACAGTTTCCACCGCGCGATGAATATCCTCCCTGCGCCGGGTATTCCCTTCGACAAACACCAGACGGTCGCCCGCCTGCACCGAGGCGACCAGTTTCTCCGCCTCCGGGACATTGATGTCCATAAACCCTACGTTCCACCCCTGGTCGATAAATTTCTTCACGCAGGCCGCCCCTATTCCGGTCGAGCCGCCGGTAAGAAACACGGTTTTCTTCTCTGTCTTTTCCATATCTTGACAATATTAAACTTAATATCCGCTCCGGTCTTTCCATCTAACCTTCACTGAACCAAAGATACGAATCTCTTTTGCTCAAAACTCTTCCGGCACAGATAAAATACCATCAAGCGTGTCGGGC
>JFBN01315687.1_pt1 | contig 10790 bp, 8 predicted proteins | sample 768741 | NCBI WGS metagenome assembly JFBN01 (sample SAMN01983846, study PRJNA193217) | chicken gut metagenome | biome: terrestrial biome; isolation source: ceca of Broiler chicken | host: Gallus gallus | place: United Kingdom: England | collected 2010-09-07
CGCGATCGTAGCGGCGGCGGGAGCGGTAAACTACCTGCTGGGCCTTTACAGCATCCGGACCGGGCGGCGCTACGACTCGGTCGCGCTCGTAGCCGGAGGCAGGCATCTCCAATCCGACACGTATTCGACGATCGGGCTGGTCGCCGGCCTCGTACTGCTCTACGTAACGCGCATCGGGTGGATCGACAGCGCGCTGGCCATGCTCTTCGGGGGCATCATCGCATGGACCGGAATCTCGATCCTGCGCAAAACGGCATCGGACCTGATGGACACGGCCGACGAACGATACCTCGAAAAAATGCTCGAAACCGTATCGCGCCGTCCCCGTCCCGACTGGATCGACATTCACAACCTGAAAATCATCCGCTACGGGAGCTACACCTATATCGACTGCGACCTGACGCTGCCGTGGTACTATACGGTCCGGCAGGGGCACAAGGCCTGCGAGGAGCTCAAGCGGGTGATCGAGCAAAGCTTCTCGGACCGGGTACTCTTTTCGGTACACTCGGACCCGTGCGAGGAACGCCATTGCAACCATTGCTCGGTCGAGGAGTGCCCGTACCGCCGCGAAGCGTTCGCCGGCCCGCTGGTCTACACGCTGCGCGAACTGACCGAGAACGACGAGCAAAGGAGCGAGTAGCGCTTCCCGGCCGGACGACGCCCGCTTTCCCGGCCGAAACCGGGCTCCCTGCCCTTCCCGAAATACGCGCCGGTTAGAAATACACGGACAACCCGGTCCGGCGATGAGAGAACATGGAAAAGCATGAGAATAATTCCGCCCCAATTATATCCGTTGACCGTACCGGCTCTCGAGTTTCCGATACGTCCGGTTTTTCCCCGTATGAAATCACTTCCGACGAAGGAAATCTCATAGTAGCAGCCTAACCGGATACGCAAGCTGCAGCCACATGCCGCGGCCGACAGATTATAGAAATCCGGAGACAAATATGCATGGTACATTTAAAGTATACAATTACCCGATTCCGAAAGCCGATCCCCGTTTTCCCGTCCGGACAGAAAACACACGCGGCACGCGACGGCAACGAATCCGCCGCGCGAAACGCGAAGCGGCAGTTTTTCCGATGTTCGGACGGTACGGAAGAACGTTTCTCCGGCAGACTCCGCGCGGCGTACCCAAACGCCCGAAGGACGGTCCCGCACAGCCGGCCATACGCAGCCGAAAGGATGGAGAAGCCCTGCCGCCGGTCGAAACGACGACAACGGCCCGCCATGCACGGCCGGCCGAATCCGGCAGGAAAGACAAGGAACCAGACCGACTGAAACGAAAACCGACCGACACACGACGGGCATACGAAAGTCCGGGTACTCCATGTCTCCGCAGACGCGGATCGTGGAATACCCGGATCTCTAATCCGTCTCGGCCCCGGATCCGAACGGGCACACGGCCGAAAGCATCGGACAGGCTGCGCCTCAATCGAGCGGCTCGGCCTTGAAACCCGCTTCGGAAACGGCTCGCACGACAGCCTCCGAGGGCTCGTCGGTATCGATCGTCAGCAACTTTTCCGGCGAGGCAAGGTCGATCGACCACTCTTCCGGCTCGGCCATTTTGTTCAGCTGTTCGCCGATCTTGGCGACGCATCCTCCGCACTTGGCGTTGGTCTTGAATCTCTTTTTCATCGGATAATCGTTTAAAGTTTTTTCCATTTCAGACGCAGGCTGTTCGCAACGACCGACACCGAGCTGAAAGCCATAGCGGCTCCGGCCAACATCGGACTCAGCAACAACCCGCACAGGGAATAGAGCGCTCCGGCCGCGATCGGTATGCCGATCAGGTTGTAGACGAAAGCCCAAAACAGGTTTTCGCGGATCAGGCGCACGGTACTGCGCGAAAGCGCATAGGCCTTGGGCAGCAGCGACAAGTCGGAGTTCATCAGCGTAATCATCGCCACGTCCATCGCCACATCGGTCCCGCGCCCCATAGCGATGCTCACGTCAGCCCGCGCCAGCGCTTGCGAGTCGTTGATCCCGTCGCCCGTCATCGCTACGCGACGACCCTCGGCCTGCAACCGTCGCACGTACTGTTCCTTGTCGTCGGGCATCATCTCGGCCCGGAAGTCGTCGATGCCCAACCGCCCGGCCAGCGCAGCGGCGGCCCGACGGTTGTCGCCGGTCAGCATGACCAGACGGATATGCCGCCGTCGGAGCTGCTCCAGCGCTTCGCGGGTCGTCTCCTTGAGCGGATCGCTGACGACGACGACCGACAGCAAGCGGTCGTCCTGTCCGACGAATACGGTTCCCGCGCCCTCCTGCTCCAGACGGTCGATACGCGCGAGCAGTTCTACGGACGGACGGACGTCGCGAGTCTCGAGCAACGCCCGGCTTCCGATCCAGTAAGACGCTCCGTCGCAACGGAAAGCGATGCCGCGACCGGTCAGGCTCTCGAACGAGTCCACCTCCCGGCGCCGGGCGCCCCGGCCAGCCAGATAGGCCGTGACGGCCGAAGCCAGCGGATGCTCGGACTTCATCTCGGCGGAATAGACGGCATCGTAAAGTCCGTCGGACGGCGGGACGACGTCGATCCACTCCGTGACCGAGGGACGTCCCTCGGTCAGGGTTCCGGTCTTGTCCAGTACCATCGTGTCGATACGGCACATCTGCTCGAGCGCCGCCGCGTCCTTGATCAGGATCTGATTCTCGGCCCCGCGCCCGATACCCACCATCAGCGCCGTCGGAGTGGCGAGCCCCAGCGCGCAGGGGCAGGCGATCACCAGCACCGAAACGGCCGACAACAGCGCATGCGAGAAATAGGCTTCTCCCCCGATGACGAGCCAAAGCACGAAAGTCAGCGCAGACAGCCCGATGACCGTCGGCACGAACACCGAAGCGATACGGTCGGCTATGCGCTGCACGGGAGCCTTGCTGCCCTGCGCCTGCTGTACCATGCGTATGATCCGCGCGAGCAGCGTGTCGGCGCCGGCCCCGGTCGTCCGCAGCACGAACGAGCCCCGGCCGTTGATCGTTCCGGCAACCGCCCGGTCGCCGGGCTTCTTATCGACGGGCAGCGGCTCGCCGGTAATCATGCTCTCGTCGACGAACGATTCGCCGCTTTCGACCGTGCCGTCGACCGGAATCCTCTCCCCGGGACGCACCGACACGAGATCCCCTGCGCGCAATGTCGCTATCGGAACGTCCCGCTCGATGCCGCCGGCCAACAGGCGGGCGGTCGAAGGCTGCAATCCCATCAGCTTCTTGATAGCCGACGAGGTGCTTCCCTTGGCCCGCTCCTCGAGCAACTTGCCCAGCAGGACGAAAGCTATGATCATGCAGGAGGCCTCGTAATAGACATGCGGTTCCAGCCCCCGCTCGGTCCAGAACCGGGGATAGACCGTATTGAACAGACTGAACAGAAAGGCGATCGACGTGCTGAGCGCGACCAGCGTATCCATGTTGGCCTGTCCGTGACGCGCCTGCTTCCACCCGCCTACGAAAAACATGCGCCCGAACACGCCCAGCACCGGCAACGACAGCGCCAGCATGATCCAGTTGCCGTAGGGCATGTGCATGAACGCCATGGAAACCAGCATGAGCGGCAGCGAGAAAGCCCATGCTCCGACCGTATCGCGACGCAACCGGCGATAGCGCGCACGCTCGGACTCCTCGCGCTGCTGCTCGCCGTTGCGCTCGTCGACGATCAGGTCGTAGCCGGCCGCCCGAACGGCATCGCGGATCTGAACGGGCGTGATCGTCCCGGGGTCGAACGCGACCGACAGCGTGTTCGAAGCGAAATTGACGGAAGCCTCGCCGACTCCCTCCAAATGCCGGACCGTCTGCTCGACATGGTTCGCGCAGGACGCGCAGCTCATTTCGAGCACCGGAAACTCTTTTCTTTCGATGTTCCTTGCCATGACACGTTTTTTCGAACTACTCCAAAAGACAAAAACAATACCCAAAGACGACTCGCATCATCCCTGAATATTGTTCGGTTAACGGTCCTGCGGAAGCTCTCCGCCCGAAAACGTCAGAGCACGGCCGTCTGGCCGTTGCGGCGGCAGGCGGCGGCGAACTCCGACTTGAGCGACTCGATCGTCTCGCGGACGCTGGTGATCTTCTTCGACATATAGGCGTTCGCCCCGCAGAAAGCGTACCCCTTCGAAAGATTCCCCTTGGCCGCGTTGTAGAGCGCCATAATGATGCAGTAGGGACTTTTCGTATAGTCGCAGGTCTTGATGCAATGGAAAGGACACTTCTTCGGACGCATGAGTCCCTCCTTCACCCGACGGATGAACTCTCCGCCGATCGCGCGGCCGGGCATGCCTACCGGACTGGCGATGATCTCGATGTCATCCTTCGACGAGTCGATGTAAGTCTGCTTGAAGGTGGGCGAAGCGTCGCACTCCTCGGTCGTCACGAACTTGCTGCCGAGCTGCACGCCCGTCGCGCCGAGCCGCATGATCCGGTAGATATCCTCGCCGGTATAGAGGCCGCCTGCGGCAATCACCGGAATCCGGCGGCCGTAAAGCTCCTCGTAGCGCCCGACCTCGGAAACGACCTCGGGAACGATGCGCTCGAGCGAGTAGTCGGCATTGTCGATCTGCTCCCTCTTGTAGCCCAAATGGCCGCCGGCCTTGGGGCCCTCGACAACCAGAGCGTCGGGCAGATAGTCGTAGTTCGCCTTCCATTTTTCGCATATCACGCGGGCGGCGCGGGCCGAGGAGACGATCGGAACGAGCTTCGTCGTGCTATCCTCCCGCAAATACGAAGGGAGATCGAGAGGCAGCCCCGCCCCGGAAAAGATGATATCGGCCTTTTCGGAGATCGCCGTGCGAACCATGTCCGAGAAGTTGCTCAACGCCACCATGACGTTGACGCCCACGATACCGCGCGTTTTGGCTCGCGCCTTGCGCAGCTCCTCGCGGAGCCCCATCATGCTGTTGGTCAGATAGTCTTTGGAGAAACGGGGATACAAAAGCCCGATGCCGGCACAGGAAATGACTCCGACGCCGCCCTCGTTGGCTACGGCCGAGGCCAGACCCGACAGAGATATGCCGACCCCCATACCGCCTTGGATAATAGGCAGTTTTACGGTAAGATCCCCGATTTTGAACGATTTCATTGAATACGATATTGATAAATAGATTGAACAAATGTAATTCATTCATCCGGTTCGCCAGCAAAAAACGGATCAAATATACGATGCCCAAACAAAAACGGCCTCCCGCTATGAGAGGCCGTCCGTCCTAAACAAATTACTTAAACTACTTTTATTATATGAAAATCAGAGGATGATCAATGTGCCTGGCGCACCGACGAGGCGGAAGAATGAACGACCGAGCCCAACGACGGATTTCCCCGGTAAGTGATCGACGATGCGCCGCCGCTGTCGGCCGACAGTTCTTTCTCGACGGGTCCCAGCGCAATTCGGGAAGCAGCCGACGCCTCGGCACGGCAGCTTTGCGTCACGAGCCCGGCCGCGTCGAAGTCCGAAGCACCGCTGCATTTGACCGAAACGATGCCGGCCGCGCCCGACACTTTCATATCCGAGGCTCCCGATAAATCGCAATACAAATTCCCGCTGAATCCGCTCAGCACGATGTCCGACGCACCAGAGAACGTCCCGTTGAGCTCACGGCAGCGAACCGAGGCGTCGATATCGCTCGACCCGCCGGCTTCGACGCTCACGACGCCCGCTGCGGCAAGCTCGAGCCCGCCCAGATCGGACGCTCCGCCCAGTTCGATCCGCACGTCGCCGCTCTCGAAAAGTCCGGCGCAATCCACGTCCGAAGCGCCCGAGGCACGGATGTAAGCCAAATCGCTCAGATAAACGTAAAGCCGCCGCTTCGCATGGCGGGAATCGATCCGAACGCCGCCGTCCATACCCACATGCACGACGCCGCAGGTGTCGATCTCGAAGCGAAGCATCGGTTCGTGTCGTTCGTCGATCTCGACCACGGCGCGGGTCTCGTCGGAACGGATCAGCCGCACGTCGAAAGCGCCGGAAGCCGAAACTCCCGTAATCGACCGGCCCTCGTAGCGCGTCAGACGAACCATACGCGTCTGGGCCGAAGCTACGCTCCCCACCAGCAACAGGACGAACACGAAACAGACTTTTTTCATCGGACAGACCGTTTTCGAGCCGGCACGCTCCGGCTTTATATATAATACGGAAACCGTCCGCAAAAGTTACACTGCGCCAGCTATTTTATTTACAATAGTTTTTCGTATCTTTGCCCATTGCAGCCCGCGGCTGCGGCTGCGCCGCGAGGAAACATTCGACCGAACGAACCGAACATTATGAGCGACAATAAAATAAAGATAGGCATTACACACGGAGACGCGAACGGAATAGGATACGAAGTGATCGTCAAAAGCCTTTGCGACCCGCGCATCTGCGAACTGTGCACGCCTGTCGTCTACGGCTCGGCCAAGGCGGCCGGCTTTTACAAGAAACAGATCGAGGGAGCCGAAAACCTCAGCTTCAACATCGTAGGATCGGCCGCCGAGGCCAATCCGAAACGCGTCAACCTGGTCAATTGCTGCTCCGACGAATTGCGCGTCGAGCCGGGCGAGATGACGCCGGCGGCGGGAGCCGCCTCGGTCGCCGCGCTGAAGGCTGCGGCAACCGACCTGAAGGCCGGAACGATCGACGCGGTCGTCACGGGTCCTATCTGCAAGGAGAACGTGCAGGGCGAGGCGTTCCGCTTCACGGGCCATACGGAGTTTTTCGCCTCGGAGTTCAGCGGCGAGCCGCTGATGATGATGTGCAGCGATCTGCTCAAGGTCGGACTCGTCACCGTGCACATCCCGGTCTCGGCCGTCAGCGCGTCGATCAGCAAAGAAGGCATACTCTCGAAGCTGCGAGCCCTGCGCCATGCGCTGATTCAGGACTTTTCGGTCCGCGAACCGCGCATCGCCGTGCTGAGCCTCAACCCCCACGCCGGAGACGGAGGCCTGATCGGACAGGAAGAAGAGCAGATCATCGCGCCGGCTATCCAAGCAGCCTTCGCCGAGAAGATTCTCGCGTTCGGGCCTTTCCCCGCCGACGGATTCTTCGCCGCCGCGGCTTATCGGAAATACGACGCCGTACTGGCCATGTATCACGATCAGGGACTCGCCCCGTTCAAGGCACTGTCGGAAGGAGGCGTCAACTTCACGGCCGGCCTGCCCGTCGTGAGGACCAGCCCGGCGCACGGCGTAGGATTCGACATCGCCGGGAGAGGCATAGCCAGCGGAAACGGGATGCGCGAGGCGATCTACATGGCGATCGACGTGCTGCGCAGCCGCAGGATATACCGACAGATCAGCGCCAACCCGCTGCGCAAGTATAAGCGCGAGACGGGCGCCGACGTGTCGGCCTCGGAGCTCCCCGAGCAGTCCGAAGGCCAACAGTAAGAGCAAGCAGAGGTACAGCTCGTATTGTACCGCGATTATACTTAAGTTTCGAAACTATGATTAAAGTGACTTTCCCCGACGGCGGCATTCGTGAGTACGCCGAGGGGACGACGGCGATGCAGATCGCCGAAAGCATCAGCCCGCGTTTGGCTCAGGAAGTGCTGTCGGCCTCGGTCAACGGCGAAATCGTGGACCTGAACCGTCCCATCGTCTCCGACGCGCAGATCAAGCTGCACAAATGGGAAGACCCCGAAGGCAAGAAGGCATTCTGGCACTCGTCGTCCCACCTGATGGCCGAAGCGCTCGAAGCGCTCTACCCGGGCATCAAGTTCGGCATCGGCCCGAGCATCGAGAACGGATTCTACTACGACGTGGACTCCCCGACCCCGATCACCGAGGGCGACCTGCCGAAAATCGAAAAGAAAATGGAGGAGTTGGCCCGGACCAAGGAGGCCATCACGCGACGCGAAGTAAGCAAGGCCGACGCGATGAAGACCTACACCGAGAAAGGCGACCAATATAAGGTAGAACTGATCGAGGGGCTCGAGGACGGCACGATCAGTTTCTATACCAACGGACAGTTCACCGACCTGTGCCGGGGGCCCCATCTGCCGCACATGGGATACATCAAGGCGATCAAGCTGACTTCCGTAGCCGGAGCCTACTGGCGCGGCGACGAGAAGAACAAGATGCTGACGCGTATCTACGGCATCACGTTCCCGAAGAAGTCGATGCTCGACGAGTATCTGGCCATGCTCGAGGAAGCCAAAAAACGCGACCATCGCAAGCTGGGCAAGGAGCTGGAGCTGTTCTGCTTCTCGCCGAGGGTCGGCGCGGGATTGCCGCTGTGGCTGCCCAAGGGCGCCGCGCTGAGAGACCGTCTGGAGCACTTCCTGCGCAATGTGCAGAAAAGATACGGCTACCTGCAAGTCATCACGCCGCACATCGGCATGAAAGACCTCTATGTCACGTCGGGCCACTACGCCAAGTACGGCAAGGACTCGTTCCAGCCGATCCACACGCCCGACGAGGGCGAGGAGTTCCTGCTCAAGCCGATGAACTGCCCGCACCACTGCGAGATCTACAAGTTCAAACCGCGCTCGTACAAGGATCTGCCGCTGCGCTTCGCCGAGTTCGGCACCGTTTACCGCTACGAACAGAGCGGCGAGCTGCACGGACTGACGCGCGTGCGCGGCTTCACGCAGGACGACGCCCACATCTTCTGCCGGCCGGACCAGCTCAAAGAGGAGTTCATGAAGGTGATCGACATCGTGCTCTACATCTTCAAGACGCTCAGTTTCGACAAGTTCACGGCTCAGGTTTCGTTGCGCGACCCGAACAACAAGGAGAAGTACATCGGTTCGGACGAAAACTGGCACAAAGCCGAACAGGCCATCATCGAAGCCGCCGCCGAGAAGGGACTCAAGACGACGGTCGAGCTGGGCGAGGCCGCGTTCTATGGCCCGAAACTTGATTTCATGGTTCGCGACGCGATCGGGCGGCAATGGCAGCTCGGCACGATTCAGGTCGACTACAACCTGCCCGAGCGCTTCGACCTGACCTACAAAGGCTCGGACGACAAGCCGCACCGACCGATCATGATCCACCGCGCGCCTTTCGGCTCGATGGAACGTTTCGTGGCCGTGCTGCTCGAACATACGGGAGGCAAGTTCCCGCTGTGGCTCTCGCCCGATCAGGCGGTCGTGCTGCCGATCAGCGAGAAATTCAACGATTATGCGAAAAAAGTTTCGGATTATCTAAATAATTCCGATATTCGTGCTACGGTCGACGACCGCAACGAGAAGATCGGCCGCAAGATCCGCGACAACGAGCTCAAACGCATCCCCTATCTGGTGATCGTGGGCGAGAAGGAGGAGGCCGAAGGCAAGGTCTCGATCCGCGTGCAGGGCGAAGGCGACAAGGGCCAGATGACGCTCGAGGAGTACAAGGATTACATGGTCGGACTGGTGAAGGCCGAGATGGAAGCCAACAAGATCGAAAAATAAACCGTTTTCGCCGAGCCTCGGCAGAGCCGCGTTTGCGCGAACTCCGCCGAGGCGGGAAAACGACCGTTGAAAACGAACTTTTATTAACCAAATTAGGAGGACACTGCTATAAACACGACACGTCCATTCACTCCGAGACCCGCTGGCTCGGGGAATAATCAAGGGAACGGGAATCGTCCTTCGGGGCCGCGCGGTCTGCGCCGTCCGCCGCAGAAGGAGAATCCCCATCGCATCAACCACGAGATCACGGCACCGCAGGTGCGTTTGGTGGGCGACAACATCGAGCAACCGATCGTCATGCCCACCCGCGATGCATTGCGCATGGCCGACGAGATGGAACTCGACCTGATCGAGATTTCGCCCAAGGCCGATCCCCCCGTCTGCCGCATCGCAGACTACCAGAAGTTCCTGTACCAGCAGAAGAAAAAGGCCAAGGAGATCAAGGCCAAGCAGGTGAAGGTGGTCATCAAGGAGATTCGTTTCGGCCCCCAGACCGACGATCACGACTACAACTTCAAGCTCAAACACGCTCAGAACTTTCTGAAAGAGGGCGCCAAGGTCAAGGCTTACGTCTTCTTCCGCGGCCGTTCGATCGTCTTCAAGGAGCAGGGCGAGATTCTGCTGCTGCGCTTCGCCACCGACCTCGAAGAGCTCGCCAAGGTGGAGATGATGCCCAAGCTCGACGGCAAGAAGATGAACATGATCCTCGCGCCCAAGAACACCAAGAAGTAGCGCGGGACGCGAGCGCATACGGGCCGTCCGACCCGACTCCGGCAACGACTTACGGAACGGCACACCCGTTCGGTAAGTCGTTGTTTTGGATTTTCCGGCCGGTAGCGCGACGTGTCCGGGGCATCCGCGGCTTCCGGCCGAAACGGTAAAAACGCCGATCCACACCCGAAATGGGATACCGAATCGGGAATAAATATGTACCTTTGCCCTGAATGAGACCCTTCGAAGAGATACTGGCGATCGATTCCGCCGCGGCATTCGACTGCGCGGCGCTCGAATTGTTCCGCTTCCAGGCCGAGCGGTGCGGTGTCTACCGCGAATACCTCGCCGAGATCGGCGTCGATCCGGCGGCCGTGCGGCGCGTCGACGAAATCCCGATGCTGCCGATCGAATTCTTCAAGTGGCGCGACGTCTACTGCGGCGACACGGAACCGCAGATCGTCTTCACGTCGAGCAACACGGGACAGAGCGTCGCATCGCATCACATGATGGCCTCAACGGCGCTCTACGAGGCGGCGTTCACCGCAGCATTCGAACGTTTCTACGGCAATCCGGCGCGGTGGAGCCTCTATGGCCTGCTGCCCAACTACCTGCAACGCGAAGGGTCGTCGTTGGTCTACATGGTCGACCGCCTGATCGGACGGTGCGGTTCGGGCGGGTTCTACCTCGACGACTACGAACGCCTGCTGGCGGACATGGCAG
>JFBN01305979.1_pt1 | contig 10784 bp, 9 predicted proteins | sample 768741 | NCBI WGS metagenome assembly JFBN01 (sample SAMN01983846, study PRJNA193217) | chicken gut metagenome | biome: terrestrial biome; isolation source: ceca of Broiler chicken | host: Gallus gallus | place: United Kingdom: England | collected 2010-09-07
GGGGCGATCCTCAGCGTGGGCGACGTTTCCCGCCTGCACGACGGCGTTTCGGTATGGCTCCGCAAGGACGCCTCTCTTGAAGCCGAAACCCTTTACCTCGGCTTTTATCAGAGCGCGGGCGAGGCGTACATCGAACTCCCCGAACTGACCGAGGAGTGGAAGGAATACACCTTCGCGTGGGAAGATTTTACGGCAAACAATACGGACGGGTCTTCGGAACTTCTTTCCCTCGGCACGATGTACAGCGGCTATGTGCAGACGCGCGGCGCGGCGGTATCGGGCAACGTATATATTTCCGACCTGCGCGCGGTGCGCGTCGGGTTTGAAAATTCCGTCGTGCTTTCCGACTTTGTCAGCAGCGAACTCGCCAATTACAAGGCGGGAGAACTGAACGGCACGGAGGTCATGACCCCGCTGAACGAAAGTTGGTTCAAACTGCGCTTCCGATTCGACGAGACGGGCGAATGGACGTACAGGATCGTCGCGGAAAAGGAAGGGGAGGTCAAGGCGGAATATGTTTCGTCCGTCACGGCGGAAGCCAACCCGAACGAGGAAGAAAACAGGGGGCTCATCCGCGTCGAACCGACCCAAAAGCGCAACTTTATCTTTGAAGACGGCACGCCCTACGTGCCGATCGGGCAAAACGTCGCCTATACCGTAGACCCGCAGAGGGGTTCGTACGATTACGAGGTGTATTTCCCGAAAATGGCGGCAGCCGGCATGAATTTCTGCCGCGTATGGCTGACTTACATCGGTTACGGCGTACAGAGCACGGAGGGCGGCATCCTCGATTTCGATTACCGCCAGGACAAGGCATACGCCTTCGACTGCATCATAGAGCTGGCGGCGCAGTACGGGCTGTATCTGCAGATCCCGCTCATGACTTTCTCGCGTTTCCATGAAGAGAGCGCGACGGACGACGTGGAACACAGGAGCTGGGATTCGAGCCCCTTCAACGTCAACAACGGCGGCTATCTCGAAAAGCCCGAAGAGTTCTGGTCTGACGCCCGCGCCCGCGAAGACACGAAAAAGCTGTACCGCTATTATGTGGCGCGCTGGGGATATTCGCGCAACATCCTCAACTGGGAGATCATGAACGAGATCGGGGAATCGAGCAGTTACGACCAGCAGAGGGCAAAGGCCTGGGCGGAAGACATCGGCGGCTACATGCACTCCGTCGACCCGTACGACCATCTCGTTTCTTTAAGCTCCAAAGATTTTTACGACGAAGTGTATTCGGCATCTTCTCTCGATTTTGTCAGTATCCACAGTTATGTATGGGGTTCGGCGTACCCGTCCAGTTCGGCGGACATCACCTCGGGCGTGCGCGATTATTTCGACAAGCCCGTCATGATCGGCGAGATCGGCGCGAGCGGCAATTCTGCGGAAGAGGACGCGCTCATCGACCCCGACGGCTACGTGATGCGGCAAACGGCGTTCACCGCGCCCATGAGCGGCGCCGCGGGCGGTGCGATGCTCTGGTGGTGGCTGCATATCAACGACGACGATCTGTACGGCAATGTAACGCCTGCGGCGAATTACTTCTCGCTCCTTCCCGACGATTTCGTGACCATGGACAGCATGGAAGGGCAGGATTACGTGATCACGGCGCAGAACGCGGCGATCGCCAATCAGATCCGCGCGCTCGGATTTGTTTCGGGCGATGCCGTGTACGCCTATCTCTATGACATCCGTTACAGTTACGCCCAGCCCGATCCCGGCGAACTCGCAGGCGTTTCGGCGGCGTTCAACGGGCTTTCGGACGGCAGTTATACGGTGCGCGTGTTCGACACCCGCACGGGCGAAGTGATCTCGACGAATACCGCGTCCGCTTCGGGCGGAACGCTGACCGTCGCGCTCGCGGCATGGCACGGCGACGTGGCGCTTCTCATCGAAAAGGCATAAGGAGGGAAAAGATGAAAAAGAGGTTGTTCGGCCTGATATTGGCCTTTATGCTCCTGTTTGCGTTCGCGGGATGCGAACAGGAAGTGCCCGAGGGAGAGATCCCCGAAGGATCGTTCACGATCGTATCGCCGTCCGACGGCGATACGGATGTACAGATCTATCCGACGATCGGCTGGACTGCGGAAGCGAACGCGGACTTGTACCGCATCGAGATCGCCTCGGACGCGGCGTTCGAAAACACGGTCGCGGAGGAGACGGCGGAAGGGCTGTCTTACACCCTTTCCGACCCGCTCGACCACGCGGCGAAGTATTATCTGCGCGTGATCGCGCTGTCCGAGGAAGAGGGGAAGACGTACGCGCTTTCCTATAAGCAGATCTCCTTCACGACGACCGCGGAGCATTCCACGGATGCGCCCGATTATACGCAGCCGAGGACGATCTACGATTTCGAAGAGTATACCGACACGGCGGCGCTGCGCGAGCGGTTTACCCTGCACACGGCGGGCGACGCGCTCAACATCGAATTGCTTGAGACGGGCGGCAACGCGGGCAGCAAAGGCATGTCGCTCTCGTACACGCCCGGCGTGAACGGCTGGGCAGGCGCGCTTTCCTCCCTGCCTGCGGACAAAAAAGTCTGGAGCGGGGCGAAGGGCATCCGCTTCTGGATCGATACGGACGGGTCGGGCGACACCTTCGAGATCCGTTTCGGCAAGCGCGGCTTCCAGTCCTGGAGCGCGACGTTCGCGATGAACAATCCGGACGGGATGTACGTTTCCGTTCCCTTCTCCGCGTTCGAGGATGCGGGCGGCGGCGACGGGATTTTAGACCTTTCGGGCATCACGCGCCTGTGGTTCTTCGTGCAGGGTTCGCGCCCCGCGCAGATCGTTATCGACGACGTCACCATCGGTTCGGACGAAAATTACACGACGGACACCCGTTCCGCCGCGGAAGAGGCGAACAAGGCGCAGCTCGGCACGGTGGACGACTTCGAAAGCTATACCGACGTTTCCGCGGTGGACGGCAAATGGACGTTCGAGTCGATCGGCGAAAAGTCGCTCTTGCAGAGCGGCGCGTTCGGCGGAACGCAGAGCCTTTCGCTCACGCCGTCCGCGGCGTGGTCTACCATGGGCATCTCCATGGCGTATACCGACTTTTCCGACGTAAATTCGATCACCTTCAAGGCGAGCGCGGGCGTGTACGTCGTGCAGCTTGCCAGCGGCTGGAACGTCATCGAAAAGGAGATCGCCGCCGCATACGACGGGCAGACGATCGGCGTCAATATTTCAGAACTTTTGCCGCAGACCTCGTCCATGACGGTGGACATCGGCCAGATCGACCTGTTCCGCATCGGCATCAAGGATAAGAGCGGGACGGCGGTCACGATCGACGACGTCGCCTATTCGTCCGAAACTTTCGTGCCCGAAGACAACAAGGCGGGGCTTTTGGAAGATTTCGAAACGGACGGCCTCAACGCTTTCAACACGAAGTGGGCGGCAACGGGAACGGTCGCGCCGAGCCTTGTCGAAAAGAACGGTTCGAAGGCGATCAGCCTTGCCGCAAACGGCGCGTTCGGCCTGGAGGCGACGGGCTATAACCTCGCCGCGCTCGATTTTTCGGATACGGTCGGCGTGAAAATGGACATCACCATGAACCAGTCGGGCAAGGTGCTCATCCAGATCGGTTCGTACGGGAACGTGTATACTTACGAAAAGGAGTTCTACGGGCCTGCGAACAACATCGATTGCCTCGTCTGCGATTTTGACGCGATGACGCTGAAACAAGACGGAGTCAGTTCGGGCGATTTAAACAAAGACGCGATCAATTTCTTCCGCATAGACGTCACGACGTACGGCGAATACACGGTCACCCTCGACAATATCGAGTTCTACGGGGAAGATCACGATTACGCCGCCGTCACGGTGGACGATTTCGAATCGTATACGGGCGACGAAGACGTGCGGGCTGCCTGGAACAATACCGCGGTCGCGCTGACGGACGTGGACGGAAACAAAGCCATGACCCTGACGACGGTAAACGGCTGGAACGGGCTGCAATTCAATTTTGCGGGAACGGGAGACATCGGATCGGCAAACGATTATCAGAACTGTTTTGCCGTGCGCGTGAAGATCACGGCAGAGCAGTCTGCAACGCTCACCGTCAAACTCACCCGCTGGGAGAACGGCATCGAAAAGAATTACGACCTCGTTGCGGGCGAAAACGTCATCGTGGCGTATTTTACCGATCTTAAAGGAACGGCGCTGTCCGATTATATACTCAACTCGCTGACGCTCGGGGTCACTTATTACGGCACGGCGGAATTTACCTTCGACGACGTGGAATTTTTGAGAGGATAAGATGTATAAGAAACTTGCGAGCGGGCTGATCGTTTCCTGCCAGGCGGCGGAAGGGGAAGTTTTTCACGGGCTCGGGCTCATGCGTTACATGGCAAAAGCGGCAAAGGCGGGCGGCGCGGCGGGCATCCGCGCCCTCGCCGACGAGATCCCTTCCATCCGCGAGGAGACAGACCTGCCCGTGATAGGGCTTGTCAAAAAGAAATACGAAGGGAGCGAAGTCTACATCACGCCCACGCGGCGGGAAGCGGACGTCCTGCTCGAAACGGGGTGCGACGTCATCGCGATCGACGCGACGGCGCGCCCCCGCCCGCAAGGGGAAACGGCGGAATCGCTCTTTTCCTACATAAAAAAGGCCGCGCCCGGCATCTCCGTCATGGCGGACTGCGACACGCTCGAAAGCGCGCTCGCCGCCGATAAGATCGGGTTCGATTACGCCGGCACGACCATGCGCGGATCACGCGCGAAACGGCGGGCATCGGCATTCCCGATTACGCTTTCCTGAAAGAATTCTGCGGTGCGCTCCGCCATGCGAAGCCGATCGCTGAAGGGGGCATCTGGGAGACCGGGCAGCTTAAAAAGGTGCTGGAATGTAAGCCTTATGCGGTCGTGATCGGTACGGCGATCACCCGTCCCGCGGACATAACGGCAAGATTTACGAAAATAATGGCGGAAATGAGAGGCTGATATGCAAAGACGAAAAAAAATACTCATGCTCCCTCTGGACGAGCGGCCGTGCAACTATCTTTACCCCAAAATGCTTTTCGAGGGCAATCCCGATTACGAACTTTTGATGCCCCCGCGCGAAAAGCTGGGCGTCAAAAAGAGGGCGGCGCGCTTCGAAGATATCCGCGCGTTCCTTTTGGAAAACGCGAAAGGGGCTGACATCGCCGTGCTGAGCATCGATATGCTGCTGTACGGCGGGCTTCTGCCCGGGCGGATCCATACGCACAAAAAGGAAGAACTGCTCGGGCGGCTGGAGCTGCTCAAAGAGATCAAAAAAGAAAATCCCGCGCTGAAAATTTACGCGTTTCATCTCATCATGCGCTGCCCGCAGTATTCGTCTTCCGAAGAAGAACCGGATTATTACGGAAGCTGCGGAAGGGAGATCTATCTCTACGGTGAGGCGGTCTGCAAACAGCGTCTCGGGCTTCCCGACGGGGGCAATGCGGACAGATACCGCGCCGTCGTCGGCCCGTATCTGTCCGATTATCTCGTCCGCCGCAAGGTGAATGCGGAAATGAACTGTGCCGTCGTCGACCTCATCGGTGCGTGCATCGATTTCCTCGTCATCCCGCAGGACGACAGTTCCGTTTACGGCTTCGTCGCGGAAGATCAGCAGGCGGTGCGCGACCACATCGCAAAGCGGGGAAAGCAGGAAAAAGTGCTCATCTATCCCGGAGCGGACGAAGTGGGTATGACCCTTTTGGCACGCGCCGTGAACGAAGACCGCGGAGACGTGCCCCGCATTTCGGTATTTTACAGTTCGGTAAAAGCGCCGTTCATCGTTCCGAAATATGAGGACAGGATGCTGGGCGAATCGGTCAAATTGCAGATCGCGGCGGCGGGGTGCAGGAGCAACCGGGCTTTTTGCGAGGACGATATCCTGCTTGCCGTCAATGCGCCCGCGGGCAGGATGCGCGAAGCGGACGAGCAGTTCCGCCTGCGCCCCGACGGCGATTATTCGGTAGGGCGGAGCGTGCTTTTGTTCGCGCAGGAAGTGGCCGATCTCGCCTCCCGCGGCAAAACGGTCGCCGTCGCGGACGTAGCCTACGGCAACGGCAGCGACGCGGAACTCGTCACCCTGCTCGACAGGGCGGGCGTTTCCATGCGCGTGGCTTCGTACAGCGGCTGGAATACTTCGGGCAACAGTTTGGGAACGGCGATCTCCGCGGGCGTTTTGCGGCGGATCTTCGGCGATCTGCCCGCGCTGACCGATTTTCTCGCCCTGCGCTATTTTGAAGACGCGGGCTTCTGCGCATGGGCGCGCCGCGCCGTCATGGACCGGCTGTGCGAGTCGAATACCGACTACCGCGACCTGGGGAGCAGGGAACGGGAAGTTTCCGCAGACGTGGTGCGTGAAGTCGATGCGTTTATGCGGGAAAAGATGAAACGGGTGGCCGCCGATTACGAGATCGTATCCTGCCGCATGCCGTGGAACCGTATGTTCGAAACGGAGATGATCGTCCATGCGAAAAGAGGATAAAATTCTCTGTCTGGATCTCGGCGGCACGAAACTGCGCGCGGGCATCGTGTCCGGCGGCGTGCTTTCGTGCAAAAAAGTGTTTTCCACCTGCACGTCGCGCGGCAGGGAAGGGATCGAGCAAACGCTCCTTGCGGGGCTGTCCGCTTATGAGAGTGAAAGTTTTTCGGGCGTCGCCGCGGCGAGCGCGGGAAACATCGACCCGGAAAGCGGCGCCGTGATCTATGCGACGGATAACCTGCCCGGCTATACCGGGTTTCGGCTTGCGGACTTTTTGAGCGAAAAAACGGAGCTCCCGTGCGCCTGCGTCAACGACGGCTGCGCGGCGGCGCTCGGCGAATACGCGCTTTCCGGAAGAAAAGATGAAATCATGCTCTTCCTCACCCTGGGCACGGGCGTGGGCGGTGCTTTCGTAAAAGACGGAGAAATTTTGCTCGGATTCGACGGCATGCTGGGGCATATGCAGCTCGTGCGCGGAGGGAAAAAGTGCAACTGCGGCAGGGAAGGCTGCGCCGAACGCTATGCGAGCGGCAGCGCTTTCCGCTCGCTCCTTCGTGAAAAAGGCGTGCCGTACGGCACGCCCGAAGAGATCTGGGCGGCGTACGCGCGCGGGGAGAGATCTGTTTGCGAATGCGTGAACGCGTGGGCACAAAACGTCCGCGCCGCTTTGGAAATGTATTATGCGGCCGTGCCGTTCGGCAGGGCGGTTCTGGGCGGCGGCATGTCCGAATCGGGCGCGTATTGGATAGATCTCGTCCGCTCGGATAAATTTGCCGTCGGGCTTGCCCGCGCGGGCGACGACGCGGGGCTGTTGGGCGCTTACGAATACTTCCGAAAGAGGTATGCGGACAGATAAACGGTCTATGTTCGGCGCATTCGCCGTGTATCGCAAAAAGAAAAAACGAGAGGGGAGCGTTTGGTTTTGCTCACCCTCTCGTTTCGCGGTTCAGCTGTTTTTGAGTGCGACGTTGACCTGCGAGTAGTCATATCCGACGCTTTTGAGAAGGATATGCAGCACGACGTGCAGGAGCGTTGCCGTGTCGTAATGACATTCGACGAATAAATTCCGCGAAATTTCCGCGGGGGTGCGCATGGTGTCGGGCACGGCGTCGACAAAGACCCTGTTTCTTCCGGAAGCCGTTCCCCGAAGAGCATACAATTTCGCCTTTTGGTCGGGATCGTTGATGCAGTCTTTCAGCAATTCGACGGCGACTTGTTTCCACGTTCCCAAATTGACGCGCGGCCGCCCGGGCAGAAAAAGCCCCGTGGGTTTTTTGCCTTTGAAATCGTTGAGCGGCAAATTGATACTCACGATGCTTTCAAAGCTGAACGGTTCGGGCGCGGAATGCGTTTCTTCCGCCATGGCTTCGGCAATGCCCCGATCCACGCGCGCCGAAATTTCGTTTACGAGCGCTTGCATTTTTGCGACATCCTCTTTGAGTTTCTGCATTTCCTGCAAAGTCATTTTTTTCTTCTCCCGTATAGAATAAAGATTCGGCAAAACAACAATAGCACGTGTTACCGAATATTGTATATAACGATTTTGCCGTTTTGTCAAGGGATATTTTGTATTTTTCTTAAAATTTTCGGAAGGGCGGAGGAGCCGACGAAAAGAGACTGTCCCGGGAAAGGGTTTCCGAACAAAAACGACGGGGTCTTTATATGATTTTGAAAATGCCTGCGTTCGGTTTGCATTCGCATTCTGTATGACGCGTCCGTTAAAAGATCCCCGATAAAACACCGAAATTGTGTATTGTCGGGGAGGGGCTGATCGTGTAAACGGGGCTGTTTTTTTCGGCAAAGCGGCGCGCTGCGGAGCAGGGGATGAGGTTTGGGCGCGAAGAGACCGTATCGAACCCGCGCGAACTGCCGTGCAGATCCGTGCGAACTGTCGGAACGGCATTTGCGAAAAATATTTAAACCCAAAAGCGGCACTCGGAAGAGTGTCGCTTTTGGGTGGTGGGAAGAGGTAGATTCGAACTACCGAAGTCGTAGACGTCAGATTTACAGTCTGATCCATTTGGCCGCTCTGGAATCTTCCCGTATTCAATTGATGCTCCGCCCGCGTACAGGCAGCGGTAAAACGAATGGAGCTGGTGATTGGAATCGAACCCACAACCTGCTGATTACAAATCAGCTGCTCTGCCAGTTGAGCTACACCAGCACGGTTGGTGCCTCGGGGCGGAATCGAACCACCGACACAGGGATTTTCAGTCCCTTGCTCTACCGACTGAGCTACCGAGGCATTTTAAAGCCTGCTTGGCAGCCCACATATGCTATCAAACAGGCTTTCTCGAAAGAGTGGCGACCCGGAACGGTCTCGAACCGTCGACCTCCAGCGTGACAGGCTGGCGTTCTAACCAACTGAACTACCGGGCCAAAAAATAAGGTGTGGTGGGCCTTCACGGACTCGAACCGCGGACCAATCGGTTATGAGCCGACCGCTCTAACCAACTGAGCTAAAGGCCCCTGTTTACGGGTTACATTGTCTCAATCACAACGCTTGACTATTTTATAATATATAGCCGAAAATGTCAACTGTTTTTTTGCTTTTTTCCGAGTTTTTTTCCTGGTTTTTTCATCATTTTTCAAAAAGGCCGATTCGACAAAACTTTTCAGCGGGTGTCACATTGTCGCAAAATCTTCCGCCGTGGCGATGGTATCCTTTTGATATGAAAAAAGCGCGCCGCGGTTTCAGACGGTGCGGCATGCGGAGAAAGGTATGAACATAACGGTGAAAGGCACGGCGGATACGCTGTACATATATCTTTCGGGCGAGCTTGACGAATACAGCGCGCCCGAAGCGCGCCGCAGGGCAGACGAGGAGATCGACCGCCGCGCGGGCGTGGGCAGGGTGGTGATCGATCTTGCCGAAGTTCGGTTTATGGACTCGACTGCGATCGGATTTCTGATCGGCAGGTACAAAAAACTCAAACGCTATTCGACGCCCCTTTTCGTGCGGGGCGCTTCCGCCGCGGCGGACAAGGTGCTTTCCGTAAGCGGCATTTACACGCTCATTCCCAAAATATAGAGGAGAAACCATTGCAATGAATCACATGAAACTGGAATTTGACGCCCTTTCCGAAAACGAGCCGTTCGCGCGCAATGCGGTCGCGGCGTTCTGTTTAAGCCTCGACCCTTCCCTCGACGAACTTTCCGACGTAAAAACCGCCGTCAGCGAGGCGGTCACCAACTGCATCGTGCACGCGTACCGCGGTTCGCGCGGCACGGTGGTGATCGAATGCGAAACGGAGGGGGACGCCGTACATATCCGCATTTCCGATTCGGGCAGGGGCATTAGCGACCTGAAAAAGGCACTCGAACCCTTTTATACCGAAACGGAAGACGAGGAGCGTTCGGGTATGGGGTTTACGATCATGCAGACGTTTATGTCCGGTTTTTCCGTCCGTTCGGAAAAGGGCAAGGGCACGACGGTGAGCATGTCGAAGTACTTCGGGCGCAATAAAAGTTCGGAAGTGGCGAATGTTGAGTGATGAAGAAACCTTTGCTTATATCCGCGCCGCCAAACAGGGAGACGAGCGCGCCAAGGCGATTTTGTTGGAAAACAACACATCGCTTTTAAAGAGCATCGTCAAGCGCTACCTGGGCAAAGGCGTTGAGTTCGACGATCTGTTCCAACTTGCGGGTATGGGGCTTTTGAAAGCAATACAGGGCTTTGACGAGCGCTTCGGCGTAAAATTTTCTACGTATGCCGTACCGATGATCGCGGGGGAGATCAAGCGCTTCATGCGGGACGACGGCTCCGTAAAAGTTTCGCGCGCCATTAAATATACGGCGAAAAAGATGAACGTTTTTATCGAGGAATATTCCGTCAAATACGGCCGCCCACCCACCGTCGCTCAGATCGCCGAGCAGTTCGGCGTGGAAGAGAGCGAAGCCGTGTTTATCCTCGGTTCTTCCCGCATGCCCGTCTCCATATACGAAAAGGGAGAGTACAAAGACGAAGATTCCCGCGAACTTTTAGACCGCCTTCCCGCGGCGGACGATCAGGACGATCTGATCGAAAAGATGCAGCTCAAAAGCGCGATCGCCGCGCTTCCCGAGAGGGAGCGGAAGATTATTTTTTTGCGGTATTTCCGCGATATGACGCAGAGCGAAGTCGCCGAGGTGATCGGCGTGTCGCAGGTGCAGATCTCGCGTATAGAGAGCCGTATCGTATCCGAAATGAAAGAAAAACTCGGGTAATATACGAACAATAATAAAACAACGCGCAGAAAAAGGCAAACGGCCGGCCTGTCTGCGCGTTTTTTTGGGGAAAATACATGATGATTTTTTCAGTGTGTTGCTTTTTTCTTTCGATTATG
>JFBN01343754.1_pt1 | contig 10783 bp, 8 predicted proteins | sample 768741 | NCBI WGS metagenome assembly JFBN01 (sample SAMN01983846, study PRJNA193217) | chicken gut metagenome | biome: terrestrial biome; isolation source: ceca of Broiler chicken | host: Gallus gallus | place: United Kingdom: England | collected 2010-09-07
CCGGATTGAGATTTGAGGATTTGACAGAGGCCGGATTATCCAACTATGCGATACACCTGCGAGAGGTAAAATATTTGCAAAACTCAACGATAATAAAGCAAATAAAGCTCCTGAAGTGGTTTTTACGCTGGGCAACCGTAAAGGGATATTGTCAGACGCTCGACTACATTAATTTCAAACCGAAGCTGAAGACTACCGAGAAAAAGATCGTTTTCCTCGACTGGGCGGAACTGATGACCGTATACAATTATCCGTTCACCGATAAGCAGAAAACCCTCGAACGGGTACGGGATGTATTTTGTTTCTGCTGCTTTACGTCGTTGAGGTATTCCGACGTGGCGAACCTGAAACGGTCGGATGTGTTCGACGGCCATATTTCCCTTACGACGATTAAAACCGCCGACAGCATTAAGATCGAACTAAACAAATATTCCCGTGCGATCCTCGATAAGTATGCGGATCAGCAGTACCCGGGGAACCGGGCCCTGCCGGTAATCAGCAATCAGAAAATGAACGATTACCTAAAGGAAATGGGGAAAATCTGCGGAATCGATCAATCGATAACAATTACCTATTATCGAGGCAACGAACGTATCGATGAAGTTTATCCCAAATACGAACTATTGGGAACCCATACAGGCCGCCGAACGTTTATTTGCAACGCTCTGATGATGGGCATAGCTCCGCAGGTCGTAATGAAATGGACGGGACACAGCGACTATAAAGCGATGCAGCCTTATATAGACATTGCCGATTCTGCGAAAGCCGAGGCGATGAAACTGTTTGATAAATAAAAAACGGATAGATAAATTTAGAAATATTATGGGAACTGTAGACTGTGGATCGTATAAATTGGATGTATCTAATGACGGTGCCGTAAAATTAATATTTTGTGATCTTCACACAGATGAGGGGCAATGTCAATTAGATTTGTATTACAGAAATAAGGTTAATTATTTACGCGATCATCCTGAATTATGCACTTATGATATAATGGAAAAGTTATACAATGAAGCTCTCGATATTGCTGGTTTTAGTAATAGTGTTGAAGTGGTATATAAGGAGAAAGGGGATATAATAGAATGTACGGTTAATGGAATTGATATAACCAACGTATATAGTGTATCGTTAGTTTGGATTATTAAGACCTATTTTAAGGCGCTTGATAAAAAGCGGAAAGATGAGGATGTGTCACATTTAATGGATAAAATAGACACAACTATTAATACTAATCGGCCCAACGACACCAACAGCGACACGAATATAATAACTGATATTCCAGACGAAGAGAGTACAGACAATCCAATCACTCGTGACGGGATTTGGTTTCTATTTTCCATGCTTCGGCAAAAAGGAGTGATAAATCAGATGTCAGACACAAAGCTATCCAGTATCGTTAATACCTTAACAGGGTATAGCATTGAAAAATTACGACAAAGTAAACTACATACTCAATCATCAAAAGATAAGGTAGTTTCATTACTGGAGGATATAATATCAAAAATAAAAGCTTAACAACGGCAATAGGGGAACGGATAATATCTATCTTTCATTTTGTACCTATTGTACCCCTTATTTTGTACCCGTTGTACCCTTGATTTGCAACATCTTAACCCCTAATCTTGCATTATCAAATTTGATATAGCGGAGTAGCTTCCCGCCATTGTTGAATCAAAAAATGATAATGCAATGTATACAGACATTACAGGGGAAACCCCTATCGGGGCTCTGACCGTTTCTCAGCTTGTGGATCTGCTGGATAAGTATAAACCGGCAAGACCTACCACCCCGGCCCGTGATTACACGCAGGGTTATGTGTATGGGCTCAAAGGTATTCGTAAGTTATTCAATGTATCTCACCCCACCGCCCAGCGTTACAAAGACACGTTTCTAAAACCGGCTATTCGTCAAAATGGCCGTAAGATCATCGTCGATGCTGTTAAGGCCCTCGAATTGTTTGATGAATATTCCAAAAAGTAGGAGGGCCGGCGATGAATGACAAAAGAAAAGCCGCCCCCAACAGGGACGGCAAAGAGTGGCAAAACTCCAATTTGATTTCACGACACAAAGATAGCAAAAATTTGTTCGCTTTCCACCAGCGCCGCGTATTTAATTTGCTATCCGACGGAATTCCGCGCACAGTAGCCGATATTTCCGCCGATCTTCGCCTGTCAGACCCTCGGAGCGTTATTCGTGATCTACGAAACAAAGGAGTGAATATTTCGGATTTTTGGTGTGATTCAGCACACGGCAGTCGCTATAAGCGATATTTTATCGAGCCAAGCGAGCCCCATATTACAGGAAAGGAGGGGCGCGATGAGTAAGCGCGATATCCCGAAAATCCGAGAGGGATTTACGTTTTATCGCAGTTTTCGGGATGCGATAGAAATGACAGATGCGACCGATCAATTGGTTTTATACAAAGCGATCGCCGACTATGCACTCGATGGTATAGAGCCCGATATTTCGGCGTTGGATGTTTTGGGTCGGTTATGCTGGACGGCTATAAGTCCCAGTATTAAATCCGGTCGTAAAAACTTTGAAAACGGATGTAACGGAGGTGCACCGAAGGGGAATTGTAACGCGAAAAAACAACCCAAAAACAACCGAGATTCAACCGAAAAACAACCGGCCCAAACAAGCAATGAGAATGAGAATGAAAATGAAAATGAAGAAAAGAAACTCCCTAACGGGAGTAAAGAAAGCGCGGACAAGCCGCGCAAGCGCCGCCGGCCTTCGCCAGCGTCGCCCTCCCCTGACGAGTTCGAGGAGATCGTAAAGTTCTACAACGACACCTGCAAATCGCTGCGTCCCGTAAAAACACTTACCGACAAGCGGCGGGAGGCCGTATCTGCCCGGCTCCGCGAGCACGGCCGGGAGGCTGTTTTCGACGTGATCCGGGCCGCCGGCCGGTCGTCGTTTCTCGCCGGACAGAATACTCGCGAATGGACGGCCGACTTCGATTGGATTTTCAGACCGGTAAATTTCGTGAAAGTGCTGGAAGGCAAATACGAAAACAAAGAAAAGTCGCAACAGCATGGAAACGAAAGCGATCAACCCTCCGTAACGTCCGTTAAAATACCCCTCTAAATTGCAGATTATGACTGAAACGACAATACCCCAAGCCGTAGAACTGGAGCGATCCGTAATCGGTGCGTTGCTACAGGACCCGAACAGAATTGCGGATGTGGTTAAAATACTATCGCCCGAATCGTTCTACGATGAAAAAAATACGGTTGTTTATCGGACATTGCTCGATATGTTCGATAACAATACCCCGGTTGATTTATTCGTGGTCGGGAGACGGTGCGAGAAATCGCCGTTATTCGAAGATCGCGCCGGCATTATGTATGTCACGGATTGTTATACCAAAGCAGGCACTGGCACCGATCTGGTATATAAGGCACAGATTATAGCGCAGATGTATATTCTTCGCTTGCTGATGTCGGCCGGGTTGAGGATTCATTCGCTCGCCAGCGACGATAAGGCAGACGTAGCCGACGTGCTGGATGAAACGAATAGCCTGATCGATAAAATCAATGCGCTAACTTGTGGCAATTCTGCGGAGCGGTCGATTCGGGACAGTATTTCGGAAGCGCTGAGGCGGACGGAACGGCGACAAGAGGCGCGCAAAGCCGGGTTATCGTGTGGCATTCCTACCGGCATATCGGATTTGGATCGGCTTACGGGCGGCTGGAAAGGCTCGCAGTTGATTGTTTTAGCTGCCCGCCCGTCTATGGGCAAAACGGCCCTAATGCTTCATTTTGCCAAAGTGGCGGCGAGATACGGCACGCCGGTTTGTATTTTCTCGCTGGAAATGTCGCACGTCAGCCTGTCGGACCGTCTGTTGCTTTCCGAGTGCGACGTTGAGGCCGATTCCTATCGCAACGCCGATCTGTCCGCTGAGGACTGGCAAGAGCTCGAAAGCGCGACTGCCCGGCTGGAAAGGCTGCCTATCCATGTAGACGATAATGCCGTCGTCTCGATGCGGTATATAAAAACCCGCTGCCAAATCCTGCAAAAGCGGGGCAAATGCGGCATGATTATGATCGATTATTTGCAATTGGCCGACACCTCGACCGGGCAGCGCAATCGCAATCGGGAGCAAGAGATCGCCCAAGCCAGCAGGCAGGCCAAGATCATAGCCAAAGAGTTGGACGTTCCGGTCGTGTTGCTTTCTCAGCTATCCCGCAGGTGCGAGGAACGGGCAGACAAGCAGCCGCAATTATCGGACTTGCGGGAATCGGGTGCGATAGAGCAGGACGCGGATATCGTGGGGCTTTTGTATCGTCCGGCCGCTTACGGCATCAGAGAGATAAATACGAACAGATTCGGCTGTATCTCGACGGATGGTCTCGGGATAATCAATATCGCCAAACAAAGGGACGGGGCCACCGGTTGGGCGGTATTTTCCCATAATCCGAGTATGACCAAGATACGGGATTGGGATTCTTTGGGAAGCAATGGGGATTCGCCCAAAAGCCCTTTTTAAGCTCTTTTAACCCTTAATCGCTGGCACTAACCACAGAGATAACGAGTAAAACAATATTTAAAACTTTTTAATCATGGAAGAAAAAAGCATTATCCAACTTATCAAGGAACAAGCCAAAAACTCAAAGAATGCTTACGAATGGATGGAAAGCCTGCCGGGAGACGTTGTCCGGTCTATCTTAGAACGGGCCGATGCCGTAAAGCGTGCCCTTGAATGGGCGGAAAGCCTACCGGATGCAGACCAAAACGATAACGAGGGTTACACACACTAATTTTTTACACGATTAACAAACTAAAAAAACGATTATGAAAAAACAGAGTTACACAGCAATTATTTCGGCACATAAGGCCGCTATACCTCAGATACAGGCCGCCGTTTCTGCGTTGGATAAATCCGGATTGACCGCAGCGGGCACCTCAATTAAGTTATTGGCAGAGGGAGACCTTGTAAGCTTTCGGGACAGGGCAATGATAATCGCCGAGGAAGATGCCAAACAGATAAAAAGCGCACACACTCGCAAGATGTTGACGAAGGAATCTTTGGAATATATGAACGGTGTAATCGTCGATTCGGCCCGGGTGGTTCGTGAGGCACTACGGCTCGATGAGGAGGATCGTCTCGATTATTCGGCATATGATATACAGGGAGGGGAAGTTGTATTATCTCCCGAATGGTTGGAAAATAAAAACCGGGAGAAACTGATCGAAGAATCCCAAACACGGGGACGAATAATGCAGTTATTCGAGGACCTGAAACGGCAGATAGAGGAAGTTAATGCGTTTGTCGCCGATAACCAGTATTATGAACGCGGGCTACTCCCGGAAAATAGTGACAAGCGCTGTATCATTCGCTTGGGAGATACTGGGGAACTGTATTTCGACAGAGAAGCATTCGACTATCTCTTTGATTAAAATGACATTTGGGCATAAAAAAAGGATGAAAGACTTTCCCGTATCTGAGAATAAAGGCACGGGGAAGTCTTTATCGATTGCTCGTTTTCACCTCGTTGCAACCTCGCTGTCCCCTTTGTGTAACCTTTGTGTCCCTTTGGGTAGCCTTTGGGTTGTTTTCAGTAAGAGGATGAGGCAAAACGGTTATCGGGCGTAGTTTAAAATTCCGGTTACATGAACAAGCCAAAGGAAAAACGCAGGGGAGGCGTTTATGACGATTCGGAAGTGTACATTGATTATTCCCGGAAACGGTTGATGATTATGATACGCATGATAACAAGACGAACCGCCAAATACCGAATGGCAGATAGACGGCTCAGAAGACCTCGTAAATCCCGATCTGAATCCTAATTGTATGCACATAAATGTTTGCATTTTGATTAAACTAAAACAAAATCACACCATGACGGCCGCTCGCCGAAGCAAGAAAAACTCTAATTAAGATGGCTAAACTTAAATTTGAAACGACGGCTAATTTAAAGCCTATCGACGACCTTCTTACTCGTATCAAGGAGTTGGAGCAGCATATCGCCTCGCTCAAAAAAGAGATGCGCTCGATCAATGCCGCAGACCCTAAAATAGACCCCTTGCTCAAAGACCTGAAGGCATCTAAAGAGGAAATAAACAACCTGGTAGCGGAAATCAATCGGATCAAGCAGGCTCAGTTGGACAGACAACGCGAGCAGGAACAGGCTGCGACTCGGGAGAAAGAATCCATCGCCTCGCTGCTGCGGGCCTATGAAGAATTGCGTCAAAAGGTAGCCGATACCGCGAATAAAAGCACCTCGCCAAGTTCCGGAGCGAATAATGCCCCGTCGATCAAAGAGGAAACGCAGGCTTACGATGAGCTTCTCAGTAAAATAAGAACCCTATTGGGCAGCCGGGAGGAAACCATTGCCTCAATGCTCAGAGAAGAGAATGCGATTCGTCTGATTAAGAAAGAGCTAAAAGGCTTGCAAAAGCTCGAATCCGACGGCATAAATCTTACGGAAGCCCAAAGACAGCGGAGAATCCAACTGACAAGCTCTCTCGAAGAACACAAGCAATCGGTTTCACAGCTCAAGCAAATACTCGCGAACGAAATAAAATCCGAGCAGGCCGTTCGTGGCTCGATGAATGAGATGTCGCAGTCTTTGGGAACAATGCGCATGTTTTACAGGACCCTGAACGAGGAAGAGCGCAATACTCAATTCGGCCAAGAGCTTTTGAAACGCATCCAACTGGTCGATACGAAAATAAAAGAGCTGGACGCATCGATCGGCAATCATCAGCGCAATGTAGGCAATTATGCCTCGCACTGGGACAGCCTCGGGTTTTCAATCCAACAAGTAGCACGGGAGCTTCCCTCTATTTCTTATGGCCTGAATGTTTTTTTCGGAGCCATATCCAATAACCTGCCTATTTTGGCTGACGACATCCGGCGAGCGATAGCGAAATATAAAGCCGCTGTTGCTGAAGGGAAAGCGGCTACCCCTGTATGGAAACAGATCGTGAAATCCATCTTCTCATGGCAAACGGCATTGGTAGGCGGAATTACCCTGCTCACTCTTTACGGGAATGAAATCGCCGACTGGGTCGAGGAATTATTTAAAGGCAAAAAACAAATCGATGCAGCAGCGATTGCACAAGAACATTTTCACAATGCAATAAGCAAGGGGACTACTGATGCTCAACGGGAAATAACAAAACTGGATTTGCTGTATAAGGCAGCTACTGACACTTCCAAAGCATACGATGAACGTCGGATTGCCATTGAAAAGCTGCAAAAAGAATACCCAGCGTATTTCGGCAATATGGACGCGGAACTGATTGCGGCCGGTATGCTTAAAAATAAATACGATGAATTGCGGGCCTCTATTATCGAAGTTTCCAAAGCAAAAGCAGCACAGGATATTTTGTCGGAAAATCAGAGCACTATTTTGAAAATTCAGGGTACTGATGAATATAAAGACATACTATCCTATGCTCAAAAAATAAGAAACATACCGGCCAAAATCAACGAGCTAAAAAGTAAAGGGATCGGGGAAGATTCCCCCCTAATAAAAGGGCTTAGGCTTAGTATTCGCTGGCTATGGAATAGTATCGAGAAGTCAAGCAAAGAAATCGGGAAAAAGTTGGAGTTGCCCGAAGACGCATTTACGGACATCAGGCAATATATCGAGGCTCTAAACAAGGCAAACGAGAAGTTGGCCATGACTGCCGAGACCTTATACACACGCGAATCGCCTGATGATAAAAATAATTATGCCTCTAAATTGCAAAAGGGCCAAAACAAAGTAATTGCGACCCGGGAATCCCTTGCGGAAATCCTGAAAGCGAATGAGGCCGCACTCCAAAATTCGCTTCTCGATATTATGGCCGAAGGGCAGGAAAAGGAGCTCGCACAACTGGATAACGCGACCCGGGAAAAACTCCACAAGATCGAAGAGGCTCGCCAAAAGACCATCGCCGCTTATGCTACCAAAGGACAAGAGCCTAATCCCGACGAATTGGCCAAGCTGGATGAGACGAAAGCGAACGATGAAAAAGCTGCGGAATTAGCAAGGGTTGCCATTGTCGCAAAATATGCCCGGCAGGAAGAAGAACTTTGGCGCAACGTGGCCGATGTTTTTTTGTCGGAAGAAGCCCGCAAGCGGCAAGGAGTTCAAAAGACGTTCGACGAATACCGCAGACTGGCGGAATCGCTGCTTAAGGGTGGCTCTATTGGAGAAAGCGAGTATAATGCCCTCATGGGCGAAATAGGAAGGGCCGAGAAACAAGCAGCCTTTTCCGATCTGCTTCAAAAGTATCAAAGCTACACGGATAAACGGATTGAATTGGAGCGTCTGTTTGATGAAGAAGAAAAGACATTATTAGCTAACCGTACCGAAGAAAATGCAGATACGATAGATAGATCTTTGCATGAACTGGCCCGCCGCCGGGCCAAAGAGTTAGCCGAAATGGATTACATGGCACAAGCCGGGCAAAGCTTGTGGGGCCGTTTGTTCGATAATTATTCCAGCTATACGAATAAACAGCTACAGGAGATCATCGTTCATGCACAACAGGTCTTGGACTATGTAAATAATACGAAGTTCGAGGATATATCCCCCCGGTTCGGTATGTCTGCGGAACAGTTGCAGAACCTAAAAACCAATGCTGCCGACTTATCGGCAGCATATGACGCATTAGGCGGGAGACTGGAGCTATTGGACAAACAAAATCCATTCGGCGCCATGATTCGATCCTCCCAGTTGTTGAAGAAAAACACGGCCGAAATAGAAAAAGCGGAACGGGAACTCGCGAAAGCACAAGCCAGCGGCGATAAACAAGCCATCGAAGATGCCCAAAAAAAACTGGAGGGATTACAGCGGCAACAAGCATTATTAAAAGGCGGATTAAAGTCCGCAGCACAGGCGGCAACGTCTTATTTGGGCGAAGTAGGCGATTCATTGCAACGAATCGGCGAGGCTGCGGGGGATGCCGATCTTGCCAGTTTCGGTAAAGCGCTTTCCGAAGTATCCAATATAGCGGATAGATTTATATCCGGCGATGCTATCGGAGGAGTAATATCGACCATTACAACCGGACTTTCTGCGATCTTTTCCAGTCGGGCCAAATACCGGGCCGCACTCAAACAGATGCACGACGATCAAATCGCCTTTGCTCACGAATACAGGCTTCTGTTATCGGATATTCGCTTGGAAGCAGAGGGAGCGTCCAATGCCTTTAGCGATGATATTTTTGCTAAAGGCATCGCCGCCCTGAAAGAGATGAGCGACCTTTACGAAAATTTTCTTGACCTGGTCAATAAAGATGAAGGCATACAGGCCAGTCGGCAGGGTCCATTGGGGAAAATCCAGCAAATAAAGCAGGAAATCAGGGGAATTAATACCGACTTGCAGAATATTTGGATACAAACCCGTCACGGAACTTGGTTCCGGTCGGCAAAAGGCGAATATCTCAAAGACCTATACCCGGAACTGTTCGAGGGCCCGGAAGAACTGGGAGGCTTCAATGTCGAAGCGGCCCGCGCTCTTTTGGAAACCAATAATCAGCTAAACGATGAAGCAAAAAGGCAACTTCAGGAAGTTGTAGATTTGTATGACCAATGGCAGGAAGCCGAAGACCAATTCAAAGAATATCTGAACTCTACCTTCGGGGAAATCGGGGATAGTTTGGGCGATTCTATCGTGGAGGCGTTCAAAAACGGGACGGATGCGATGGAGGCGTGGGGGCAGAGCTTTAATAACGTGTTGGAAAAAGTGGGGAAACAGATGATGCAAACACTGTTTTTTCAGAAATATTTTGACCAACTCGAAGCGGATTTGACCCAGCTATATAATGATTACGGAGATGATCCGAACGTATTGGCCACAAAAATACCTGAATTGTTAGGAACTTTTTTCGGGGGAATGGATGATGTTGTGGGGAAAGCTGAGAATTGGTGGAAAACATATAATAAAAAAGCTAAAGAGTATGGATTCGATCTGCTCGGGAATGATACGGAAAAACAATCCGCTACTTCCCGGGGGTATCAAACGATGTCTCAAGATACTGGCAATGAGCTTAACGGTCGATTTTCGGACTTGCAGATGAAAGGACAGCAGATTATTGATATCAATACAGGTATCCGCGACATCGCATCCGAAATACGGCAACTTCAGGTAGAATCCCTCTTAGAACTCCGAGGAATAAATGAAAATACCGGGAATACGGTAAAGGTACTTAAGAAAATCGATGAAGGCGTGCTTCGTCAAATCAGAGATAAGTTATAAGTAGCGTAACAAAAATACTGAGCGGAAATTTCCGCTCAGTATTTTATTTGCAATATCCCGCGATTTTCATACATTTACGGGACGATGTTAGATGTTTCTTTCTTTGTCCCCGTATAGGTTTCCGAACCTTGCGGGGACTTTTATTTGCCTATTACGCCCTTATGGTTATTGACTTGCTGCTATACGAGCGGAAATTTCCGCTCGTTGAATACCTTCAGCCGTAAGAACACCTCGACAATGTCCGTGATATTTTGCGAATTCATTTTGCCGCATACCGATAACAAACGACCATAAATTACGCATAAAATATCCGAAACATTTGGCGGGGGGGGGAATTTCGTAACTTTGCAACCAGCACACAAACCAAATACTTTAACGACATGAGAAAATTTCTACTTTTATTCGCGGCTATTGCTTGCGCGGCGCTTGTCGGATGCTCAAACCCGGAAAAGCAAGCCAAAAAACTCGTAAGACAGCAATTGAAAGAAACATTGCACGATTGGAACAGCTACGAGAGCGTCAAATTCGGCACTCTTGATTCGGTATATACTACTGTTTTCGATAATCCCGAATACAAAATCATG
>JFBN01308398.1_pt1 | contig 10780 bp, 9 predicted proteins | sample 768741 | NCBI WGS metagenome assembly JFBN01 (sample SAMN01983846, study PRJNA193217) | chicken gut metagenome | biome: terrestrial biome; isolation source: ceca of Broiler chicken | host: Gallus gallus | place: United Kingdom: England | collected 2010-09-07
GGGGGGGGGGGTAACTATTTGACGCTATAAGATATTTATGATATCTTAAATAAAAGTTACGGAGGGAGAGGAATGGAAAATAGTTTAGGAGAAAATCTCGCGACATATCTTCAGAAAGAGGGTATAACGGAACTTCGTCTGGCAGTCATGCTTGGCATTGACGAAAAAAAAGTAAAGCAATGGATCAGTTGCGCAAAGGAGCCGTCTTCGGGCGAGATTTCCATGATTGCGTCTGTTTTGCAGATATCTGTCGAAGAATTGCTAAACGGAAAAAATACAGAGACAATCGGCAACAGGAATGCGGTGCAATTTGAAGAAAGTTTGCCGGATAAGCCGGCAGGAGAAAATGTTTCACCGCAAACGATGAATGAGAAGGAATATTCTGCGGCAAGCGATACGGCGGTACAATCTCTCCCTGCGTCTGAAATAGTAAAAAAAGAGCCTGACGCGAAACGAGCAGAGGCAACATCGTCTCGCAAATATACATATTATGAGGTGCCGCACGATACCGTATGGGCAAAAATCTTTTGGGCGTCAATCATTATATGCCCGATTGCACTGATTGTCGGCATATTCTTTATAAGTCCGTTTTTTCTTGTCGTTGCCATTTTGGCTGAATTTATCAGATTTTATGCCTTAATCGCGGCAAAACAATGCAAGGAAAATACTGTGGCAAAAGTAATTTTTGTCGCCGATATCGTTTTTTTGGTCGCTTTGAACATACTCGGTTTTTTTGCAGAACATTTCGGTTTCTGGTTTGAAATCGTTAGTTCCGTTTTGCAGATTTTGTGCCTGGGCTCGTTTTTGTTTATATTTAATACTCGGGAAGGACGGCAAAAGTATGAAAAGTGGTTAATCATATTATTTGCAGTCTATATCTTATTGATTTTGTTGTATTTATTTGTATCAGATTCATTGTTTCTGTTGCTGTTGGTACAGATCACGCCAAGCGTGCTCATAATCTTGTTGGGAATAGCAAAAGAAAACAGATATTTGATCGAAAGAGTCGGCTACTATAAAGATAAATAGCGGGGGAATACTTTTCATATTATCGGTAAATGGTAAATTCCCGAACTGGAACGAGTGTTTGTTCTTTGGAGTTGCCGTTATATTTTACGCAAAGGGATGTTTTTTCATTTTGCCGAGCGCCCAGCCGATCTTTCCGCCGCCGATAAGATATGCTTTCGCTTTTCTTTGCAGGGAAGTGTTTTCCGCAAGCTGCTCCGGGGGCATGTCCCGCCGCGGGAAGATCCAGTCCAGGCAAGCGTCGCTTTCCTTGTCCCAACGGACGAGTTCGAATCCGTTCTGAAAGCCGAGGATGTTCGAGCTTGCGGGCAAAAGTTCTTTGAGCGCGGGCGACATCAGCCAGGAATCGCAGTACATTTCGGCGTCCGCATATTCGGGGAAAAACTCCGCGAAAAACTTCCGGGCTTCCCGCAGGGAAGCGCGCAGGGATGGCAGGGACAAATCCGCTTTTTCGGGGATGTGTACGGATATTTTCCGTTCCCCGTTATCCGCAAGCATCTCGTATTCGAGCGCGCCGAGGCGGAATTCGCGGAGAGAAAGCTCCCTGTAAAACCACCAGTCGTTGGGGAAGATCGGACGCCCGTAAACGCGTGCGCGGGCGTTCACGAACCGCGGCAGGAATCGCATCGTTTCAAAAAATATGCGATCGGGAATTCCGCGCGCCCGGTACGCTTCGTGCGTGTGCAAAGCGCAATGCAGCATGCATACGAGGATCTTCATGCCGTCGGGGTCGGGAGCGAGCGCGGTGCGGAGGCCGTTCAGCCCTTCCGCTTCCTCTCCCGCGGCGTACAGCTTTTCCCAATGCGGCGCAAAGTCGGCGTGTCGGTAATTTTTATCGAAATCGAAGATGAACCGTTCGGCTTCTTCGCAAAAGCCGAGTTTTTTTGTCAAGATTTTGAAATCCATATCATCCGTTTAAAGTTTTCAAAAGCCGCGGGGATTCCCCGCGGCTTTGTCGATCCGATCCGTTCAGGCGTTGAGTTTATTGAGGGAACGGAACGCCTTTTCCACGACGTTGTCGGCGGTGAAACCGAACATCTCGAACAATTTGTTCGCGGGGCCGCTCGCGCCGAAGGTCGTCATGCCGATGATCTCGCCGCAGTCGCCCGCATATTTGTACCAGGAATAGGGGGACGCCGCCTCCACGCATACGCGCGCTTTGACTTCGGGCGGTATGACGCCGTCTTTATACGACTGCGGCTGTTTTTCGAATTCTTCAATGCAGGGCATGGAAACGACGCGCGCATCCACGCCTTTCGTTTTGAGGATATCCTTCGCCTGCATGCACTGTTCCACTTCCGAGCCGCTGGCGATGAGCAGAACGTCGGGCACTTTCTTTTCGCTGTCGGCAAGGATATAGCCGCCTTTGAGCGCTTCCAGCCCCGAATTTTCGTACTGCGGCAGGTTCTGCCTTGTCAGGACGAGGCAGGTAGGCGCGTTGCCCGTAAGGGCGGAGATCCACGCCGCCGCCGTTTCTTTGCCGTCCGCGGGGCGGTAGACTTTCATGCCGGGAATGGAGCGGAGCGCGATGAGCTGTTCGACGGGCTCGTGCGTGGGGCCGTCCTCGCCGACGCCGATGGAGTCGTGCGTGAGGATATAGACGACGGGCTGGTGCATGAGCGCGGAAAGGCGCATGGCATGCTTCATATAATCGGAGAAGATGAAGAAGGTCGCGCAGTACGCCCGCAGGCCGCCGTGCAGCTGCATGCCGTTGGTGATCGCCGCCATCGCGTGCTCGCGGATGCCGAAGTGCATGTTCGAGCCGCTCCTGTCCTCCGCGGTGAAGTCGCCGCGCTTTTTCATGTTGGATTTGTTGGAGGGGGCGAGGTCGGCCGAGCCGCCGATGAGGTTGGGGATCCTGTCCGCCAACTTATTGAGCACGGCGAAACTCGTGTTGCGGGTGGCGTCGGGCTTTGCGAACTCGAACAGTTCCGCGTCGTTTTTGAGGTCGGGCAGCTCCCCGCTCATATATTTTTTGTACAGTGCGGCAAGATCGGGGTACTCCGCTTCGTACTGCTTGAACATTCTCTTCCATTTGCCTTGGCGGGAAGCGCCTTTGCGCGCGATCGCGCCGCAATGTTCGGCGACTTCGTCGGGGATCTCGAAGGGCGCGCACGTCCAGCCGAAGTTTTCCTTCGTTTTGGCGAGGTTGTCCGCGCCGAGGGGCGCGCCGTGGCATTCGTGCGAGCCTGCGAGGGGAGACCCGAACCCGATGACCGTTTTGCAGATGATTATGGACGGGCGCTCGGTATCCGCCTTCGCTTTCCTTATGGTGCGGCGCAGAAGATCGAGGTCGTTCGCGTCGTCCACTTTCAGCACCTGCCAGCCCTGCGCCTTGAAGCGCATCGCGACGTCTTCTTTGAAGGTGATGTCCGTATCGCCTTCGATGGTGATGTCGTTGTCGTCGTAGAAGAGGATGAGTTTGCCGAGTTTATGCGTCCCCGCAAACGAGCAGGCTTCGTAGGAGATGCCTTCTTCGAGGCAGCCGTCTCCGCAGAGCGCGTAGGTGTAGTGGTCTACGACGGGGAAGCCCTCGCGGTTGAACGTGGCGGCGAGGTGCGCCTCGGCGACCGCCATGCCCACGGCGTTTGCGATGCCCTGGCCGAGGGGGCCCGTCGTCGTTTCGACGCCGGGCGTGTGGCCGTATTCGGGGTGGCCGGGCGTCTTATATCCGAGCTGACGGAAGTTCATCAGGTCTTCTTTGGAAATGTCGTAACCGAACAGATAGAGCAGGGAATAATCGAGCATCGAGCCGTGCCCTGCGGAGAGGATGAACCTGTCCCTGTCGTCCCACTTGGGGTCTTTGGGATTGAATTTGAGAAAATCCGCGAAAATGGTGTAGCCGATCGGCGCGCTGCCGAGGGGCAGGCCGGGATGCCCGGAATTGGCCTTCTGGATCGCCTCCGCCGAGAGGATCCTGATCGCGTTTACCGTTTGCTGACGAACGTCCATAGTTTTTTGATCTCCTTATATGAATTAAAATTTATTTTGCAAGATATTTTTCGAGGTTTTCCGTATTCAGAAAATCGTATTTGCCGAGCAGGGAAAGCAGCGCTTTTGCGATTTGCCTGCATCCGCCGGGTTTGTTGCTTTCGAAGTTGATCGGCATGATCGGCTCGTGCAGGCTCATCCGCACCAGCGCCCAGCCGTCGCCCGCATCCTTGCCGAATACGATGCGCACCCCTTCGAAATTGTCGGGCGCAAGAGACAGCCCGTCCATCGCGGGGGCGCGCGTCTTGATGTCCTCGATCGCGCCGTTCCCGAGCGTTTTGAAGTCCGCGCCCTCCGCAAAGGTCAGACGCACTTCCGCCGCCTCGGCGGGTTCGGGAAGGTCTTTGATGAGTTCGGAAATGTCTTTGCCTTCGTTTGAAAGTTTCGCAAGGCTTATGAGGATGCGCGTTACGAGATACGCGCCGTCGTCGAGGAAGTAATTTTCTTTGAGCGCCGCGTGCCCGCTCGTCTCGATGGCGAGAGGGGAATATATCCCTTCCGCGTTCAGCCGCTTGGATTCGTCTATCACGTTTTTGTAGCCGCGTTTAAACCTGCGGTGCACGCCGCCATGGTTTTTGATGAATTCCGCAAGCCCGTCGCTCGTCACCGAATCGGTCACGATCACGCCCGGCTTTTCCGAAAGGAGTATTGCGGAAATGAGAGCGATGAGGCGGTTGCGGTTGATCTCTTCGCCTTGGGAATCGACGGCGCCCGCGCGGTCGACGTCGGTATCGAAGATGATGCCGAAGTCCGCTTTCACTTTTTTCACCTGTTCGGAGATCGAGCGCATCGCGTCCTTGTTTTCGGGATTGGGGATATGGTTGGGGAATCTGCCGTCGGGCTCCAAGAATTGGCTGCCTTCCGTATCCGCGCCGAGGGTCTTTAAGACCTTGTCCACATAAAAGCCGCCCGCGCCGTTGCCCGCGTCCACGATGATCTTTTTGCCGGACAGGGGCTTTTCTCTTCCCGTCTTTTCCCGCACGAATTTTACGAGGCTTCCGGCGTACGCATCGATGTAATTTATCTCTCTCACGCTTCCGTTTTTGTCGGGGGTGAGCGCTTTTCCCTCCGCCGCGAACGACAATATTTCGGAAATGTCTTTTCCTTCCAGCCCGCCTTCCTGCGTAAAGAATTTCAATCCGTTTTTATTGAAAGGAAGGTGGCTTGCCGTGATCATGACGGAAGCGTCCGCGCCGTACTTTTCTTCTTTCAACAGCATAAACATGGAAGGCGTGGAGGACAGCCCCGTGAACAGGGCGTCGCACCCGCTTTCCGCGATCGCTTTGAGGACGGCATCCGACAGCCTTTTTGCCGAAAGGCGCGAATCGTGCCCGACCGCCACGGTCAGCGATTTTTTGTTCAGTTTGCCCGAAAGGCGGTAAAGGAAAGCCTTTACGATGCTTTCCACCGCCTCGTCGGTAAGGTCAACGTGTTCGCCCGCCACGCCCTCGAGCGCGGTGCCGCGCACGTCCGAACCGCTCTTGAATGCCTGCCAGTCTTTTGCCTGCATTGTTTCCTCCGTCCGCTCTTATTTCCTTTCTATTATATAGTAAAACGCGTTCCATTTCAAGCGCTTTTTGAAAAAACCATGCAATTTTTTGTAAAAACGCTCAAAAAAAACGATATAATGCGAAATACTCCCAAACGCGCCGCCCGCAAACTAATTTGTATCATTCGGTTTACAAATAATCGCAGGTATGATATAATGGATTCAATCAAAAACGGATGAACAAAGAGGGCTTTATGCAAAAATTTATCGTATCGACCGATTCTACGGCCGACTTGTATGCAGACTACGTCAGGGAGCACGACGTCCGGCTTGCGCCGCTCACGTTCACGATCGAAAAGGGCGGGGCCATGACCGAATACCTCGACGCGTTCACGGACTATTCGCAGTACGTCGATTTCTTTCAGCAGCTGCGCGAGAAAGCGATGCCGAAAACGTCCATGCTCAATTACGAGAGCCATTACAATCATTTTAAAAAAATGGCGGAAGAGGGCGCGAAAGACGTGCTGCACTTCACGATCTCCACAGGCCTCGCTTCCACCATCAACGTGGCGCGCCAGGCGGCGGCGGACGTGAAAAAGGAGTACCCCGAATTCAACCTCAAAGCCGTCGATTCGCTCGCCGCAACGATCGGGCAGGGCGAACTCGTATACGAAGCGGTGCGCCTGCGCGATGCGGGCAAGACTCTCGACGAGGCTTACGAAGCGGTGTCGCAGATCCCTCTGCATCTTCAATACGTCATCGCGGCGAACGATCTGTTCTATCTCAAACGCGGCGGCAGGGTCTCGGCCGCGGCGGCGGTCGTAGGGTCGGCGCTCGGCGTCAAGCCGATCCTTTCTTTCACGCGTGACGGAAAATTGACCGTGATAGACAAAGTGCGCGGCATGAAAAAAGTGATCGCTTACGCTTTGGATAAAATGGATCGGTTCAACCCCGTCGAAGAAGGGCGGGTCATCCACGTCGTGCATTCAGACGCGGAAAAAGACGCGCAGGAACTTGCCGACAAGATCGAAGAACGCTGGAACTTCCGCCCCGAAATTTCCATTTTGGGGCCCGTGATCGGGGCGCACGTCGGCCCGGGCGCCGTGGCGGTGCTTTGGAAGAGCAGGGAAGAGCGTCAAGACTGAAACAAAATATCCCGCGCGCCGCAATCACGGCGCGCTTTGCATACGGAGGAAAAACATGAAGAAACTTGTTGCGCTTTTAACGGCTTTGCTTCTTTCCCTGGCGCTCGCCGCCTTTATAGGTTGCGAAGAGGAAAAGGGAAGCGCCCTGGAAGGCTCGGTTACGGTCGTGCTCGACAAGGGCGAAGGCGCGGAAAACAGATATACCGAGTTTACGCTCGACCTTGCCGAAGCGGGGCTTACGACGGCGGATCATGCGATCGACGTGCTCGAAGCGCTCAAAGAACGCGAGGGGCTGTATTACAGCGGCACGTACACGAGTTCGTTCGGCGCGTACCTTACGGAGATCGGCACGGAAACTCCTGCCGAAAACCCCTCTTACGAGGGCGAAACGGTGCAGACGCCGATCCTGAAAGCGGAGGGGAGCAGTTATATCGCGCTGTACACGTCCGACATCGACGAGGGCAACCCCGACGCCGATTCGTACGGCGGAACGATCGAATACGAGGGCGTAAGCGTCTATTACGCGATGCTCGGCGTATCGTCTTTGAGCCTTTCGGGCGGCGCGGTATATTATTTCATGCTCTCTTCATACTGATATGAAAGGAGAAGGAAGGGGCGGCGAGGCGCGCGCGCCGCTGTTCACGGCGAAAGAGATCTCCGTTTCCGCGCTGATGACGGCGCTCCTCATAGGCGGGCAATATGCCCTTTCTTCGGTGGCGGGGGTGGAGATCGTTACGGTGATGCTGCTCGTTTTCTGCTGTACGTTCGGAAGGCGCGCCGGCGTTCTGACGGCGACGGCGTTTTCCGTGCTGCGCGGCATCGTGTTCGGGTTCATGCCGTACGTTATCGTGCTGTACCTCGTTTATTTCAATGCGTTCGCGCTCTTTTTCGGCTCGTTCGCGGGGCGCGGGCGCGGTTTGCCGCAATTTGTCGTCATCGTCTTTGCCGCCGTGGCGTTTACGGCGTGCTTTACGCTTTTGGACGATCTGCTTTACCCCCTTTGGGCGGGGCTGCGGGGCAGGGTGTGGAAGTCATACTTTTTGTTCTCCCTGCCCGTCATGGCGGCGCAATGCGTATGCGCCGCGGCGACGGTCTCGCTCCTGTTTTACCCGCTCGAAAAAATCCTGTCCGCGGCGAAGGGCGGCCGCCGCGCGCTTTTTGTAAAAAATAAAACCGCGGGCGCGCCCCTGAAAGGCGGCGCAACGCCCCTCGCGGACGAGGTAAAAAAGACATGAAAGATTTTGTTATCTCCAGCGATTCCACATGCGACCTTTACAGCGATTACGTAAAGGAACACGATATCCGCATCGTGCCTTTGACTTATACCATGGAAAAGGGCGGGCGGCTTACCGAAAGCAAAGATGCCTTTACCGATTATTTGCAGTACGTCGATTTTTACAGGCAGCTCAGGGAGGGCGGCTTTTCGCGCACGTCCATGCTCAATTACGACCACCACTTCCTGCATTTTCAGAAACTTGCGGAAGAGGGCGCGGAAAACATCCTGCATTTCAGTCTTTCGGGCGGGCTTTCCGCAACGGCGCAGGCTGCAAAGGACGCCGCGGCGGACGTCATGGAAGAGTACCCGGATTGTAAGATCTATGCGGTGGATTCCTACGCCGCGACCATCGGGCAGGGCGCTCTCGTAAAAGAGGCGGTGCGCCTGCGCGCGGAGGGCAAAAGCGCACAAGAGGCGTATGATGCGGTCAAAAACATGCCGTTCCACATCCAGTATGTCATCATCGCGAACGATCTTTATTACCTCAAAAAGGGCGGCAGGGTTTCCGCGTTTGCCGCGGCGGCGGGAACGGTGCTGAAAATCAAACCCGTCCTTTCCTTTACGAACGAAGGAAAACTGACCGTCGTGGAAAAGTGCAAGGGCATGAAAAAAGCGTTCGCCTACGCGCTCGAAAAGATGAAGCGTTTCCCGCCCGTAGAGGAAAACCGCATGATCTGGATCGTGCACACCGACGCGGAACAGGAAGCGGAAGAATTGCGCGGCATGGTGGAACAGGCGTGGGGATTCCGCCCCGACGTGACGATCATGGGCCCGGTCATCGGCTCGCACGTCGGCCCGGGATCGGTTTCCATGATCTGGAAGAGCTAAGAAGAGCGGCAGGACTGATTTTTTCGGTTTTCTTGCCGAAGAGGTCGGAAAATACATTTACACGCGCGAAGAAATGTGGTATACTTAAATAAGTATATCACATTTTTGTTTTGCGCGAGGGCGCACCGGAGAATTTTATGGCTAAAGAGAATCAGTTCGTCAATCAGATCGCGGACATCGAAACGGACTTCCCCCGTTGGTACACCGATGTGGTCACAAAGACCAAACTCGTCGATTACGGCCCCGTCAAGGGCACGATGGTCATCCGCCCGTACGGCTATGCGATCTGGGAAAATATTCAGAAAGAATTGGACGCGCGCATCAAGGCGACGGGGCATCAGAACGCCTATTTCCCGCTGCTCATCCCTTACAGCTATATGACGCGCGAAGCCGAACACGTCGAAGGGTTCGCGCCGGAAGTTGCGGTCGTCACCGTGGGCGGCGGCGAAAAACTCGCCGAGCCTTTGGTCATCCGCCCGACCAGCGAGACCATTTTCGGCGAAATGTATTCCAAATGGCTGCAATCGTACCGCGACCTTCCCATCCTCATCAATCAGTGGGCGAACGTCATGCGCTGGGAAAAGACGACGCGCCCCTTCCTGCGCACGAGCGAGTTTTTGTGGCAGGAAGGCCACACCGCGCACGCCACGGAAGAAGAGGCGATGGAAGAGACGATGAAGATGCTCGGCGTCTATAAAGAGTTCACCGAGAACTGCCTGGCCATCCCCGTATTTACGGGCAGAAAGACGGAAAAAGAAAAGTTTGCGGGCGCGGTCGCCACGTTCGGCATGGAAGCGATGATGCACGACGGCAAAAGCTTACAGGCGGGCACCTCCCATTATTTGGGTCAGAATTTCGCGAAGGCGTTCGACATTCAGTTTTTGGATAAAGACGGCACGCACAAATATGCGTACACGACTTCGTGGGGCGTTTCCACGCGGCTCATCGGCGCGCTCATCATGGCGCACGGCGACCAGCGCGGACTGGTCTTGCCTCCCGTCGTCGCGCCCGTGCAGGCGATCATCGTGCCGATCGCGGCAAAAAAAGAGGGCGTTCTGGAAGCGGCCGCGGAGCTGAAAGCAAAACTTATCGCCGCGGGCGTGCGCGCCGATTGCGATACCACCGACAACAGTCCCGGCTGGAAGTTCAACGAGTGGGAAATGAAGGGCGTACCCGTACGCATCGAGATCGGCCCGCGCGACATCGAAGCGGGCAAAATGGTGCTTGTGCGCAGAGATACGCACGAAAAGACGGAAGCGCCCCTTGCCGACGCGGCGGATGCAGTCAAAAAACTGCTCGCGGAGGTACAGCAAAACCTCTTCGACATGGCAAAAAAGCGCAAAGAAGAGCGCATCGTGACGGCGGAAACGGTAGAGGAACTCCTCAAAGGCGTGGAAGGCGGAAACTTCGTCAAGGCGGGTTGGTGCGGCTGCCGCGAGTGCGAGGATAAGATCAAAGAGCAGACCGCGGCGACCGCGCGCGTGATCGTCGAGGGCGAACATGCCGAAAAATGCGTCTGCTGCGGAAAAGAGGCGAAAGCGGTCGTGCTGTTCGCGCGCGCGTATTGATCCGCACCGCGTCTTTTGCGGTGAACAGGGCGGCAGGCGAGAAACGAAAAGCAAGCGGAAGTGCGCATGAAAGTTGCGCTTGAGGATCAAAAAGGACAGGCAAAGCCTGTCTTTTTTTGCTTGAGCGGATAAATTCATCGAGCGGCAATCGAAACAACCTTTTCCGCAATTTTTCGGGGTGTAAAAAAATATTTAAAAAAAATCAAAAAATTTTTTCCGTATTCTCAAAACCTGATACAGGCATTTGTTATAATGTGGGAAAAAGGAGAAAAGATTATGCAGGGGAAAATGTACGATATCAGGCAAGACTTGATAAAATTGGAAACAGCGGTTGCAACTTACAAACGATTAAACGGTATGCAGGATTTTGAAGATGAAGTCATTGCGAATGCGCTGCTATTCAATACGGCCCGCGGGGCGTTTTTCGGGATCGGCGGAACAGAAAAGAACCGCGCCA
>JFBN01011196.1_pt1 | contig 10773 bp, 8 predicted proteins | sample 768741 | NCBI WGS metagenome assembly JFBN01 (sample SAMN01983846, study PRJNA193217) | chicken gut metagenome | biome: terrestrial biome; isolation source: ceca of Broiler chicken | host: Gallus gallus | place: United Kingdom: England | collected 2010-09-07
CCGGTGCGGCTTCGGCGAACGGCCGCGCGTCATCGCCCGACCGCCGCATTCACGGCCCGCAGAAGGGCCCGCCCTCCGCCGAACGCGGAGAGCCGTCCGCCGCTGCGACCTCGAAATCCGGGGCTTCCGTGCGGAAAAAACGACCGATCTATTGTCCGGTCCGAATTTATCGCTATCTTTGCAGTCCCGATCGGGCGTGGATCAACCTCTTTCATTGGGCGGCAGGGCACGGCGCCGGTCCGGCAGACGATGCGGGCGACCGCAAAGCCTCCGGCAGGGCACAGGATTACGGATCAGAGGATGCGTATGAAGCCCATCGGCCGCAGCGGGAATGTTGGACGCGGAATCATCTAAAAATTGTTGCAACGATGAACAAAGATGCAATCATCAAGCTCGTCAACGAGCAGTTGTGGCCGAAGACGGACGCCGACGTTCCGTCGTTCAAGGCCGGAGACACGATCACCGTTACGTACAAGATCGTCGAAGGTAACAAAGAGCGCCTGCAAAGTTTCCGCGGCGTGGTCATCCAGATCAAAGGTACGGGCAAGACGAAAATGTTCACGATCCGCAAGGTCTCGAACGGCGTGGGCGTGGAGCGTATCTTCCCCCTCTATTCGCCCCATATCGACAAGATCGAGGTGAACAAGATCGGTGTCGTGCGCCGCGCACGCATCTACTACCTGCGCAATCTGACCGGCAAGAAGGCCCGCATCAAAGAGAAGCGGATCTCGAAGTAGATCTATGCCGTCGAAAGGAAAAAGAGGCTGTCCGGTCAATCGTCGGACAGCCTCTTTTTTCCGTATGCACCACGCACGCACCTCTCGGCCGGAGCTCTCTTGCCGCCGGCAGACCCGATCGGCACCGCCCGGCAAAGAGAGCTCCGGCACGACGTTCCGCACCGTCCGGCTGCCGGAGCGGGACAAGTCTTCGCGAAAGGTGCAACCCGCCGCAAGAAAAAGAAGGGAGGGAGCGCATACTGCCCGGCACCGCCGGTCGATGCAGAAGATACGACCGCGGAAAAAACAATGATCCGTCTTGCGTCCCGTCCTGCCTCCCCCCCCCGGAACGTCGGGAAAGAGATTCGGGACACCCGCCGGACTGAAAGCGGCAAGCGACCGAGACGGACGCATGCCCTCCGTGAACAGTCGCCCGTTTCGAGCGTCGGGTCGGCGGATTCGGTCTATTCCGGTATTCGGACGTTTTCGAACGCCTTTCGTAGGGAAGGAGAACGTATGGGAAAGGTTGATGATTTTCGATCGCAAGAACGGGCTCGCAGCCTGCGGAACCCGTCCGCGAAGAGGACGGGGCTCCGCTGCCCGGAACTGCGCACCGCCCGGCATCCCAAGGCCCGTAAGCCGAAGAACGTTCCGGCAGGGCGCATGCAATTCGAGAAAGCCGGATCATTACCGAAGCGAGAAAACGGCAGTCCGAAAGCGAACCATTTCGTTAAGCCGAGCGCAGAGCCGAACTCGTTCGAGCTATGCCGAGGCGAGAAATGGACGAAAGAAATTCAACCATTTCATTAAGCCGAGCACAGAGCCGAACTCGTTCGAGCTATGCCGGGGCGGGAAATGGTCGAAATAAATTCAACCATTTCGTTAAGCCAAGGGCAATCCGGGTTCGCTCAAAGATTGCCGAGGCGGGAAACGACCGAGTGAAACCGCTCGTCTGCATCAAGCCGGGTCCGCTCCGGCGGTTGCCGGGACCGGAAACGAAGCATGAAACACCAACGTTTCGACGAGGCGGGAACAGGTAGAAACGTCTCCTTCTTTCGCGTCATCGCCATCGCGGTTCCCGATGCCGGCACTTTCGCAGCGAACCGGCCACAGAAAAGAGGAAGTCCGGGGCGAAAGCAGACGAAAAGCGGACGAGCCGAATCCCGATCCGCCCCATCCGCTGCTTCTGCCGAACACTTCCGCGAAAGACACGAAAGCCGCGAAAACCGCAATCTACTCCTCTTCGGATTCCTTCATATTGTGGTAGACGTTCGTTACGTCGTCGTCCTCTTCGAGCCGCTCCACGAGCTTTTCGACCGACTCGCGCCCTTCGGCGTCGAGCTCCTTCGAATCGGTCGGCAGATAGACCGATTCGCCCGAAACGATCTCGTAGCCGCGTTCGTCGAGCCACTTCTGGATGGCCCCGAACGACTCGTAAGGCGCATAGACCGTTACGCCGTCCTCTTCGGGATAGAACTCGTCCACGCCGAGATCGATCATCTCCAGTTCCAGCTCTTCGAAATCGGTGCCGGCCGGCGCATGGAATTTGAACGTGCATTTGTGCTCGAACATGAAGGCTACGCTGCCGCTGTTGCCCAGCGTACCGCCGCATTTGTTGAAGTGCATCCGCACATTGGCCACCGTGCGGTTGGTGTTGTCCGTCGCAGTCTCCACGAGGAAAGCGATACCGTGAGGGCCGTATCCTTCGTAAACGACCTCCTTGTAGTCGGCGGCATCCTTCTCGGTGGCGCGCTTGATCGCACGCTCCACATTCTCCTTCGGCATGTTCTCCGCCTTGGCGTTCTGGATGAGAATGCGCAGCCGCGTGTTCGCCGAAGGATCGGGACCCGCGGCTTTCACAGCGATTTCGATCTCCTTGCCGAGCTTGGTGAACGTGCGGGCCATATGTCCCCAGCGCTTCAGTTTGCGGGCCTTACGGTATTCAAATGCTCTTCCCATAGTGGTTATGCTTTATTTGTATTTTTCATTCGCAGCGCAAAATTACAAAAAATAAACGATTTCGCCTATTCTCCGCGAAAAAACTCCGGCAGCGTCCTTCGGCGCCATACCGGTCAGCGGTCCTGCACGACGACCGGCGGCGGCAACGGCCCGTAGCGGCGGCACGGCGCCGTGTTGCGTGCCCGCACGCGGGCAGCGGCCCGGTTGCGGGCGTCCCAAAGCACGAACTCCTCGTAATCATAGCCCCATTCGGGCCCATAGGCCAGCCACATGATGCGCATGTAGATCGCCTCGCGCGACGGAGCGTTGAATCCGCCCGCGTTGTCCCGCATGATGCTGTTCTCCGAAGGCCGGTAGGCTCCTTCGATATGTCCGCAGGCTCCTTCGAACACGCCGAGGCGCTCCTCGTCGTAGCGGCTGTCCGAAAGGAAGCGGCTCCATTTCACCGAAGCCGGGTCGGCCGTGAAATCGACATTCCGCCACCAGCCATAGGGTTCCCATGCCTCGTAATCGTCGATTTTATCCTGCGGCATGGGCAGAAAACTCGTATCGTATTCGTCGGCGAGTTTCGCAAAACCGTGTCCGCCCGCTTCATGGTGCAGCAGTTGGGCGAACATCTCGTCGTCTTTTCCGAGCGGGAAATAACAGAGCGCGCATCCCGATCCATAACCGCTCTTGCCGGAATAGGCGAGATAGCTGGTCCCGGCATACTTGCCGGAATTCATCAGCACGACGATCAGCGTTTCGTCCAGATCCTCCTCCGTGATCGCCGGAACCGCAAGGGCGTATTCCCGGCAGAGCTCGTTGTCTCCGCCCACCTCGGCTCCGGTTTTGAAATAGGTTCCGAGCGCGTTTTTCGAACCTTTGAAATAGCCTTCGTGCTTCGAAACGGCCGTTACCGCATATACATTGAAACAACTGCGGAAAGAGGCGAAAGGCTCCTCTTCGAAGAAATGTTCCATGGCCGTGCGCATGGTCGCCTCGTACACGCCGTCCCGAATGTTCCGGTCGGTGAATCCGTCGCCCATCAGCACGATATTGATTCCGGCTCCGCGCGTGGCTTTCTGCAGGAGCTGCACCTGTTTATCCGCCGAATAATCGGTCGATTCGTAGGGTTCGTACTCTTTGAACCAGTCCCGAATGAAAGCGAACGCATCGTCGTCGGTGCCTTCGAAGCAGTTCCAGACGACTTGGGATTCCCGATCGACGATATTGATCGCAGGAAAGAACGACACACGGTGTATTTCGTTCGCAGGATGTTCGTCGCCGACGCACACGACCGGCCATTCGATACGCATCCGGTCCGCATATTCCCGGATTTCCTCCAGCGGTTCGTAGGCATATCCGACGATCTGCATGCCGTATTGCCTGTAATCGTCGTACATGGCGTTCAGCTTCGACACGGCTCTGCCGGATTCGGCATCCTCCGTGCTGAACTGGAAGAGCACCGTAAGCTCCTTTTCCGAATAGATCTGCCCCGAACTCAACACCTCGTCGTTCATGTCGCGGACTATGAATTCGGGCGCCGGCAGCGCGGAATAGCCGCTCAATCCCTCACCGTACTGGTCGAGCACCGATCCCCAGCATTTGCGCCAAAGCGGTTCGCGCATCAGCAGGCCGGAAGGCAGCGTACCGGAAAAACGGTTGTGCTCCAGCCGGAGCGTTTCCAGAGCATACATCCGGCCGAATACGTCGGGCAGCGGGCCCGACATCTGCGCATCGTGCAGGTCCAACGTATGCAGTCGCGCCAGATGCCCGATCGACCGGGGAAGGTCTCCGCTGATGCAGGTCGACGAGAGATCGAGCGTTTCGAGCTGCTCCAGATTCCCGATCGCAGCGGATATGAGCCCCGAGAGCGGATTACCGCGCAATTCGAGCGACCTGAGCCTGCTCAGTCCGTACACGGCATCGGGAATCGGCCCCGTAAAGGCGTTCGACGAGAGGTCCACGACCTCAAGCAGCGGCGAACCCTCCGCCACCGGCGCGATGGATCCCATGAGCCCCGCCTCCGAAGCCCGTATCTCCGTCAGCTCCGACAGATTGCGGAAGGATTCGGGCAAACGCCCCGTAAAGTCGTTCCGGGAAAGGTTCAACACGCGGAGCTGCGAAAGAGCTCCCATCGACCCGGGCAGATCGCCACCCATGCCGTTGCCGCTCAGATCGAGCTCCCCGAGCCGCTGCAACTGCCCGAACACATCGGGCAGCGAGCCGGTGATCCGGTTATCTTTCAGATCGAGACGAAGTAGCCCCTTCAAATCCCCGATCTCGGCCGGTATCCGTCCGCTCAGGCCGTTATCCGGCAGCCGAATCTCCGTTACCCTCCCGCCCGACACGGTTACGCCATACCACGTCCCGACAGGGCGGTCCGAGCACCAGCCGTCGCTCTTTTTCCAGTTTCCGCCGCCGGTCGCACGGTAGAAGGCGGCGAGCGCCTTGCGTTCGATGGATTCGGGATCGGCAGAGGCGCTCTGCAAAACGGAGATCATCTGGGTGATTCCTCCGCCGCTGACCGCAATCAGACCCTCCCGCTCCTCGTCCGCGGGTGCCGCTTCGAACCGCAGGAGCCGGCTCCCGAAAGCACGGGTCTCGACATGCGAAAGCCACTCGCGGGCCTGCGCTTCGATTTCGACCTCCAACGGCACGTTCGCCTCGACGTCGAATACGAGCGTACCGCCCTCCAGCCCTACCGTGCAGAGCGACTGCGCCACGACGAGCGCATTCTTCTGCAACTGCACGAAGCGCACCCTCTCCTCCTCTCCGGTCGTCGTGTTGCGCACGACGACTTCCGCCTCGCGGCTCTCGTAGGTTTCGTTCGGATCGGCCGTATAATAGATCGCGTTCTTTCCCGAATTGCGGGTTTCGACATTGCGGTGCAGCCAGCCGACTTCGGGATCGGCAACGGTGTAATCTCCCGTCGCCCGAATCTCGACTTTCGACAGACCGCCTTCGGCCGGCAGCGTGTATTCGTGTTCCGAGACGACCACGGCATGCTCCGGCAACTGGAAAATCCGGAACTTCTGCACCGGGCTCCCGTCGTCCGGAACGAGCCGCACGGTCGCCACGCGGTAGGTGTCGTCGGGATTGGGTGCAGCCTTGAATCTCAGTGTTTCGACATATCCCCGCGTCTCGATCTGCTCGATCCAGTCGTCCGAAATGTCCACCGTGAACGCATAGCCCGGCACATAGAGTACCTCCACCTCGATTTCGCCGCCTTCGTTCGGCACGTCGTAACTGTCGCAGGCCGCCGCCAGCGCATTTTCCGCCATCTGCTCGATGTCCACGCTCGATGCGAATTTCAAGACCGGAGACGTAAAACCGATGTAAGCGGAGCGCGGCCCGCCGGTCTGGTTCCGTTCGACATGGAAATACACTTCGCTTCCGACCGTTTTCACATGACGCAGCCAGTCTTTCGCACCGCTGTATATTTCGAACGAAAACGGAATGCCGGGCTGCACCGAGACCACGCAATCCCCGCCCTCCCACGGCAGGAGCGACTCATCCGGCGAGATCACGGCGGACAGTTCGTCCGACTGCACGATCCGTATCTTCCGGAGAATTTCGTCGTCGCTTCCCAGAATCGACACCTCCGCCTCGCGGGAAAGGTTCCCTTCGCTGGCGTCGATTTTCAGGATCACCTCTTCGGTCTGCGTCGAACGGGTCCACCGACGGTAGACCCGTTCGATCCAGTCGCAGGGGATATGGAGCTTCACGGCGTTATTGTACCGGACGTCGAACACGACATATCCCCCGGCCGGCGAGATCTTGTAAAAATCCTTGGATACGACCGCTGCGTCCTTGCCTTTCTGGAGGATGCGGACCGAGTTCGCAACGCCCGTGGCGCGGTCCGTGAAGCGGATCACGGCCGAGCGGTCCTCCTCCGAGGTATTCTCCGCGACGGCGAAATAGAGCGTATGGCTCGACAGCACGCGCGTCGAGACATCCTCGATCCACTCCGCATCGGGCATCCCGACCTCGTAATCCACATTGCTGCAAAGATCCACCTGAATCGTCCCGGCGGCAGCCGAGAGCACGTATTCGTCCTGCGAAACGACGATCGCCGGATCGCTGCCCTCCTGATAGACGCGCACCGTCTCCTCGCGTCCCCCGCCGAAGACGCGGATGTGTCCGGCACGCACCGGTCCGCCTTCGTAGGAGGCCACCCTGAAACGGAGCTTCGAAGTCTGCATGCCCCGCGTGTTCTCCGCCTCGATCCAGTCGCGGCACTCCACGTCTATTTCGTAATCGAACGAAACATTCGATTCGACCTCCACCTCCACAGTTCCGCCGGCCGGCTCCATCTCGAATTTCGAACGGGTCAGCGTCAGCGCGTCGATCCCCTTCTGCGTAACGACCACGTTCTTGCTCACGTCGCCGCACCGGATCATGATCGTGGCGTTGCGTTCCAGCTCCGACGTGTTTTCGGCGACCTTCACCCGCACCCATGCCGTACCGGCGCCGCCTTTCGAAGGGGTTACCCCGCACCATTCGTCCGCAGGCGCCGACACGACCGCCCTCCAAGCTCCCTCGACCTGAAACCAGATTTCGGCCGTTCCCTCCTCCGGCGCGAAGACCAGCGAGCGGTTCTCCTCTTCGAGACGGATGGACGGCACCGGATCCCCGGGTTCGGCCGCACCGTCGTCCGCACATCCGGCCCATGCGGCACAGACGAACGACAGAAGGCAAAATTTCGGAATGAATTTGGGAAAAAGGTTCATAGGCGGCTCGATTTCGATCTACAAATATAAAAAAAGTTTGCCGAGCTGCCCGCCGGAGCCGGACGGATCGTATGGAATTTGCGCAAATATTTTTAATTTTGCACGGTTAACCATCCGACCGCTTATGGAAATCAAAGGGAAATTCGATCATTTCAACATCAACGTCTCCGACCTCGGACGCAGCCTCGACTTCTACGCCAAGGCGCTGGGACTGCATGAACTGAAACGCAAGCAGGCCCCCGACGGCTCGTTCACGCTCGTCTATCTGGGCGACGGTCAGACCCCCTTCCGTCTGGAGCTGACATGGCTGCGCGACAAGGAGGGCGCCTACGAATTGGGCGACAACGAAAGCCACCTGTGCTTCCGCGTGGCGGGCGACTATGATGCCGCACGCGCCTTCCACCGCGACATGGGCTGCATCTGCTACGAAAATCACGACATGGGGCTCTACTTCATCGCCGATCCGGACGACTACTGGATCGAAGTGCTGCCCGAAAAATGAACCGTTTATGGAACCCATCCAGCAAGAGGTCGAAGAAGCCGTGCGCACGCTCCGCGCAGGCGGACTGATCCTCTATCCCACCGACACGGTCTGGGGCATCGGCTGCGACGCGGCGAACGCCGAAGCCGTGGCCAGAATCTATGCCCTCAAGGGCAGCGAGAACAAAAAGGCGATGCTCGTGCTCTGCGCATCGGCCGACATGGTCGTGCGCTATGCGAACAGGGTGCCCGGAATCGCTTTCGAGGTGATGGAACTCGCCGACAAACCCCTGACGCTGATCCTTCCGGGCGCTTCGGGTCTGGCGGAGAATCTCATCCCCGAGGAGGGCACGCTCGGCGTGCGCATTCCGGATCACGAGTTCTGCCGCCGCCTGCTCCGCGCTTTCGGCCGCCCCGTGGTCTCGACTTCGGCCAATCGCTCGGGCGAACCGGCTGCCGCAACGCTCGCCGACACCGCGCGCGGGATCGTCGAAGGCGTCGACTTCGTGGTCGACCCCCGTTTCGAAGGCCACCCCACCCGCAAGCCCTCTTCGATCGTCGCCTTCACCGAGGACGGCGCCGTCCGGATCATCCGCGAATAATCTCCACTCTCCGAATTATGGCACGCACGCTCACCACTCCCATTCAGAAACGCTTCGCCGACATCGACTCGTTCCAGCACGTCAACAACGTCTCGCAACAGATGTACTTCGATGTCGGCAAACTCGACTACTACGACAAGATTCTGGGCGAAGAGGTCCTGCTGGGGCGTCTCCGCATCGTAACGGTCGCCACCTCGACCTCCTACATCGGGCAGGTCCGCTTCACCGACTCGGTCCGCGTAACCACGACCTGCGAGAAGATCGGCACGAAGAGCATCACCCTCCTGCAACGGCTCATGGCCGGCGACGAGGTGCGGAGCGAAAGCCGCTCGGTCATGGCTGCGTTCGATTTCGAGGAGCAGCGGGCGGTGCCGGTTCCCGACTCATGGCGCGAACGATTGCTTCGCGATTGAACCCCAGCACCACGAGGATGATCCCCGCGAAGATGAAGACGGCCGCCAGCAGATTCGAAGCATCGAACTTCGCCTGCTTGCGGACGATGGCGAGAACGGCCGCGATGAGCGGCTGGATGTAACGGTAGAGGGCCGTATGCACCGAAGTGAGTTTCTCGGTGCCGCGGTAGAGCAGATACATCGGCAGCACCGTCCCGAGAATCAGAATATAGGCCAGTTCGGCCTGTGCGAACACCGGCAGGCGGAAAAAATCCGTATGTCCGATGTATTTCCAGAAAAAGGGGGCCGTGATCGCCAGTCCGATGATGTAGTACCACCCCATCACCACCAGCGTCCCGAACCGTTCGAGCTGCGGTTTGATAATCACCGTATTGATCGCAATGGCCACCACGGCGCACAACACCAGCGCATTGCCGTAGGCCTCGCTGCCGTGCGTCAGCACGAAACCTTCGTCGAAAATCAGAATGCCCGCTCCGGCCAGCGCGAAGACCACGCCGACGATCCGCACGGGCCGCACCCTGCGGCGGTGCAGGACGTGGGCCATGATGAGCGTGAAGGCCGGTCCGAGCGTCGAGATGGTCGAAGCGTCGATCGGCGAGGTGAAGGAAGAGCCCCAAAGCAGCACATACATCCACCCGTAGACGACGAGCAGCGTAACGATCAGAATATTGCCGAAATCGCGCCGCGCGATGCGGTACGACCGTCTGGAAAAGACGGCGAACGGGATGAAGAAAAGGGCGCCCGAGAGCACCTGCAACATGAATATCTGCTCGAAATCGAGAAAGTCGCGCGTCAGCGACACATAGAACGAAAAATTCGCGCCGAAAAAGACGTTTGCGAAGATCAGATCGAGGTTATAGCGCAGTTTTGCCATGCGACCGATCGAAGGCAACTTTTATGCAAATCGGTCTCGGCGGCCCCGGGCACCCATCGACCCGCCGCCCTCCCATCCGCGGCATTCCCCGCCCCGTCGACGCACGGAGCGCCTACTCCCCTGCGGGTATCCGTCCTCCCGCTCTGCGGGGCCACGAATGCGCAGCGTCCGGCCCCGCGCAGATCAGGGCTTCCGACACTCGGCCTTCCCGTCCGGCTCCGGCCCGGTCAACGAGACCTCCACGTCGCAGACGGCCCTGAAACCGCCGTCGTCGGTGATCGCCTCGATCGTCGCCTGCCCCGAAACGGCTACGGCCCGCGCCACTCCGTTTTCCACCGTTACGACGCTCGTGTCGGAGCTTCGCCAGACGACGTTTTTATTCGTCGCGTCCTGCGGCAGCACCTCGACCTCGAGCGCGACGGGGACCTCCGAGTCGATCGTTATCTTCGGGAGTGCAAATTCGATCCCCTCGACAGCGACGTAATCCTCCGCCGTATTGTCCGTCCGCTCCATACGGATCTCCGCGGACACGCCGCGGTCTTCGAACGTCAGCACGGCATTGTCGTACCTCACGCTGTGAAACGTCAGACGGAACGCCACGCGGCTTCCGTCATAGATCGTCAGCAGATCGTCCGTCCGTTCGAACGTCCCGTTCAGCCCGCCCGTCAACGGCCCCTCGCAAATGCAGACTCCGTTCGTAAAAAAACGGAACGTCGCATTGTATTCCTCGAAACGATTCGGAGAGACATACTCCCACTCCCCGTCGATTTCGACATAGGCGCACTTCCATGTACCGTAAATCTGAGAATCCGTCAATGCCTCGACGGCCGGCTCCTCCTGCGAACATCCGGCCGAAACCGCTCCGACCGCCAGCGCGACCGCACCGAGCAAAAAAATCCTTATGCCTCTCATCGCTTCATCCGCAACCATATATGCACTGTTTTCAGCCCCTCTGAAAATATGCTGGTTCTATCCGCCATAAGGCGAAGCCGGCTCTCCCCCCCCGTCCTCGAA
>JFBN01305577.1_pt1 | contig 10697 bp, 5 predicted proteins | sample 768741 | NCBI WGS metagenome assembly JFBN01 (sample SAMN01983846, study PRJNA193217) | chicken gut metagenome | biome: terrestrial biome; isolation source: ceca of Broiler chicken | host: Gallus gallus | place: United Kingdom: England | collected 2010-09-07
GGCCGCCGCGACCGACGCGCGTCGCGCCGCCGGCGAGAAGCTCGGGCCGCTCGCCGGCGTGCCCGTGGCCTTCAAGGACAACATGAACCTCGTGGGCACGCGCACCACCTGCGCCTCGCGCATGCTCGCCAACTACGAGAGCCCCTACACCGCGACCTGCGTCCAGCGACTCATAGACGCCGGGGCCACGCCGGTGGGCAAGACCAACATGGACGAGTTCGCCTTCGGCAGCTCGACCGAGTCCTCCGCCTTCCATCCCACGTACAACCCCTGGGACACCGAGCGCGTGCCGGGCGGCTCCTCGGGCGGCTCCGCGGCGGCGGTTGCGGCCGGCGAGGTCACGATCTCGCTGGGCTCCGACACGGGCGGCTCCATCCGCCAGCCGGCGTCGCTGTGCGGCGTGGTGGGCATGAAGCCCACCTACGGCGCCGTCAGCCGCTACGGCGTGGTGGCCTTCGGCAGCTCGCTCGACCAGGTCGGCCCCTTCGGCCGCAGCGTGGCCGACGTGGCGCTTGCCATGAACGCGCTCGTTGCCGGTGGCCGCGATCCGTGGGATTCCACCTCCCAGGACTGCCCGGTCGACTTCCTGGAGCACCTCGAGGATCCCGTGGAGGGTCGCAGCGTCGGCGTGGTCCCGGAGCTCATGGAGGCCGCCGGCCTCGCGCAGGAGGAGCGAGACGCGGTTCTTCTCGCCGCGCGGTCCCTTGAGGAGCAGGGGGCACGCATCGTCGAGGTGGAGCTTCCCAACATCGCCTCCGCCATCGCCGCGTACTACGTCATCGCCCCGTGCGAGGCCTTCTCCAACCTGGCCCGCTTCGACGGGGTGCGCTACGGCTACCAGGAGCCGGGGTGTCCCACGCTCGCCGAGCAGACCTCGAAGAGCCGCGCGCACGGCTTTGGCGAGGAGGCCAAGCGCCGCCAGATGCTCGGTGCCTACCTGCTCTCCTCCGGCGTCTACGAGAAGTACTACTACCCGGCGCAGCAGGTCCGCACCCTCATCACGGCCGACTACGCGCGCGCCTACGAGAAGTGCGACGTCATCCTCATGCCGGCCAGCCCGCGCACGGCCTTCCGCCTTGGCGAGATGAGCGACCCTACCGAGATGTACGCCTCGGACATGTTCACGATCTCCAACAACATCGCGGGCAACGGCGGCGTCTCGGTGCCGATGGGCCTGGGCGCGGCCTCGGGCCTTCCCGTCTCCGCGCAGCTCCAGGGGCCCGCGTTCAGGGACCGCTCCCTGCTCACGTTTGCGCGCGCCATCGAGCGGGCGGTCGGGGGCGCCTGCGTGGCGCCCGCCTTTGCCGGGAAGGGGGGTGAGCTCGCATGAAGAAGCTCGCCGAGGTCCTGCGCGACTGGGAGGCCGTGATCGGCCTCGAGGTCCACACCGAGCTCACCACGCTCGAGACCAAGATGTTCTGCAACTGCCGTCTGTCCCACGACGACGAGCCCAACACCAACGTCTGCCCCGTCTGCCTGGGCATGCCGGGCGCGCTCCCCGTGCCCAACGAGAAGGCCATCGAGTCGATCGTCATGGCGGGCCTGGCCACGGGCTGCCAGATCCAGCGCCACTCGATGTTCTATCGCAAGCACTACTTCTACCCGGACATGGCCAAGAACTTCCAGACCACCCAGGGCCCGGTCGCATTCTGCATGCATGGCCGGCTCGACCTGGAGGTCTCCGGCGAGGGCGCGCGCGAGCGGCCCGACGGCACGGGCGTCGAGAAGGACGCCGACGGCTCCTACGTGACCCCCGTCCGCATCCTGCGCATCCACATGGAGGAGGACGCGGCCAAGATGGTGCACGTGGGCGGCGAGGAGGGCCGCATCGGCGGCGCCGCGGAGTCGCTCATCGACTACAACCGCTGCGGCACTCCGCTCATCGAGCTCGTCACCGAGCCCGACCTGCGCACGCCCGAGGAGGCGCGCCTGTTCATGGAGAAGCTGCGCCAGACCTTCCTCACGCTCGGCATCTCCGACTGCTCGCTCGAGAACGGCTCCATGCGCTGCGACGGCAACGTCAGCCTGCGCCGCCGCGGCACCACCGAGCTCGGCACCAAGACCGAGATGAAGAACATCAACTCCTTCAAGAGCCTCCACGACGCCCTCGAGTACGAGATCTGCCGCCAGGCGGAGGTGCTCGAGGAGGGCGGGATCGTCTACCAGGAGACGCGCCACTGGGAGCCGAGCCGCCGGCGCACCGTGGTCATGCGCGTCAAGGAGACGGCGGACGACTACCGCCTCTTCCCGGACCCCGACCTTGCGCCGTTCGACCTCACCGACGAGTTCGTCGAGCGCTGCCGCGCGCGCATCCCCGAGCTGCCGGACGCCAAGCGCGACCGCTACGTGGCCGACTACGGCCTCAAGCGCAAGGACGCGGCCCAGCTCGCCGGCGACCCGGCGGTCGCGGCCTTCTTCGAGGAGGCGCTCGCGGGCGTGGGCGAGAAGGTCGTGGGCACGCTGGCCAACGTCATGGTGAACCTCGTGCCCAGCTACTCGGGCCTCACGGTCGAGCAGGTCCGCGGCATCTCCGGGCTTCTCGCCGAGGAGGCGGTGACGTTCGCGCAGGCGCGTGAGGTGCTTGACGCGGTGTGCGGCAGTGGCGAGGACCCGGTGGCCTACGTGGACGCCCACGGCATGCGCCAGTCCACGGACACGGACGCGCTGGCCGCGATCGTGGATGAGGTGCTGGGCCGCTGCACCGACCAGGTCCAGCAGTACCGCGACGGTAACAAGAAGGTGCTCGGCTTCCTCGTGGGCCAGTGCATGAAGGCCGCCAGGGGCTCCGGCAACCCCAAGGCGTTCAACAGGATGCTCGCGGAGCGGCTGGACTCGTGACGGTCGGGGCGCGGCGCGGGGCCCCGGCCGCGCCCGACTTTCGCCCGCCGCGCACTTCTCGCCGGTGCGGGCGCGCAAACCTGCTAGACTGCCCGAGGCAGTGCGGCATCGGGGAGGGGAGCGCTACGGTGGACGAGCAGCTGGAGGCGGCGGTCGAGCCGGTCTCTGAGGTCGTGAGCGAGGACGAGGCCAGGCGCGGGGAGCGGCTCTCCAAGAAGCGCATGGCCTACAGCTTTCCCACCTTCTTCGCGCTGCTCAACGCCGGGCTCGTCCTCACGGCCGTGGCGCTCGTGCTCTTCAAGACCCCCAACCACCTGGCCTTCGGCGGCACCACGGGCTTCGCGATCCTGCTCAACGCCGCGGTGCCGGCGCTTCCGGTCTCTGCGTACATGTGGATCCTGAACGTGGTGCTGGTGCTGCTCGGCCTGGTGTTTCTCGACCGCAAGGCGGTGCTGTGGAGCGCCTTCGCGTCGTTTGCGCTCTCGGGGTACACGTCGCTTTTCGAGTGGCTCTTCCCGGTAACGTCCTCGATCACCGGGGACCTGTGGCTCGACGTCTGCTTTGCGGTGCTGCTGCCGGCCGTGGGCTCGGCGATCGTCTTTGACATTGGCGCGTCGACGGGCGGCACGGACATCCTCGCCATGATCTTGCGCAAGCACACCGACATAGAGATCGGCAAGGCGCTCTTCGCCGTGGACGTGGCCGTGGTCGTGGCGGCGATAGGGCTCTTCGGCGCGCGCGTGGGCCTCTACTGCGTGCTCGCCCTCATCGGCAAGACCTTCGTGGTCGACGGCTTCATTGAGTCCATCCGCCAGCGCAAGGTCTGCCAGGTCATCTGCAGCCACCCGCGCGACGTGGAGGAGTTCATCGTCAAGAAGCTCGGGCGCACGGCCACGATCCAGTTTGGCTGGGGCGCCTACTCCGGCAAGCGCGTGGTCATCCTCACGAGCGTGCTCTCGCGCCGCGAGGCCATGCGGCTGCGGCTCTTCGTCCGCGCGCAGGACCCGGGCGCGTTCATCACCATCACCAGCAGCTCCGAGATCGTGGGCCGGGGCTTTCGCGGCGTCAACTAGCGGGTTCTTCTCGCCGAGGCGCCGCCGCCTCGGCTTGTCTCGCATGGTTAGAATCTTTTATGATTACCCGCTCGTTTGCGGCGCCGTGACGGCCCGCGCGTTCCCGGCAAGGCCCTCTCTGCCCAAAACCCGCTGTCGTTGGGTGGCATCTTTGATGTGAGGGCGCCGCTTCGGGCGCGTGAGGCGCCGGCGAGAAGAACCTCGCGGGCGTTTGCGCAGCTCACGGCCTTGCTGGTGCGCGGGAATAGCGTGCGCGGGCGCAGCTGCATCAAACATGCCGCCCAATCGCGGGAGGTTTGTGACAGCGCTGGCCCAGACCCGCACCCGGGGGGGTTGTGACAGCGCTGGCCCGGGCCCGCGCGCGGGGTTTGTGACAGCGGAGGGTCCGGTCCCGTTCCCGCACCGGCGCGCCCGCGCTACTCCTTCGGGCCGTTCTTGGCCTCGTCGAGGTAGCTGTAGAGCGTGTACTTGGAGATGCCGAAGTACTTGCAGACCTTGGGGCCGCTCTTGGTGATGAGGAAGGCGCCCGTGTCGTTGAGGTAGCGGATCGCGCGGACCTTCTCCTCCTTGGTCATGAGCGCCACGGGCGTCCCCACGAGTTCCACGCTCTGCTCGATGAGGTCGTCCAGCAGGTCGGCCACGTTGCGCACGATTGGCTCGGGCTCGCGCGGGGCGCTCGGCTCGGTGCCCACCAGCTCGCCTATGACCTCGCCCGCCGCGCGCAGGACCGTGATGTCAAAGTTGAGCGCGAAGATGCCGACCGCGCGCCCGCTCTCGTCGCGGATGAAGACGGTCGAGGACTTGAGCACCTTGCCGTCCGCCGTCTTGGTGAGGTAGGAGAGGCGGTCCTCGAGCTTGTGGTCGCCGGCGTGCAGCGCCTCGAGCACCACGTGGCTCGGGCCGTCGCCCAGGCGCCTGCCCGTGACGTGCCCGTTCTCGATGGCCACGATCGAGTGGTTGGGGTCGGCCGTCTCCAGGTCGTGCACCACGACCTCGCACCCGCTGCCAAACTGGAGCGCGAGCGCGTGGGCGAGCCGCTTGTAGAAGTCGAGCTGGTTCTCGGTCATGGGGCACCTCCCTGCCCTTTCGGGGGCGAGCGTTAGCAATCGTATACCCGGTTCGCGTGCCAAACTTACTTTTTGTAAGGCACCCAAACCGGTCGGCATCTTTCGGCGGGCGAGAAAAACGCGTGCTGACGTGGCGTTATATCGTCCCGAGTTCAACGAAATTCTTACCGTAAACGGCGCTCCCGTCAACCGTTCACGCCCCGCAACCTACCGTCTAACAGATTTTCTTGAAAGCAGACAAATTGTTAGCCAGCCCCGCGCAATACTATCGAAACATAGTCGCAGACTCGTGGAGAGGACGATCATGGCAAAGACGCAAGCCGCGGATGCCAAGGGCGCGTCCGCGTTCCTGTTCCAGCGTGACGGGATGCCTCCCGTCGCGGAGATGCTGCCCTGCGCGCTCCAGCACGTCCTGGCGTCGTTTGCCGGCATCATCACCCCGGCGATCCTCATCGCCGCCACGTTCAACTTCACCACGGAGCAGCGCACCGACATCATCCAGGTGGCGCTCATCCTCTCGGCGCTCGACACGGGCCTGCAGGCCTTCGCGCCGTTCCGTCGCATCGGCGGCAACCTGCCGATCGTCATGGGCGTCTCGTTTGCCTTCCTGCCCGCGCTCCAGGCCATGGGCGCCACGTTCTCCTTCGGCTCGCTGCTCGGCGGCGAGATTGTGGGCGGCGTCGCGGCCATCCTCTTCGGCCTGTTCTACAGCAAGCTCAAGGGGCTGTTCCCCCCGGTGGTCACGGGCACGGTGATCTTCACGATTGGCGTCTCGCTCTACCCCACGGCCATCAAGTACATGGCCGGCGGCGAGGGCACCGACCTCTGGGGCACCCCGCAGGCGTGGATCGTGGCGCTCGTCACCTTCGCCGTGGTCTTTGGCCTCAACAACTTCGCCAAGGGCACCCTCAAGCTCGGCAGCGTCTTCTTCGGCATGATCGTGGGCATCGTCGTCTCCGCGCCCTTCGGCATGCTCGACTTCTCGGCCGTGGGCTCGGCCGGCGTCTTCGCGTTCCCCAAGATCATGCCGTACCAGATCGAGTTCGTCCCCGAGGTCTGCATCACGCTCGCCGTGGTCTACCCGATGGTCGCCATCCAGGTCATCGGCGACGTATCGGCCGCCTGCCTCGGCTCCATGGACCGCATGCCCACCGAGCGCGAGCTGTCCGGCGCCATCGTCTCCCAGGGCGCCACGTCGATCGTCTCCGCCTTCATCGGCGGCCTGCCCACCTCGGCGCTCGGCCAGAACGTGGGCATCATCTGCTCCAACAAGGTCGTCAACAAGTGGGTCTTCGTGATCGTGGCCGCGGTCTTCGCAGCCGCCGGCCTGCTGCCGCAGCTCTCCGCCGTGCTCACGGCCATCCCGCAGCCCGTCATCGGCGGCGCCACGGTGGGCGTCTTCGGCACCATCACCATGAACGGCGTGCGCATGTTCACCAAGGACGGCCTCACGCCGCGCACCACCACGATCGTGGGCACCTCCGTCGTCTTCGGGCTCGGCATCTGGATGGCCGCCGGCTGCCTCGCCGGCCCCGGCATGCCCTCCTGGGTGACCACCGTCATCGGCTCCAACGCCATCACCCCGGCCGCGCTCATGGCCATCATCCTGAACCTCATCCTGCCGGTCGACCCGCCGCAAGAGATCCGCAAGGCGGCCACCAAGGAGCAGGCCGTCGCAAAGGTCATGCCCGCCAGCAAGGAGTAGGCGCAGGGCCCGCACCCTACGCACTCGTCCTTCTCGCCCGCAAAGATAGGAGAAGAAGATGCTGCTCGTAGCAAACGGTCGCGTCATCACGCGCGACGCAGACACCCCCTACCTCGAGCACGGAGCCGTTGCCATCGACGGCGAGAAGATCGTGGAGGTGGGCCCGGAGGCCGAGCTCGCCGAGAAGTACGCTGGCGCCGAGTACGTGGACGCCCACGGCGGCGTCATCATGCCGGGCCTCGTGAACTGCCACACCCACATCTACTCGGGCCTGGCCCGCGGCCTGTCCATCAAGGGCTGCAACCCCACCAACTTCCTCGAGAACCTCGAGCAGCAGTGGTGGAAGATCGACGACAACCTCACGCTCGACGGCACGCGCGCCTCTGCGTACGCCACGGTGCTCGACTCCATCCGCGACGGCGTGACCACGATCTTCGACCACCACGCGAGCTTCTGCGAGATCCCGGGCTCCCTCTTCGCGATCAAGGATGTCTGCGAGGAGGTGGGCATCCGCGCCTGCCTGTGCTACGAGACCTCCGACCGCCGCGGGGACGAGAAGCGCGACCAGGGAATCGCGGAGAACGCCGAGTTCGCGCGCTGGGCGGCCACGCAGGACTCCGGCATGGTCGCGGCCATGTTCGGCGGCCACGCCACCTTCACGCTCTCCGACGAGACGATGGACAAGATGGCGGAGGCAAGCGACGGCCTCACGGGCTTCCACATCCACGTCTGCGAGGGCATGAACGACGTCTGGGACAGCCGCCTGAACCGCGGGGGAATCTCTCCGATCGAGCGTCTGCTGCAGCACGACCTTCTCGGCCCGCGCACGATGCTCGGGCACTGCATCCACGTCACGCCCGCCGAGATGGACATCATCAAGGAGACGGGCACGCACGTCGTCAACAACCCCGAGTCCAACATGGGCAACGCCGTGGGCTGCGCCCCGGTGCTCGAGTTCTACCGCCGCGGCATCCCGGTGCACCTGGGCACCGACGCCTACACCCACGACATGCTCGAGAGCCTCAAGGTCTTCCTCATCATCCAGCGCCACAACGCCGCCATGCCCAACGTGGGCTGGGTCGAGGACATGGACATGCTCTTCAAGAACAACCCCGCCATGGCGAGCGCCTACTTCGGGCGCGAGATCGGCGCACTGCGCCCCGGCGCGGCGGCCGACGTCATCGTGATGGACTACCCGGTCTTCACGCCGTTCTCCGACGAGAACGTCGACGGGCACATGCTCTTCGGCATGATGGGCAAGAACTGCCGCACCACGATCGTGAACGGCAAGGTCCTCTACCGGGACCGCGAGTTCGTGGGCATCGACGAGGAGCGCATCAACGCGTGGACCCTCGAGCAGGCAAAGCGGCTCTGGGGCACGCTCAACGAGCGCACGTACTAGGAAGTCCGGGCCGGGCGCGAGGGGCGCCCGGCCCTCCTCGGCCTCCGCGGGGCCGATTCAGCCGTCCTCCGGCGCGCGGTCTCGCCGGCGGATTCAAAACGACCGAAAAGGGGGCAGCCCCCCTTTGGGTCACGGAGAGGAGCAGTAATGAGCGACGTCATGAGGCCGATGCCGTTTGCGCAGGTCATGGACTGGATCCTGACCGAGCACGAGACCCAGGGGTCGATCTTCGGGGTGCGCAAGGCCTACGTCCACGAGGGCGGCGCCGAGCCCATCTTCGACGAGCGCATCGAGACGCCCTTCGGCCCGGCCGCCGGCCCCAACACGCAGCTCGCGCAGAACATCATCGCCTCCTACGTGGCGGGCTCGCGCTTCTTCGAGCTCAAGACCGTCCAGATCATGGACGGCGAGGAGCTCTCCGCCTGCGTGAACAAGCCCTGCATCGTGGCCGAGGACGAGTGCTACAACTGCGAGTGGTCCACCGAGCTCACCGTGCCGCAGGCCTTTGCCGAGTACGTCAAGGGCTGGTGGGCCTGCAAGCTCCTCGCGCGCGAGTACGGCCTGGGCGACCCTGACGGCTTCGTCTTCAACATGAGCGTGGGCTACAGCCTCGAGGGCATCAAGAGCCCCAAGGTCGACGCCTACATCGAGGGTATGAAGGACGCCTCCGGCAGCGACGTCTGGGCCGAGTGCCGCGACTGGGCGCTCGCCAACCTCGACCGCTTCCAGAACGTCGACGCCGACTTCGTCAACTCCGTCTCGCCGCGCGTCTCCAACTCGGTGACCGAGTCCACCCTCCACGGCTGCCCGCCCGACGAGATCGAGCGCATCGCCACCTACCTCATCACCGAGAAGGGCGTGAACACCTACATCAAGTGCAACCCCACGCTGCTCGGCTACGACTTCGCGCGCGAGCGCCTCAACGAGCTCGGCTTTGACTACATCGTCTTCGACGACACGCACTTCCGCGAGGACCTGCAGTGGGCGGACGCCGTTCCGATGTTCGAGCGCCTGATCGAGCTCACCGCCGAGAAGGGCCTCGCGTTTGGCGTCAAGCTCACCAACACCTTCCCGGTGGACGTGACGCGCGGCGAGCTGCCGAGCGAGGAGATGTACATGTCCGGGCGCTCGCTCTTCCCGCTCACGATCGAGCTCGCCCGCCGCATCGCCTCGCAGTTCGACGGCCGCCTGCGCATCTCCTACTCCGGCGGCGCCGACGCGCGCAACATCCGCGAGCTCTACGCCGCGGGCATCTGGCCCATCACGATGGCGACCAACGTCCTCAAGCCGGGCGGCTACGAGCGCTTCAGCCAGATCGCCGGGCTTCTCGCCGGCGCCGAGCGCGTCGACTGCGTGGACGTGGACGCCGTGACCGAGCTCGCGGCCCGCACCGCCTCCGGCGCGGACTACCGCAAGCCCATCAAGCCGGCCAAGCCGCACAAGATCGACGCCGAGCTTCCGCTCATGAGCTGCTTCACGGCGCCCTGCCGCAGCGGCTGCCCCATCAGCCAGGACATCCCGGCCTACCTCTCCCGCGTGGACGAGGGCAAGCTCGCGGAGGCGCTGGGCATCATCGTCGAGAAGAACGCGCTGCCGCACATCACCGGCAACCTCTGCCCGCACCCCTGCGGCGCCAAGTGCGAGCGCAGCTTCTACGAGCCCGAGGGCGCTCGCATCCGCGAGTCCAAGCTCGCCGCTGCGCGCGGGGGCTTCGACGAGGTCGTGCGCGGGCTGCGCGCCTCCGGCCCGGGCCGCCTGGCAAGCGCGGCCGACAAGAACGTCGCCGTGGTCGGCGGCGGTCCCGCCGGCCTGGCGTGCGCGTTCTTCCTCACGCGCGCCGGCGCCAAGGTGACGATCTTCGAGCGCACCGACGCCCTCGGCGGCATCGCGCGCCACGTCATCCCCGAGTTCCGCATCTCCCACGAGGACATTGACCGCGACGTGGCGCTGTGCCTCGCGTACGGCGCGCAGGTCGAGATGGGCGTCGAGGTGACGAGCGCCGAGGAGCTCCTCGCGCGCGGCTTCACGGACGTCGTGGTGGCCACCGGCGCGTGGGCGCCCGGCCAGGTGGGCCTCAAGATGGGCGAGGAGATCGACGTCCTCGAGTTCCTCGAGGCCGCCAAGTCCGGCGAGCCGCTCGAGCTCGGCACCGACGTCGTGATCGTGGGCGCCGGCAACACCGCCATGGACGCCGCGCGCGTGGCCAAGCGCGCCGACGGCGTTAAGAACGTGCGGATCGTCTACCGCCGCACCGTGCGCGAGATGCCGGCCGACGAGGAGGAGCTGCAGCTGGCCCTGGCCGAGGGCGTGGAGCTCTGCGAGCTTCTCGCCCCGATTGGCGCGGCCGACGGCGTGCTCACCTGCGAGCGCATGCGCCTCGGCGAGCCCGACGAGTCCGGCCGTCGCCGCCCGGAGGGGACCGGCGAGACCTGCGAGGTCCCGGCCACGGCCGTGATCTGCGCCGTGGGCGAGCAGATCGAGCGTGGGCTCTACGAGGGCGCGGGGGTCGAGGTTGACCGCCGCGGCCGCCCAGCTGGCACCGCTACCGGCGTGGACCACGTCTGGGCCGCTGGCGACTGCCGTCGCGGTCCGGCCACCTTCGTGGAGGCCAT
>JFBN01308142.1_pt1 | contig 10686 bp, 6 predicted proteins | sample 768741 | NCBI WGS metagenome assembly JFBN01 (sample SAMN01983846, study PRJNA193217) | chicken gut metagenome | biome: terrestrial biome; isolation source: ceca of Broiler chicken | host: Gallus gallus | place: United Kingdom: England | collected 2010-09-07
ACGGAAAGTGAGTATCTGTCTGTATATTTATTAGGCATAGTTTTTCCGGTCACCACTTCCGGAGCCATGTACCTGGCCTTGCCAAGAATTCCAGAGGTTACTCCTTCAGGTGCTACATTATCATTATCACAAATCAAGACATCACCAGTTTCAGGATGTATGAAAAAATTTCCATCATTTAAATCCTGATAACTAAGTCCAGATAAATGAAGCGCTTTGAAACCCTCACAAATTTTCATGGCCGCATTAACCATAGCCTCGAAACTCTTGAATTTTGCTCTTGCCAGCAAGTATTGTCCGAATTCATAATAATCTTTTAGCCTTAATTTCATCACGTAACCATAAGTTCCTTTTTGTTTCGTTGTTAGGTACTCTGGCCATAGGAATGCTTCCGAAGGTGCACCCTTGGAGATATTCTCCTCCAGATTGCTGTAAAACCAATTTCCCATATTGTTGAAGTACCATTTTAAAGCCATCTTTTGTCCTCCGACTTCAACAAGGTAAACGATTCCTTGTCCACCACGGCCGAGTTCTTTAACAACTTTGGCCTGAGAACCGTTAGTCAAACTGACACTTTCACCGTTTTTTAATTCAATCATATCTGTTTGTTTTTTAAAAATCACTACCTGATAAATTTACATTTTCTGCTGCTTGTAAGCTGCTCGAAGAACCACAGTTTGGGCATGTCACAACTTCTTGATCATGATAGCATACAACTTTCCCACACCTGTTACAAATATAGAATTTTTTAGAGCCACAATAGGGACAACCATTGAAATCTTTATCATACATTACTTTACCAGTCACATGAGTTTGCTCATATCCTTCTTTTTTTGCTTGTTCTTTCTTTATTTTAAAAGCCCAAGTAAAAGCATAACACCCATTACGAGGGTCAACAGTAATACCAAAATGTTCCTTTGTCTTCTCACACACAGCCATAATGGCAAAGGCTTTATTGCTCAGTTTAGACATATCTTATGCATTTTTTGTTTTCATAAATGTTACAGTAAATTCCTTACACTTACGCATATCCTGTCTTGACGAAGCGATTGAAAAGGTGTTGTATTTCTCAAACATATCCAGCCCACGTCCAAGCGAGATCGTCCAGCCTGTATCTGTTTTGATGCATCTGTCATGAAAATCTCTGAATTTGTATTCAAAGTCTATGCCGTATGTAGCGAGGTCATCCTTAATGTCATCAAGCCTGTCTATAAGTTCAGGAAGCTTATCGTCCTCCTCGTTAGTAATAAGATTGAGCTTTAAGTCATCAACTGGACGCGTATTAATGAGCATCAGCGCAAACTCCATAAAATTTTTAATTTGCCATGGAGCACGTATATATGGATCCTCCACAGTTATTTCATTTGCGTTTGCCATATATGAAGCGAACAATTTCTCATAGCTAACTCCCGTTTGTCCCATTCTGAACGTCATACTTTTTTCTTGTAGTATATGAATACGGGGGCGCTTTGCAGTTTGACCGGCAGTGGTTCCTTCCTCCACGGAGCATTTTCCTGAGATTTCTTCATTCAAAGGCTGAGCATCTGCATCGGTTAACTCCCCAGTAGCTGTACCTGTCGTTGAGTTTATTGGGATTATAAGAGGATTGCTAACTTTTTCCAATGTCTCGACATTCATTTCAATACCCGTTCTTAAATTGATATATTTGAAATGTGCAGGCTCAGCTTTAAATGTTTCATCAATGACATATAGTTGGTCTTTTACTCGCTTTCTACTTTCTGCGGCAAAATCAACCAATTCGTATGCTTCCTGGTCTGTCATTTTTCCATCTGGGTAGAGAAGTTTCATCATTCCGGAGAAAGTCTTACGGATTGCTAAATGATCACGTTCAGATAGTGATCCGTCAAACTTGGCATAGTCTTTCAATACCGCGGTGCGATCATCGTTGCGCATGGCATGTAGTACCGCAGCTATATAATCCGTAATAAGTCCATAGCCCTTGGAGAAACTGTCTTTCTTCAGCATCTTGATTTCCCAGCCTGGGTTATACAGATGGATTCTGTCAAGAAAAGCACCTTTGATAAAGGATGTCGGTATAGATTCAAAAAGGTGCGTGTTCTTCAACATGAAGGGAACAGTATGTTTGGTATTTCCAACAAAAACCATGGAGGCACTTGCCTCATGTGTTCCTTTGCCTCGGTTGAAGGATTTATTAGCCAGATAATTCTGCATGGTATCAATGAGCACGGCATCAACTGCACGTCCTTTCTGTTGTTCAAACTCATCCCATGCAACCACATCCCAATATCCAACAAGACCAAGTTCTTCTCTTTTCCCAGACATCCTTACGAATAGTCGTGCACTGGTCACATCTCCACCTGATACAAGTACTCCGTAAGGTGACAATTCTTGGAATACGTGAGACTTTCCGGTTCCTTTAGGACCAAGTTCCATAAAGTTGAAGTTATTTTCGACATGAGGAAGCAGACGGGCAAGTGTGATAAACTTTTCCCGTCGGTTCATCGTATCTGGATTTAAGCCCACTGTATGCATGAGCAGATCGATCCATTCTTCTGTAGTAAAGTTTTTACGTTGTTCAATATACTCTTGCAAATCGATATTCGAAATCTGTATAGGCTTTAATGTCTGGATTTCCCATCTCACTTTTACATCTTCTCCACTGATGTAGCCAATGGTGACGATGCACCATACACCGTTTCCGCTCAGAAGCTTCGGGTTCTTACGTACATAGTCAGTTCCTATTGGTACACCGGAGAGTCCGAGATTGGCAAAAGTTGCCTGATATTCATCATTCTTTTCATTAAGTACAACAGTTACTTTATCTATGATTCGATGTTTACCATGCTCACGGATAAGTCCTTTTACCGACTCAGCTTCAGCTCTGTGTACATAGTTATTCTTGATGACATCTTTTACTTTCTCTAGTCCCTCGTTAATGATTTCTTCATCATCACTGGCACAATATTGGCCAAGCAGGTATTCCAATACGTAAGTCGGTACAGGAAGTCCACCCTTAACCAAAAACGCCAGGTCTTTTCTTACTACTTTGCCAATGAAGGCATTTAATACTTTCTGCTGTGAATCCATATAGTAGGCTCCTAAAAATCTTGTTCTATCATTGTATTATTTTTAACTGTCTCACGGATAAGTGGATTTAACCGGTCATCTGTAGCATAAATACGAAGCTGTAGCATACTCGCACTGATTGATTTATTCAGATTAAGCGTCACCTCATACACTCGGTTATTCAGGTTTGTAGCATCTGTACTGTTTAAAGTAAGTTCCTTTTCCTGCGTAACAGGTTCGTCACCGTTGTAAATGCAGCATACGATTTTTCGTTCCATCATCGTCATGCTTACTGCTTCTGATTGAATTAGCTGGAACTTGAGTCGGCTGCTTACCATATTCAGGTTGTGGTTCATAAGAGTAACGCCTACCTTTTCCGTCTTATTTGTTCTCTTCTGCTGACTGCGAATCACAGGAATAATCATCTCCTGAAGGGATGCACCACCGTGTGCAAAATTATACCCCCCAGAGGCTGCCAATCTGTTGGTACCGACAGATACACCTACCCAAAGAGGTGTCTGGCTTTTTATGGCAGAAACCTTTTCGAGTGGGAATTTGACGATACCCTCGACTTTAGCTGTGCTGTCAGTGAGATAGTATCTTGTTTTCTTCTCTACTGAAATATCGGTGATACTATGCTTATCCTTATCTTCAAATTTCATGTCATTATATAGGAATCCATGGTCCGCTGTAAGCAAGACATTAGTCACATTCCATGAAGCATGTAAACGTTTGATTAACACTGCAAGTTGGTCTATGGCCTTACGACAGGCACTGATAACTTCAAACGGGCTTTGAGAATGACTCGCTTCATCAATTGTTTCATGAAAGATATATACCAAAGGCCGTTTAAACAGCTCTCGTGTTGAAGTCTGGTCACCGTTCATCACATCTTCATAGCGAACACAAATTCCTCCGTCTCGGTATTTATTCAGATGAGCAGTTCGTTGTTCTGTTGTAGTTAATACAACTCCATCTACGGCCATATCTGTGCCGAACAGTTCAAGGGAGTGATGTGGAAGAAGTGATGGCTTGCAGAACTTGGTTTCCGTAGGTAACATGGCTTGATAAGCTTCAATAGTAGCCATATGCTTTTCCTTGGCCAGTCTCTGCATCAATTCCATAGCCACTTCGTATCTCAGAGCGTCACTGATAATGACTACCTGTTTCACATTTGGATCAGACTCGTTAGCATAGAAGTCTTCCTGATGCTTCAACCCCGTTTCTGTAAACCAGGTGCCTTTTTCTTCCACACAAGTCAACCATTCGAGGTTAAGCAGGTTGGCTATCTTGGCATACTCCAAATCCAATTGTCTTTTGGCAGCATTCAATACCAATTCGATAGGATTCTCTTTCGTGAGTAGCTCATGATAGGCTTCGAGTGTTCTACGATAGAACATATCTACCTGATAGAACTCCGTAATATATTTATTTACGTATTCTTTTGTACTGTTTAATTTCAGTGTGCCAAGGCCACGTATCTGCATATAGAACAGAGCTGACTGTCCGATGAAGCGAATGACAATCTGGATGTAACTGTCAACAGGTAATTTCAGAGCCAATTCTCGCATACGATCGTTTACGTCCTCTGGATCAGCCATGAGTTTCTTTTCTAAAATCTCCTTCAGAATCGGCCAGCAAAGTGCTTCAGTAAAATAGAAGTAGTTTGCATCAATACCATAGATGTTGATGATTTCCTCTTCTTTAATATCTGAAGACAATATTCTCATTGACTGGATAAATTTCTCGCTCAGCATACGGTCGTGGGTGCCCCACTCATAAATCTTGTTTACCTGGTCAAGGATTACCGAATTGCTGATTTTATATTGCTTGTACGAATCCCCTGGCATAGCATCAAGTAATTGCGTGATGCAATTGTACTTCATGCATTCTGCAACGCACTTCATCTTTTGTGGCAAATTCAGATTATAACTTACTCCAAAAAGTTTTGTCAATTTATCATTGATTGCTTTGCTGGCATCTACGTTCTTTGAAAGTTTATGCCAAAAATCAGCATGTTTTTTCCCTTCCGAAGTAACGTCAAGAACAACCATCTTTACAATGATTGTTTCCCAATCCAACAACTTTTTCTCGCCGAGATAATTGGAGATGAAAGCACGGCAAACCAAATCCTCACTAAAGGTACTTGAATCAATATGCCCATTAAGAATATTATGGATTTTAGAAGACATGATTTCCGCAATATTTTTCTTGATAAAACTACGGAACCGTTCTGGCAGATTATACTGCTGCATAAAAGAGGCATAATCATCTTCCTTATATTCCATGTTGGCTTTCAGCATATCAAGCAATGGAAATTGTAGTTGCTGTTCCTCTGAATGAGGATAGGTTTCCACAGGAAAAAGCAGAACAATGCGTTTGTCTTTCCAAGTATTTTCAATAGCATATTTTGTATTGAACCAGGCTCCATCGAATACTTTATATATATATCCGTCAGCCCATTCCTTCACCTCTCCAAGCTCTGTCTGGATAATATCCATCCGGTCGAAGATAAAGAGCACATGAAGCTGTGGGTTTCGTTCAAAGTAGTTATATATTCTTTCTTGTACCATATTCTAATATACTTAAATTCCAAATAATATTTGTCCGAACTCTTCTTGCTTTACCTCTATTCTCTCTGAAGGGAAGATTGTAGAAGTTGCCAGTGAGGTTTTTCTTGATAGCAAATCGTCCAATATCTCATCGAATGTTTTAATGTCAGATGTAACTGCCATAGGATAATATACATACACATCCTTTGTTTGTCCGATACGATAAGCACGGTCTGTAGCCTGGCTTTCCTTAGCTGGATTCCAGTGCCTACTGTAGTGGATAACATGATTTGCGGCAGTCACATTCAGTCCCATTCCTGCAGCAACGGGTGACATTATAATTACGTTAAATCCATCAACAGCTTGAAACTCATTTATGCTCGCTTGTCGAGTTTGCCTGTCAAATGAGTGTCTTTTAATAATAGACGGAGTATCCCCATTAATGATTTTACATATTATGCCATATCTTTCATTGCAAAGCTTTTGAAGCATTTTCTGAGTCTCCTTACGTTCAACAAATATGATGACTTTTTCTTCCTTTTCTTTGATTGAATCGAGAAATTTGATAGTAGCCTGTAATCTTGCACTTGTACTAACCAGCTCGTTTATGTCATGAGTCGTTAATGCCGAGTCGTAGAGGTAAGGATGTTCTGAAACCTCCCGCAAGTTCATTATTGTAACAAGCATATTGGGTTGAATACCATTCATATAGGCATTAATGACTGATGTATATGTTTTTTTTTGTACACTTGGCATGGCAATTTTCTCTTTGAGTTCATGTTTTAAAGGAAGATCTTTTGCAGCATCTTTCTTTAATCTGCGCATAAAATATATTCCAAGCTTTTCATGAATTTCATTACCAAGAGCGACAATGTCAGTGTCATCTTTTTTTAACGGTGATTGATATTGAGCAGCAAATGCTTTCGCATTACCTAATAAACCAGGAACACAGAAATCCATGATACACCATAAATCAAGAAGTGTATTCTCAACAGGTGTACCAGTCATAGCAATTCTGAAATTGCATTTCAATGCCTTGGCTGCGTTGGTAACAAGCGTACCGGGAGACTTAATCTTTTGTGCTTCATCTAATGCCACGATGTCAAACTCCACCGCGCAGAAATTTAACTGTGATATACGAAGAGATTCATAGTTAGTTAAGACTATGTCCATCTTTTGTATTCTATTTACAATATCTTTGTCAAACTTTCTTGGCACATCCTTAGAGGTAAGCATATTAATAGTCATTCTTGGTTGCTTGAAGAATCTTTCATATTCATTTTTCCAATTTTCTAACAGTGAAACAGGAGCTACTATAAGATACGGTTTGTGATCAGCATATTTCCTTGAATGCCAATCAATAAAATAAAGTATCTGTAAAGTTTTTCCAAGTCCCATGTCGTCTGCCATTAGACACCCACTTGCTTTACTTTTATATAAATGCTGTAGCCATGCAACACCTTCTTTTTGATGTTCTTTTAGTGAATAGCATTCTTGAAGATATGGATTGGTGAAAAGGGTATATTTTTCGCCTCTTTCGATAACTCTTTCTTTTACAGCAAAACCAAGTTCTTCTGCATTTTCTTCTATAATAAGCACTTTTTTGTTATCAACAGATTCTGCATTAAATGGCTTAGATGGTGCCTTTAACTGCTGTGCCGCACAATCTGCAAGAAACAAAGCATCTTCCATGTCTATTTGGGCATTTTTATACTCAATAATAGATTTGCCATTCTCTTTTGCTTTATTAATTTCTTTTCTGAGATTTTCCAATTCTGTCTCACTTGAAATTGTCACTTGGCTTGTTCCATTTTGAGGACTTTCAATTGTAGCACCAGCAATCCAGCATGATTTGTAGGGACAAATAAATGGATAGAATTTGGGCTTATAAACACCAATCTCAATTACGCGGTCACTATATAGTTCCGATAAATCAAAAGCATCAGGGTCAAAAAACTCAGTAGGTTCTTCTATAATTTTTTGAATTTCTTCGCGCGTTTTGTGTCTTCCGCCTTGACTTTTAAGATGTCGTAGATTTTCCTTTTGCTCTTCATTGAGTACAACGCGAACACGTTCGCCATTTTCTCTTTGAATAGGGTACTGTCCCTGTACTTTTCTCATTCGATCAAAATACTGCTGAAATTTTTTATTTTCATCAATGTCAATGGCAGGATCAATGGTAAACCCATCTTCATCACGACCAACTTCAATTTTTATGCGTTCTGGAACGTAAACATTCTCGTTTGCTAAATAACTGTCTAATTCGCATCCGGCTTGTTCTGCTAATGCTTTTATCTCTCCAAAATTACGCAGGTTAAAGTCTGTAGTTTTTTCTTCCTCTGGAGAAGAATTAAACTCATGAATACGATTTATCAATTCATATTGCGCTTCCGATAATAAATATTTCTTTTTGTTGACTATAAGTATATTTCCGCATTGTTCATATGATAATAATTCTCCATCTGGCACGTGGCTAAGAAATTCAACCTTGTATTCAAAATCAGATGCATTTAACATGCTTGTTCCAATGAGACGCATGGCCATATTATAGGGTTGGGGGACACCTAGAAGTAACTTATCCTCCTCATCTAACAGATAGATATTTTCATAAGGGACAAGACAACCATCTTTTGAAGCATAGGCATACCCATTGTCAACCAAAGTTGAAAGAGGCATATAATATATACTATCGTCTGTCGCTTTCCATTCTTGGAAATGAAGATCATGTCCATTGAAATTTACAATGAATAGTATTCCTATTTTATTTACTACCTGAGTTAACATATGCTTCTTTAAATTTTAATAGTCATATAATCTGTTTGTTCTGATCTCTGCTTATATAAAACAGTTCCATTTGTTTCCTTCAAATATCCAACACTTATTTCTCGTCCTGAGTTTGAGTGTACAACCTCTTGCCATCCATTGTCATTTCTTGCCTTTCTTATCCATACACTACCAGTTGGGGTTGCTCCGCTAATTAGTGGACGTAGATGAACAAATTGATTTCCAGCGGAGAGGTTAAGGTAGAAACCTTTATATCCACAAACAATCCGGCATTTACCATTTGATATCCATTTACTTGATAAAGAGAAACGAATATTGGCTTCATACACGGTCTTGATTGGCCTATTAGACGAAGTCCTCGGGACTGAATTGGATGATGGTTTAAACTCTTCTTTTTGAATTGGGGTTGCCTTAAAAAGATTATTGTCTTCAGCATCCTGAAAAGATATGCCAATGTTATTTGATGAAATGACTTTTTGTTGCAACCAACCGCTTAAACGTCCTTGCCAATTTCCCCTATGGGTCATTCTTCCTTCCTCGTAATATGTATTGTAGTACCAATCACTTATATCAATCAGACTTCCCATAGATGTAATCTTCAGATCTGCAGTGCTTGGAATATACCGTTTTTTCCCTGTCACCATCTTAACTTTTTCATGGTCCTGGTTGTAAACGTACAAAGCACCGGTATCAGAGAACTCAACAATCATCTTATTCTTAATGAACAATACAAGAGCTGATGTCTGTGATGCGAACGAATCTGTCTCAATGAAATGTGGCAGGAAAATACCGCTGACTCGGTTATCTCCTTGTAAGATTCTTTTCGTTGTAGTAGATCCAACAATTTTGAAACTGCTTACATATTCCACATATTTTAGCCAGAAGTCCTTTCTATCCCTGTCTTGTACACAAACTTCAAAAAATGTCTCAATTATCTTTTGACTAAACCATAGATTTACATGTTGTTTTGCCTTTTTGAGCTGTTGGGCTTGTTTTTCAGTTGCGCCTGCAAATGGAGCCCATGTTGCGCCAAGCGTAATATCGCCTAAGATTCGATTGGCATACTTGCATAGTTGAGTACGTTTTACATCATCACCTGTTTCATTTACGCGTAAAACTAAATCTGCAAAAATAAGTTTTTTGGTTCTATCATATTTGTGAGCATTTAAAACAGATTCAATATAGTCAAAGTCTATGATTTTATTGCTACTGATAAAATTAACAATCACATCAGAGTAATATGATTGGCTTATTGTTGACAGTTTGTTACTAAAATATGCAGGGGCATTCTTTACATCCTGTTTCTTTTGAGATAATAGAGCGCATAGTCTTAGGGGACCAGCTTCATCAAATAGATTTGCATGGTTCTTCATTACCATGTATTTCTTGTTTGAACCATTGTATTGTTTTAGCTGCTTGCTGAGCAGATCACAAGTCAATGAGCGAAGCTCCGGGTCAATCATGTTCCATGAGTCAAGACAATAAAATGATAATCCGTTAAAGAACATGTCCCTCCAGTTAGTCTCTAGAATATGAAGCGCATACATGTATGCCTGTTCATTCCCTTGAAGTTTTATTAAATAATAAGAAACAATACGAAGTTCATGAATGCTCCAAATACTTGTTTCTTTATTTTCTGTTTTAGCATTCTCTATGACTTTCTGCATAATTTCATCAATAGTCTGTTGAGAAGCAATAACAGTTCTGTCGGTCATCATGCGTACCTCTATTTCCTGCAAGGTACGCATATTGCGACTCATGGCCAACTCAGTCTGATGGTCAACAGTACGTTCTGCAAGCAAGTGGAAATCTTGCAGAAGATCTTTGTTAATATTTAGAAGTGCATAGATGTCTTCCATTATTGTTTATGTATAAAACGTTTATTTGCTATATCCTCCAATTGCTTTTCAGCATTGGTTCTTACTCTGAACTCTACACGTCGTGATAAATCCTTATCTTCCTCGCCGTTCATTTTCAGTATCAGGTGGCTTGAAGAAAGTCCGTTTGCTGTTACAAGGCCTTTAAGCCACTCTTCCAAGTCGTCAGACATAAGACTAAAGCAATATTGTAACACGGCTCTTGTTCTATCCTGAGAAAGTTCCATGTTTGAATAATAGCCTCCGTTGCTGTTGGTGTGGCCTTCAATACGAATTTCTTCAATATTATCTCGGTATTCATCACGACTAAGTACGGCTATATATCTTGGGAAAAAGTCATCAAGAATATTCTTAAACTTCGTATCATGCAGTACATTAGGTCAATTTTCTTACCCAGATGTACTGTTTTTTGTTTTGCTCGTCTT
>JFBN01306513.1_pt1 | contig 10670 bp, 8 predicted proteins | sample 768741 | NCBI WGS metagenome assembly JFBN01 (sample SAMN01983846, study PRJNA193217) | chicken gut metagenome | biome: terrestrial biome; isolation source: ceca of Broiler chicken | host: Gallus gallus | place: United Kingdom: England | collected 2010-09-07
CATGGCTGTACCTCCTGAAATGAAAATGCTCTAAGTGACTGCTTCACTAACCATGACAAAAACCATGATTAAGAAGTCACTTAGAGCATACATCTCCGAAAATCAGACGGACCATACTGTATTCGGTGGCGTCGGGTGTCAAAAGCAAAACAAATGTCATACGATGAGATTGCACGGCAGTCGTGTGGTCCGCTTGCAAAACGGCTGGGAACTTGTTATGCTTGATACAAGACACGGTGTCAAAGCATTGCGGCTTGCGGGCGGCAATGCGGGAAATCGGAGATGAAGATCTTGGCAAAAGCCTGGAAATATCTGGCGGCGGGGGCTGCAGCACTGTTTGTGGCAGAGTGGAAATTGTCCGACATTGCAATCAAGCCCCGCCAGCAGCTGGATACCAAAGAAAAATGCGCGGAGGAGCTCAAGCTTTCGGGAATCGATCCCGAGGACGTGGAGAAAAACTGGAACCGGCAGGATTTTACGCTGAAAAGCCGGTACGGTTACCGTCTGCGGTGTACACTGATCCCTAAAAAACCGGAGGTGCGGCATACGGACGGCCGGACACGGGTGGCTGTCATTGTTCACGGCCACGGCGAGAACCGCTGTTCCAGTATGAAATATGCAAAGGTGTTCCGGGATTTGGGCTTTGAAACCATCATTTACGATCAGCGCAATCACGGTGCCTCCGACAAGGCACTCACCACCATGGGACGCCGGGAAGCAGATGACCTGGCCACAGTCTGTGCCTGGGCGCGACGCCGGTTCGGAAAAAGCTGCCTGCTGGGAACCCATGGAGAGTCCATGGGGGCTGCTACGGTCATGCTGCACAGTGCCATGGATCACAACCTCGCCTTTGTGGTGGAGGACTGCGGGTATTCCAGCCTGAAACGCCAGTTGGCTTACGTGATGAAGACACGCTATCATCTGCCGCCCGCTCTGCTTTTGTATCCCAGCATGGGAATGGCATGGCTGCGCACCGGCGTGCGTTTCTCTCAGGTGGAACCGGCGGAGGCAGTGGCACGCAGCGGGGATACCCCCATGCTGTTCATCCATGGTGACGCCGATACCTACGTCCCGTTCTTTATGCTGGACGAAAACTATAATGCCAAGCGCATCGGAGCCCGCCGGAAGGTGGTTTTTCCCGGCGCGGCCCATGCCATGAGCCTGCTGTCGGATCCGGAGCGTTACCGCAACGAAATCGAAGCTTTTCTGAAAGACAATCATATCCTGTGACTGGTACCTGAGGAGGCGGCCGCGTGAAAAAGTGGATATTTCTGGCGGTCACGCTGTTTTTGATGGTGCTGATTTTCTGCCTGAGCGCCCAGGAAGGGGAGCAATCCTATGCGCTGAGCCAGGAAGTGGCTCAGCAGATGCAGGAAAACACAGCCACCCAGACAGTTGTCCCGGCGTGGTTCAGCGAAAATTTTCATGCCAACGTGCGCAAGTGGGCCCATGTCTATCTGTATGCCTTGCTGGGCATCAGTGCGGCCCTCACGGTTTCGGGATTTGCCGGACTTCGCTGGCAGAAACGGGCAGGGACAACGGCCCTCTGTTGCGGTGGGATTGCAGCGGCAATCTGCTTTGCCTATGCGGCGGGGGATGAATTGCATCAGTATTTTGTGCCGGGGCGTGCCTGCCTGGTCACGGATGTATTTGTGGATTCCATTGGCTTTTTACCGGGAATTGCAGTGGTCTGCTGGCTTTGGTATCGGCATATCCGGAAAAGATACCACTAAAATGTTATAGACGAACGGCCGTACAGAGAGCCATACCGCATTGCGGCTGGCCTTTCTGTATGGTCGTTGCTTTTTTGGGGCATCCTTTCTGGGAGACTGCCGGAAAAGAGAGGAGGCTTCACATGACACGCCGACGTCTGACCGCCTTGTATGCCATATTTGTCTGTCTGTTTGCCGTCGTGGTCTGCCGTGTGCTGTGGATCTCTACGGATACCGGCTATGCAGTAAGAGCGGGAGCGCAGTCCGTCTCCACAACACAGCTGCCCAGGGAGCGGGGCGATTTCTTTGACCGGGACGGCAGGCGTCTGACCGGGCTGAAAAAGGTGTGGTATGCGCTGTGCATTCCCGGGGATTCCAGCTATTCTCAGCTGTTCCCCTATGTGCCATATACACAGCAGAACCTTTTGTACGACAACAGAAACAGCTCTCTGCCTTTTCTGATCGAAGTCTCTGATGACCTGAGCGGCAGCGGGGTGTATACCTATCCTGTCCGGGAACGGTATCTGGAACTGCCCGTCGCAGTCCATCTGATTGGTTATCTGGACGGGGACGGGCACGGCGTGTCGGGACTGGAACTGGCCTACGATGATATTCTCAGCACTTCTTCGGACGAGCAGGTGGTGGAGTGTGCTACTACGGCGCAGGGAAGCCTGCTGGAAGGCAGTACCCCCAGCCTGGCGACAGAGGAACAGGGCAGTGGAGCGGGAGTGGAGCTGACGTTGGATGCAGCCATTCAGCGGGCCTGTGAGGGCATTGCCCATGCGTCCATGGAAAAGGGTTACATTCTCGTGGCGGATGTGGCGGATGCCTCTGTCCTTGCCAGTGTCAGTGTCCCGGAGTTTGATCCAAACGACATCCAGAAAAGCATTGATGCGAATGATACCTCCCTCATCAACCGGGCATTTTCCGCATTCAATGCGGGGTCGGTGTTCAAGGTGGTTCTGGCGGCGGCTGCATACGAGGAGGGCCTGGACTGGTTCACCCACACCTGTGAGGGATCTATCGAGGTGGGGGACCAGACCTACCGCTGCGCCCTGGGCAAGGCACATGGCACCGTCAATCTTCGCGGAGCGCTGGAACAAAGCTGCAACTGTTATTTTGTGGCCCTGGGACAGGCACTGGGGGCAGAGCGTGTCCTGGAGATGGCCCAGCGCTTTGGTTTCGGCAAAGCCACTGCCGTGGCGGGCGGGCTCAAGACCAGCGCGGGAACGCTGCCGGATCTGGAAACTCTTCAAAGCGCCGGGCAGCTTGCCATGTTCTCTTTCGGACAGGGAGAACTGATAGTGACGCCTCTTCAGGTGACGTCCATGATGCTGACGGTGGCGGGGGACGGCAATTTGCGGCGCCCGTCCTTCGTGCGGGGGATTGTGGACAGCGAGACAGTGGAATTGCTGGAAAGCCCCACGCAGGCGGAGCCGGAATTTGTGTGCAGCCCGGATACGGCGAGGGTGCTGCGCAGCATGCTGCAAAGCGTGGTGGAGGAAGGCATCGGTGGGGATGCAGCTCCCAAAACCGGAACGGCGGGAGGAAAAACCGGTACGGCACAGACGGGACAGTTCGATGCGGAGGGAGAGGAACTTCTCAATTACTGGTTTTCGGGCTTTTACCCCGCGGAAAATCCCAGATATGTGATCACCGTTTTACAGGATGCAGTTCTGGAACCGGAGGTGTCCAGCGCGGCAATCTTTGCCCGGGTAGCGGACGCTGTCTGTGCGCTGGAAAATGGTTGACATTGGAGAACAGAGGGCATATAATAACACTATAAATGGAAACAGGCAAAGACGGGGTCAATCTCCCGGAACTTTCGTGTGCAGAGAGGACGCTGCCAGGCTGAAAAGCGTCTCACGGAACCCGGAGCATCGCCGCCCCCGAGCCCCCGGCAGAAACGGGCGTGTCCGCAGCGTTAATGCGGGGAAAGCGGCAGGTCTTTTTGGAGGCCTGCAAACCGGGTGGTACCACGGAGCAATTGGCCTTCGTCCCTGTATGACAGGGGCGGAGGCTATCTTTTTTGTGGCCTGCGCTTTGACCAGTATCAAGGAATGGAGATTCAGAACAGTATGCAATGGACAGGACTTAACGATCTGCGCGAAAAATACCTGCACTTTTTTGAGGGCAAGGGCCATCTTCGCCTGGGCAGCTTCCCGCTGGTCCCGAAGGACGACCCCAGCCTTCTGCTCATCAACAGCGGCATGGCTCCCATGAAAAAGTGGTTCCTCGGTCAGGAGGAGCCGCCCCGCCACCGTGTCACCACCTGCCAGAAGTGCATCCGCACGCCCGACATTGAGCGCGTTGGCATCACCGCCCGCCACGGCACCTTCTTTGAGATGCTGGGCAACTTCAGCTTCCAGGATTACTTCAAAAAGGAAGTCATTCCCTGGGCATGGGAGTTCCTGACCCAGACGCTGGAGATCCCTGCCGAAAAGCTGTATATCTCCGTCTACCTGGATGATGACGAGGCCTATGATATCTGGACCAAGGAAGTCGGCATCCCCGAGGATCACATGGTCCGCTTCGGCAAGGAAGACAACTTCTGGGAGCATGGTTCCGGTCCCTGCGGTCCCTGCTCCGAGATCTACTACGACCGCGGACCCGAGTACGGCTGCGGCAAGCCGACCTGCGGCGTGGGCTGTGACTGCGACCGCTATATGGAGATCTGGAACCTGGTGTTCAGCCAGTTTGACTCGGACGGCAAGGGCACTTACACCCGCCTGGCCAAGCCCAACATTGACACCGGCATGGGCCTGGAGCGTCTGGCCTGCGTCATGCAGAATGTAGGCAACCTGTTCGAGGTGGACACGGTCGCTTCCGTCCTGCACCATGTGGAGCGCATCTCCGGCAAGACCTACGGCGCCAACGAGAAGGATGATATCTCCATCCGCGTCATCACCGACCATATCCGTTCCACCGTGTTCATGGTTTCGGACGGTATTCTGCCTTCCAACGAGGGCCGCGGCTATGTTCTGCGCCGTCTGCTGCGCCGTGCGGCCCGTCATGGCCGTATGCTGGGCATTGACCGTCCTTTCCTGACCGAGCTGGTCGATACCGTCATCACCTCCAGCGAGCAGGGATACCCCGAGCTGCGGGAGCATGAGGATTATATCAAGAAGGTGGTCGGCACCGAGGAGGAGCGCTTCTCCAAGACCATCGATGCAGGCCTGAACATCCTCAACGGCATGATCGAGGAACTGAAGGCTGAGAACAGCACCGTCCTCACTGGCGAGGAGGCTTTCAAGCTCAATGATACCTTCGGCTTCCCCCTCGACCTGACCCGTGAGATCGTGGCCGAGCAGGGCATGACCGTGGATGAGGATGCATTCCACAAGGAAATGACCAAACAGCGTGAGCGCGCCCGCGCCGAGCGTCTGGCCAAGGATATTTCCGGCTGGGCTGCCGATCTGTTCGGCGAGCTGACTGCAGAACCCACTGTCTTTGACGGCTACGAGACCACCAGCGAGCGGGCAAAAGTCGTCGCCCTGTCCGAGGGCGAAGAGCTGGCCGATGCCGTTGCCACCGATATTGAGGAGAAGGACGGCGTCCTGGTCGTTCTCGACCGTACCCCGTTCTATGCCGAAATGGGCGGCCAGGTAGCTGACCATGGCTATCTGGTTTCCGGCGATGCCAAGCTGCGCGTCAACCAGGTCAAGAAGACCCCCAAGGGATACTTTGTCCACACCTGCACTCTGCTGGAAGGCAATATCAAAGTTGGCGATGAGGTGACCGCTTCCGTGGATGAGGCCCGCCGCATGGCCATCTGCCGCAACCACACGGCCACCCATCTGCTGCAGGCCGCTCTGCGCGAGGTCCTGGGCGACCATGTCCATCAGGCTGGCAGCTATCAGGATGACAAGATCACCCACTTTGATTTCACCCATTTCAGCGCAGTCACTCCTGAGGAGCTGCGTGAGGTGGAGCGCCGTGTGAACGATAAGATTTTTGCTTCGCTGCCTGTGGAAGTCCGCAGCATGCCCATCGAGGAAGCAAAGAAGCTGGGTGCCATGGCCTTGTTTGGCGAAAAGTACGGCGAGGTCGTCCGCGTGGTGGATGTCTGCGGATGGAGCACCGAGTTCTGCGGCGGCACCCATGTCAAGAACACCGCACAGATCGGCTGCTTCCGCATTCTCAGCGAGAGCAGCGTGGCTGCCGGTATCCGCCGTATCGAGGCGACCACCGGCTACGGCGTCCTGCGTCTGCTGGATGAGCGCTGCAATGAGCTGGATTGCGCTGCCCGCTGCCTGAAGGTGAGCAACGTCCATGACCTGCCCAATCGCGTGGCTGCCGTTGTGGCCGAACTGAAGGAAGTCAACAAGCAGCTGGATATCGCCAAGGCCAGCATTGCGGCTGCCAAGATCGATGGCCTGTTTGACAACGCCGAGAACGTGGATGGCGTGCGCATCGTCTCCGCCTACTTCAGCGGTACCGGTTCCGACGCCCTGCGCAGCATGTGCGACAAGATCCGCGACAAGGCGCCCAATGCGGTGGCGGCCCTCATCGGCAGCGATGCTGGCAAGACCACCCTGGCGGTCAGCGTAGGCAAGAATGCTCTGGGCCGTGGACTCAAGGCCGGTGCGCTGGCCAAGCAGATTGCCGCAATCGCTGGCGGCAACGGCGGCGGCAAACCGGATTTCGCCATGGCAGGTATCCGCGACAATACCAAGATCGATGAGGCTCTGGCCGCGGTCTCCGGTATCATCAAAGCGGAACTGGAAAAAAATGCTTGATTCGGTTACAATAAGAGTAATCGGATTGCTGTGATTCCAAGATAAAGGAGGGCAAAAGGATGGAAGACTGTCTGTTCTGTAAGATTGCAGCGGGTCAGATCCTCTCAAACAAGCTGTATGAGGATGACCGCCTGCTGGCTTTCTACGACATTGATCCCCAGGCACCGGTGCATTTTCTGGTCATCCCCAAGCAGCACATTGCTTCTGCCGCAGCACTGACGGAGGCAGACGCCGACCTGCTGGGCCACGTGTTTGCCACGATTGCTTCGCTGTGTGCAAAGCTGGGCTGTGACGGCGGGTACCGTGTTGTCACCAACGTGGGAGAGGACGGCGGCCAGAGTGTGCCGCACCTGCATTTCCATGTGCTGGCAAAGCGCAGCCTTGCCTGGCCTCCGGGCTGATGCCCAACGCCGACATCTGTTCGATTTTCGCAAAGAGAGAGTGAAAACCATGCAAGATACCTATACCCTTCATGTGGCGGGCCTGACCCGGGAACTGCCCATCTGCAAGGTCAACGACCATATGGACATTGCAGCCTTCATCATGTTCAGCGATGTGGAGCTGACGGTGGCCTGCGCAGCCGAGCTGCTGAAAAAGTGCCCAGAGTTTGACGTGATCCTGACGGCGGAAGCCAAGGGCATCCCTCTGGCCTATGAGATGGCCCGTCAGAGCGGCAAACAGTGGATTCCCGCCCGCAAGGGAGCAAAGCTGTATATGCGGGATCCTGTTGTCATCGAGGATGAGTCCATCACCACGGCCGGCAAACAGACGCTGGTCATCGACCGCAAGGACATTGAGTACATGAACGGCAAACGCATCCTGATTGTGGACGACGTGATCTCCACCGGCGGCTCTCTGCATGCCCTGGAGACGCTGGCTGCCCGCAGCACCGGCAAGGTGGTGGGCTGCTGCGCTGCTCTGGCGGAAGGCGATGCGGCCAAGCGCACCGATATCTTCTTCCTGGCACCGCTGCCGCTGTTCTTCCACTGATATGGCGCGAAAGCTCGCGGCCTTTGGTCTGGCTTTTGCACTGACGGAACTTTCCGCGGCTTATCAGCCGCTGTCGGTCGTTTGGCTGACAGCGGCTATTTTCGTTGCCCTGGGGGCAGCCGCCTGCATCCGTTGGGAAAAGTCCCGTATGGTGGTTATTCCATTGCTGGCGGCAATGGGGCTTGGCCTTGTGTGCAGCACGTTGTATCAGTGGCTGGTTGTTCGCCCTGCCGTGGAACTTTCGGGGCGTACTGCCCAGATCGTTGCCACGGTACAGACCGATGCGCAGACTTCCTACCGGGAGGGAATGCTTTCTGCAACGCTGCATATCACCGAACTGGACGGAGAACCGGCAGATCTGTATGCTTACTGCGGCGCCTTTCCGGGAGCGGAAGCCGGGGAAATCTTTTCTGCCCGGGTAAGCTTTGAGGAGCTGGAGGCGGACAGATACCGACTCAATCGGTATGCAGACGGAACTTTTCTCAATGCGGAGTATCTGGAAGGGTATTCCTATCGGGGAGAGAGTGAATCGCTGGAATTCCGGCTATATCGCCTTCGGATGGAGCTGTCCCGCCGCCTGCGTTTTTATCTGCCAAAGGCTGCAGCAGGACTGGAGGCGGCCATGCTGCTGGGAGACAAAACCCATCTTGAGGAAAGGGTGGAGGATTCCTTTCGCATCGCGGGGGTGTCTCATTTGCTGGCAGTCTCAGGACTGCATGTCTCGCTGCTGTGCGGCTTGCTCGTGTCGGAATGGGATGTCCGCCGCCGTTTTTCCCGGCCACGGATTTTACTGCAGGCGGGGCTGCTGGTGTTTTATATGGCATTGATCGGATTCCCGGTATCAGCGGTGCGGGCAGGCTGTGTCTTTCTTATCACGCTGTTGGGGCGATTCCTGATCCAGCCGCCGGATACCCTCACCTCCATGGGACTGGTGGCGCTGGTTCTGGGAATGCAAAATGCCTATGCTCCTTGCGACCTGGGGTTTCAGCTGTCCTTCGGGGCGGTGCTGGGGGTACAGGCGGCCTCGTCCATCTCCCGCTGGGAGGATAGATCTCTTTTCCCGAGAGCTGAGACGGAGCGGGGAGAATGGCTGCGCAGCCTGGGGCTGCAGGCACTGGGGACGCTGCAATGTACCATTCTGGCTACCATGGCCACATTGCCGGTGCTTCTGGCCCACAATATGACAGCCAGCGGTGTCAGTGTGCTGACTAATCTGCTGGTGGTGTGGATGCTGCGTCCGGCGCTCATCCTGGGAATTCTTGTGGTGATTCTGTCTGTCCTCCCAATCTTGCTGCCCTGCGTCAAGGCGTTCAGCTTGCTGCTGGCGCTCTGGCTGAATGCCATGTATGCCATTGTGGAATGGTGCGCCGCACTTCCCGCCGCACGACTGGCGCTGCCTGAAAAGTATGCCTTGTTTGTTCTGGCTGTGCTGGGGATTCTGGCCATTCTCTTCTGGAAACTGCGGCGGATGGTTTGGTATCTTCCGGCGGCGCTGCTGTGTGCCGGAGCTGCCATTGCGCTGGGCATCCGGCTGGAATACGGCGTGGTACGGATCGCTGTGGTGGGAACAGCAGGGAACGGCTGTGTTGTTCTGACACAGAACGGTCAGGCGGTGGTTCTGTTCCGGGGTGGGGATTCCAATCTCCGCGCGGTGGAGGAATATCTGGCAGACGCCGGTGGGCTTCCGCAGACTTTGTTGGTGGATTTGCGCCAGACGCCGCGGGAAATTACGTTTGACGCGGCACAGATCGTGGAGATGGACACCATGGAGGAGAAAACATGGACGGTGGAAGTGCTGGATGACCTGACTCTCATACTCCGGCATGAGTCCGGCGGCAACCTTGCGGTGGCTGAGATAAACGGGTATACTGTTGGTATCCAGTCCGGCAAGGTTTCAATGGAGACGCCGCTGATTCTGGATACCTATTTCGCGGGCGCTTCCTGCCCGGACAATCTGGATGCAGGAACGGTGGTTTATACCTCCCGCGCGGTTTCCGGACTGGACAAAGCGGACGGTGCACGCCTTCTGTATGGGCCGGACATCCCGGAATTGACCATACGTCCGGGAACATCGGTTGTTTTTGACGGAGTAACGGAAAATGCTGTACAGTGAGAACGAACTGAATAAGCGAATCAAAGCGGACTGCAGTGTCTATTATTTTTATGCCTCCGATGAGGCATTGGTGCGCGATGCCGCCGCCAAAGTCGAGCACGCGTTGAGCAAGGATGATCCCGAGACGACGGTACTTTCCGGTCCGACGCCAAGTGTGGAAGAGATTGTGCTGGCGGCAGGAACCATCTCCTTTTTTGGGGGAAAGCGCCTGGTATTGATGCCGCTGGTCAAACCTTCCTCCTATTCGGACAAGGATCTGCAGGAATTCTGTGATACACTGGCGGACACGGAAAATGCAGTGTTCATCCTGACCAGCGTACTGGAGGAACACTACGGCAAGATCAAGCCCGGCAAGCGGGAACAAAAGCTGATTGTTGCCTGTGAAAAGTTGGGCTACTGCGCCCAGGTGGCGAAACCCGGCCGCACGGCTTTGCAGGGAATGCTGCGGGACTGGGCACAGGAGGTTGGCTCGTCCTTTGCACCCGGGGCGGAAGGAATGCTCATCGACCGCTGCGGCGAGGATCAGTTTTTACTGCACAATGAGGTCGACAAGCTGGCTGCCCTGGCAGATTACGGCACCATCACCCCGGATATGATCCGGAAACTGGGTACCGTCACTCTGGATGCCGATACCTTTGATATGGTGAAACTGGTTTCCTCCGGGCAGACGGCCAAGGCGCTGCAAAAGCTGCGGGTTCTGCTTGCGCTGCAGAATGATCCCATTCTGATTACCGGTGCGCTTATCGGGAACTATCTGGATATTTATCGTGCTTTTCTGGCCAGGCGCAGCCGCCGCCAGATGGCGGATCTGGCAAGGGATTTCGGCTACGGCGGCAAGTGGAACTACCGCCTGGGCAATGCGGAAAAAACGGCAGCCCGGTTTGCCCGGCGCCAGATTGAGAAAAGCCTCAAGATTTTGCAGCGATTGGATCTGGATCTCAAGGGCAGCAAGCTGGATAACGATCTCCTGCTGCAAAAAGCGCTGTGCGAGCTGGCACTGGCCGGAGGACGCCGATGAAATTTGAGACAAAACGTGCTGTGGTGGTGGAGGGCAAATACGATGCAGCCCGTCTGGCGGGAATTGTGGATGCATCCATTCTGACCACGGATGGATTT
>JFBN01306558.1_pt1 | contig 10649 bp, 8 predicted proteins | sample 768741 | NCBI WGS metagenome assembly JFBN01 (sample SAMN01983846, study PRJNA193217) | chicken gut metagenome | biome: terrestrial biome; isolation source: ceca of Broiler chicken | host: Gallus gallus | place: United Kingdom: England | collected 2010-09-07
CGCAGAGCACGGGGTAGAAATTGCCGAGATTGACGGCCCGCTCCGCGACGCCCGTGCGGTGGTTCACGTTCGCAAGGGTCAGCCGCCAGCCGATCTCGACGCACGTCTTTTCCCCGTCACGCACGGGTTTTTCCAACTCGACGCGCAGGATGTTTTCGTCCGAACCGCATACCTGCCAGGACGAACAGGGAGACACGGACACGATCTCCATGCCGCCCCAGCTGTCGCCCGCATAATACGCCCCTGCCGAAAACGCCGACGAGACGGGCTTATAAGCGGAATCTTCGCGATAGGCGTTGCCGAACAAATTGAATTCGAGCGCGTTCATCTCGCCGCCCGTATCGTTGACGTATGTAAACCGCATTTCCCCCGCGAGGACGCCGCCTTCGTATGCGGCGGAAATATCGTATTCGCACCTCTCCCCCGCCTCGCCCGAACAGCCCGCAAAGGCGAAAAGGGGCAGAAAAAGCGCCGCGGCAAGCAGAGCGCAGATCATTCTTTTCATAAAACCCTCCTGCACAATAAGGTATGCCGCTTGCGGCCTCTTTATGAAAAGATCCCCGCGCGGGCACTGCGCCCGCGCGGGGAAAAGGAAGGGAGAAATGATGATGAGCTTATTATTTTTCGTCCAGATCGAGATAGGTCGCGGGATCGACGGATTTGTCGTCTTTGCGCACCTCGAAGTGCAGGTGCGAACCTTCGTTGTATTCCTTGCCCATGACGTCCGCCGCGGCGGAAACCGTGCCGATGACGTCGCCCTGTTCTACGGAATCTCCCGCTTTCAGCGTGGAAACCGCGTCTATGGACGCATAGACAGTCTGCAGCCCGTCGCCGTGGTCGATGACGATATAGCCGCCTTCCAAAAGGGTATCGCCCACTTCGGTGACCGTGCCCGCATACGCCGCGGAAACCTCCGTGCCCGCTTCCGCCTTAAAATCGATGCCCTCGTGCAGGTTATAGCGGTTGAGCGTCGAGTTATACCAGAACGAGAAGGTCGCGGAGACCGTGCCGCCGTCGACGGGCATGGAGAACACCGTTTCGTTATCGCTGGGCTTATCCTCGTCATCATCGTCCCCGGGCTCTTCGTCGGGATCTTTCCCGTCGTCGGGGTCGGGGTTCTCGATGGTGACCGCGTTGTCCTGCGTGACCATGACCACCGTGAACACGATCGCCGCGATCAGCACGAGCGCGCATGCCGCGACGATGATATAGTACAGTTTTTTGTTTTTTGCTTTTTCGGGCGTTTCTTGCTGCGTATCTTTGTTTTTCATGATCGAATCCTCCGAGATGATTGTGCGTTGATTTTTGACACCCTGCCGTTTTTTATACACGGCAAAAAAAATTTTCCGGATTTTTTATCGGTACCCGCTTTTTTATCAGTACCCGCCGAAGATGAGCGGGCTGCCGACCGCCGCGCCGCGCCCTCGCACCGCAACGTGCAGGTTGACCTCTTTGCCGCCGAGCAGCACCGCGCCGCCGAGGCGGGGCGTATAATAATAGTAGTTTGTCACTCCGCCCGCGCTTTCGGTAAACACGAGTTCCGCGCCGTATTTTTCCGCTTGCGCGAACGCGGCTGCCCGATCTCCGTACGAAGTGCTTTCCCCCGTAACGTTTTTGAGCAAAAATTTGGTTTTCGCGGCGTTTTCGCCGTCGGAGAGGGTGACCTGCGCGCCCGAGCTTGCGCTGCCCGAATAAAATATGTAAACCTCGCCCGCGTCAAAGAGAAGTCCTTCGCCGAGAAGCTGCGGCACGATAAGCAAAGCCAGGCATAAAATAAGGACAAAGAGCGCAGAAATACATTTTTTGAGCATAAAAGACCGCCTCCGAACGTTTTCGGAGACGGTTATCGCCATTTATCCGCATTTTTATTCCTTTCGCGCAAAAATGTGCGCAAACCCGCGGCGGCAAGAGGGCGCGGCGGCCGTTTGCGCCAATCCGTTTTTTACGCCAATCGTTTTTTTGTGCCGGTGCCCGTTTTTCGCTCCAAAGCCTTTTTTTGCGCCCGGAGCGACGAAAAACGCGCCTCTTGCGGCGCGTTTCTTAAAAAAATTTTACTGTTTGCCCTTTTTGCCGAGCGGGATATGCGCGCAGGCATTTAAGGTGAGGCCTGCAAAATTGCCGGCGCGGTACTGCACCAAACCTTCCGCCGCGATCATGGCGGCGTTGTCGGTGCAGAATTTTTTTTCGGGAAGGACGAGTTTCAAACCCGCCCCGCCGCATTCTGCCTGCAAAAGGGATCGCAGATACCCGTTCGCGATCACGCCGCCGCCCGCGACGACGGTATCCGCCCCCCGCTCCTTTGCCGCCTTTACGGCGCGCTCCGCCAGAGCGCCGCATGCCGCGCTCTGAAAAGAAGCCGCCACGTCCGCGCGGGAATACGGTTCCCCTTTCTGTTCCTTCGTATGGCAATAATTGATGACGGCGGTCTTTAACCCGCTGTACGAAAAATCGTACCCGCCGCCCGAAAACATTTTCGGAAACGGTATGCACGCGCGGCCTTCCTTCGCCAATTTTTCTATGCTCGGCCCGCCGGGATAAGGAAGCCCCAGAACGCGCGCCGCTTTGTCGAACGCTTCGCCCGCGGCGTCGTCCCGGGTGGAGCCCAAAATTTCAAATTCGGTATAGCTTTTCGTATAGATGACCGCCGTGTGGCCGCCGCTCGCCAGGAGCGTGACGAAGGGCGGCTCGAGCGTTTTGTCCGCAAGGTAAGCCGCCGCCATGTGCCCGCGGATATGATCTACGCCGATCAGCGGCACGCCGAGCGCGAAAGCGTACGCCTTCGCATAGGAAAGCCCGACGAGGAGCGCGCCCAAAAGCCCCGCGCCGTACGTGACGGCGACGGCGTCGAGATCTTCGGGAGCTACGCCCGCCTCTTCCACCGCCCGGCCTACCGCCTCGCCGATCGCGTCGGTATGCGCGCGGGAAGCGTTTCCGGCACCACGCCGCCGTACTTCGCCTGTTCGGAGGCGGAAGAGAGTATGACGCTCGACAAAAGTTCCCGCCCCCGTATGACGGCGGCGGCGGTCTCGTCGCACGAACTTTCTATGCCCAATATGACGGGCGCTTCCTGCAACGGAAGCGCCCCGATGCGTTCTGCATATGTCATAAACCTTTCTCCGAACCCGCATGCTCCGCGAAACATATGCGCCGAAGGTCATGCGGGGCTTTCATCTGTACACGGACACATCTGTCCCGCCCGTCTGCGCGGCCGCGCATATGAACGGGCGAAGACACACGCCCGCACGGCGGATCTCCGCAGCCTCCTTTCTGTTTTTGCGATGCGGGCTAACGCCGCTTGTTTTGTTCTTCCAGCATCCTCTTTACGTTTTTCGGGATGCGGTCGTACACTTCCACGCGCCCGTCTTTGCCGAAAATATCGTCGATCGCGCCGCCGTACTGCGCGTAAATGCTCTCGGAAACGTACACCTTGCCTTTATACCCCGCGTCCGCAAAGGCGCGCAGGAAGCCGAAATCGAGGGCGGCGTCGAAGACGTATTCATTTTTATACGTGATCCGCGTACTCGAACGCGTATCGCACAAGTCGAGTTCTTCCCCGTCGCACCCCCTTAAAAAGGTGACGGACGGCACGTTGTACGTCTCCCCCGAAGAGCCGACGAACGTCTCCTTCTGTATCCCCTTCCAGCGGCGTGACGCGTCGTAAGCGGCGATCACGACCGCCCCGATCCCGTCGACCGGGACTTTTTTGGGCACAAGGATGCGGATCTTCAGTTTATTGCCGTCCACGCCGTACGACGCATGAATAAAAAAGAGGGGTACGGTCACGAGAAGAGCGCCGAATACGAACCCCACGATCGCATAGGGATAACTTGCCCTGTCGAAAATCATGATGAGTGCGCCGAGGACGATCAAAAGCCCGCCGACTACCGCGCAGAATACGGTGTTTCCGCGCCTGCGGTAATTTCTGTAATATTTTTTCATAAATTCTGCCCCGCCCCGGCCGTTCGCGGCTGCCGAAGCAGTATCGTTATGATTTTTTCAGGTAATCGATGATGAAAGGCTGGATATCGCCGTCCATGACCGCCTGGATATTGCCCGTTTCACACCCCGTGCGATGATCTTTGACGAGGGTGTACGGGCAGAAGACGTAACTGCGGATCTGGCTGCCCCACTCGATCTTTTTGATCTCGCCTTTGATGTTCTGCTCCTTTTCAAGCCGCTCGCTCTCTTTGAGTTCGATGAGCTTGCTCCGAAGCATTTTCATCGCCATTTCGCGGTTCTGTATCTGCGAACGCTCGTTCTGGCAGGAAACGACGATGCCCGTCGGGATATGCTGGATGCGGATCGCCGATTCCGTTTTGTTGATGTGCTGGCCGCCGGCGCCCGAAGAGCGGAACGTTGTCACTTTGAGGTCTTCCGGACGGATCTCCACGTCGCCGTCGTCCTCGATCTCGGGCATGACTTCCAGCGAGGCGAACGAGGTGTGGCGGCGCTTGTTCGCGTCGAAAGGAGAAATGCGCACCAGGCGGTGTACCCCCTTTTCCGCTTTCAGGTAGCCGTAGGCGTTTTCGCCCTCGATTTTGAAGTCCACGCTCTTGATGCCCGCTTCGTCGCCGTCGAGGCGGTCGAGTTCGGTCACCTTGAACCCGCTCTTTTCCGCATAGCGGGTGTACATGCGGTAAAGCATGGAGACCCAGTCGCAGCTTTCCGTGCCGCCCGCGCCCGAATGCAGGGTCAGAAGAGCGTTGTACCCGTCGTACTTGCCGCGCAGAAGGGCGCGGATGCGCATATCCTCGATATCCGTTTCCGCCGCGGACAAAAGGCCGTCCAGCTCCTGTATTTCGGAGGAGAGTTCTGCTTCGTCGCCGCCCATCTCTTCGATGAGGTCGATGAGCGCGTTCACCTCGTCGATCGCTTTTTTGCTCTTATCGTAGGCGTGGAGTTTGCCCTCTATGGCGGACACTTCCCGCGCGAGTTTCTGCGACTTTTCGAGATCCTGCCACACTTCCGGCTTTTCCTGCTCGGCTTTCAGTTCCGCGAGCTTTCCGCGCTGTTCGTTTATGTCGAGCGCTTCGGCCGTTTCGGCAAGGCTGTCGGAAAGCGCCTTTGCCTTCAATCTGTAATCGTCTGCTTTGAACATAATCACGTTTCCCGTTGTTTGATTCGAATCCGATTATAACACAAACGGGAAGAAGTTGTCAACAAACATTGGCGCGCGCGGAAAATCCCCGCGCGGATTTTGGGAAAAATGCGCGCGGAGCGGAAAGATCGCCCCGTCAAAAGCGCAAGCCTTTCCGGTTGAGAGATTTTCGGGTCAAAGGAAACCGCTCCCGGCACGCCGCTTTTTTCCGCTCCGCGCAAAAAAGGGCGCCCGCATTTCCATGCAGACGCCCTTTCGTTTGACCGTATTGCGGCGTTTATGCGTTTTTCCCGCAGCAGTTTTTGTACTTTTTGCCGCTTCCGCACGGGCAGGGATCGTTTCTCCCGGGTTCTTTGTTCGACTTGACGGTCGGTTTTGCGCCCCCTTCCGCGGAGCGGTTGGTGGTAAGTTCCGTATGGCTTTCGCTCACGAGCTCGGTTTTGACGGGCGCGGCCTGCTGCACGGGCGCGGGGCGGTTGACTTCGATGCGCACCTTCAACAGCATCGCGATGGTGTTGTTCTGGATGCGTTCGATCATTTCGTCGAACATCTCGAAGCCTTCCTGCTTATAGGAAATGACGGGGTCGACGTTGCCGTATGCGCGAAGGCCGATGCCCTTGCGGAGCTGATCCATCGCGTCGATCTGGTCGATCCAGTTGCGGTCGACGTTCATGAGGAGGAAGCGCCTTTCCACGTCGGCGTAGTCGATGCCGAACTGCTCTTTGACCTCGGCGATCTTTTCCCCGTACGCCTTTTCCGTCGCCTTCACGATCTTGTCGAGCGCGTAATCGGTATCCCACTTGGCGAGTTTTTCCTGCGTGATAAAGTGCGTGCCTTCGGGCAAAAGCCTCTGTTCGAGCGCCTTGTTGAGCGCCTCTTCGTCCCACTTTTCGGGCATCTCGTCGATGTTCACCGCTTCGGAAACGACCTTGCGCACGAAATCGGGGATATACTTCACGACCTGTTCGTGCACGTTTTCGCCCTTCAAGACCTTCATGCGCTCGGCATAGATGACCTCGCGCTGTTTGTTCATTACATCGTCGTACTGCAGGACGTTTTTGCGGATGCCGAAGTTGCGGCCTTCGATCGCTTTCTGCGCGTTCTCGATGCTGTGGGAAAGCATTTTGGATTGCAGGCAGGTATCTTCGTCTTTGCTGAACACGCTGTAAATTTTCTTCATCCTCTCGCCTCCGAAGCGCTTCATGAGGTCGTCTTCGAGGGAGATGAAGAAAATGGATACGCCGGGGTCGCCCTGACGGCCGCTGCGGCCGCGCAGCTGGTTGTCGATACGGCGGGATTCGTGCCGTTCCGTGCCGAGGATGCAAAGCCCGCCTACCGCGATGACCTTTTCTTTTTCCGCGTCCGTTTCCGCCTTATACGAATCGTACAGTTCGCGGTAATGTTTGCGCATCTCCTCCGCTTCGCCTTCGAGTTCGGCGTAAGAGGTGGCAAGTTCGATCATTTCGTGTTCCACGCCCTCTTCGCGCAGGCGCTTTTTGGCGAGGTATTCGGGGTTGCCGCCGAGCAGGATGTCCGTGCCGCGGCCCGCCATGTTGGTCGCGATCGTGACCGCGCCGAGGCGGCCCGCCTGGGCGACGATCTCCGCTTCGCGTTCGTGGTTCTTCGCGTTGAGGATGTTGTGCTTTATGCCGTTTTTGCGCAAAATGCGCGCGATATCCTCGGATTTTTCGACCGTGACCGTACCGATGAGGATGGGCTGGCCCTTTTCGTGCCGTTCGGTGATCTCTTTGAGAAGGGCGCGCTTTTTGCCGTCCTCGGTGGGGTACACGGCGTCGGGCATGTCCTTGCGGATGACGGGGCGGTTGGTCGGGATCTCCAGAACGTCGAGCGAGTAAATGGTGCGGAATTCGCCTTCTTCGGTCTTTGCCGTACCCGTCATGCCCGACAGCTTTTTATAAAGGCGGAAAAAGTTCTGGAAGGTGATGGTCGCATACGTCTTGTTTTCGTTGCGGACTTTTACGCCCTCTTTCGCCTCGATCGCCTGATGCAGCCCGTCCGAATAGCGGCGGCCGATCATGAGGCGACCCGTGAATTCGTCGACGATGATGACTTCGCCGTCGTTGACGATGTAGTCCTCGTCCCTGTGGAAAAGTTTATGCGCTTTGAGCGCCTGCTGGATGTGGTGGTTGAGGGACGCGTTGTCGATGTCGCCGAGGTTTTCGATGTTGAAGAAGCGCTCCGCCTTGGCCGCGCCGCGCTCGGTGATCTGCACGCTCTTTGCTTTGCGGTCGATGACGTAGTCCCAGTCTCCGTACTTGTCGCCCTTGGCGATATCGTCGTAATCGCCGTATTTGGAATCTTCCGCGGTCTCCTCTTCCGAAGTTTCCGCAGCGTCCGCCTTTTTCTTTTTCTTCTTTTTGCCTTCGTCCGCTTCCCCTTTCACGCCGTCGTCCTCGAACCCGCCGTTGAGGGTGCGCACGAACCTGTCCACGCGCTCGTAAAGTTCGCTCGACTTGTCGCCCCTGCCCGAAATGATGAGCGGCGTCCTCGCTTCGTCGATGAGGATGGAGTCGACCTCGTCGACGATGGCGAAGTCGAGTTCCCTCTGCACCATCTTTTTGAGATCGGTTTTCAGATTGTCGCGCAGGTAGTCGAAGCCGAGTTCGTTGTTCGTCGCATACGTAATGTCGCAGGCGTACGCTTTCTGCTTGTCCGCGTCCTCCATGCCGGGGGCGACCACGCCGACGGTGAGGCCGAGGAATTTATGCACCTTGCCCATCCATTCGGCGTCGCGCTTGGCAAGGTAGTCGTTGACGGTGACGATGTGCACGCCCTTGCCCGCGAGCGCGTTGAGGTAAGCGGGAAGGGTCGCGACCAGCGTTTTGCCTTCGCCCGTCTTCATTTCGGCGATGCGCCCCTGGTGCAGGGCGATGCCGCCGATGATCTGCACATGATAGTGTTTGAGTTTGAGGACGCGCCACGCCGCTTCCCTGACGACGGCGAAAGCGTCGTAAAGGATGTCGTCCAGCGTTTCCCCCTTGGAGAGCCTGTCTTTGAGCACGTCCGTCTGCTTGCGCAGATCGGCGTCGCTCATCGCGGCGTATTTCGGTTCGAGCTCTTCGACGCGGCGAGCCATTTTATCCAGCTTTTTCAGGCTTCTCCTGCCGTCGCTGTTGAGCATGTAATTGATCAGTCCCATAACGAATACCTCTCGATCATGCGCGGAATTTGAGACCGCGCACTTTAAAATCGCATATCGGATTTATTTTACAATATTTTCATGCAAATGTAAAAGAATTTTTAAAGGATTTTGACAATTTGGCGATTATTTAACCTTATTTTCATCTTTTGCGGGCACGCTCGCCGCCGTAAGGAGGTATACCTGCGCCGCTCCCGCGCCGAAAAGCGCTTCCGAAACCGCATTCGCGGTCGCGCCCGTGGTCATCACGTCGTCTATAAGCAGTACGGTCTTCCCCCTGCACTTTATGCGCTCGTGCACGCGGAAACTGCCTTTCAGGTTTTGCGTCCGTTCTTTTCGGGAAAGCGCCTTCTGTTCGCCCGTATCCCGCGTTTTTACGAGAAGCTCCGCTTCCAGCGGAATACCCGTTTTCGCGCTCACGCCCTCCGCGAGCAACCGCGCCTGATTGTAGCCGCGCTTTTTTGCGGCGCGCTCCGTCATCGGCACGAACGCCGCGAGATCGGCGCCGGCAAATTCTTTTGCCGCAGTTTCCGCCATATACTCGGAAAACAGATCCGCCAGATATTTTTTGCCCGTTTTTAAATTTTTGATCAGCCGCACGATCTCCCCTTCGTACGAAAAGGGAGAGCGCGCTTTCGTGTACGAGGGCATATCCGCCTTACATTCGAGGCAGACGGGGTAATCGGAGCCGATATGCCTGCCGCATTTGGAACAGACAAAGCCGCCGTTGAAAGGCAGTTCTTTTTCGCACCGTCCGCAAAAATATCCGTCCGAAAAAACGTCCGCCCCGCACGAGGCGCACGTAAGCCTGTCGTTATAAAATACTTTGCGCAGAAAACCGTTCAGCGCGTCCGTAAATTTATTTGCCATATTCCGCCAGGGCGCGCCGCTCCAATGCGCGCACGAATGCCTCTTTGCCGTCGCAATACCCCTCAATGTCGTAGGGATATTCCGCGGCAAGCCGGATTTTGAGCGCGGCGTACGCCGCCGCTTCATCGGGGTGCGCCCGAAGATAATCGCGCACGGCCAAATGGCGCGTTATGTTGTACGTATCCGTCTGTGCGAAGACATGTATTTGGTGGGTGCGCTCGTCGCCGCCCTTGCGCAGATACCGCCTGCCCGCAATGCCGAATTCGCCCATCCATTCGTAGCCGATCTTTTCGAACGCGGCGCGGCACGCGTCCGTTGCCGAAAGGTCTTTTACGACGGGCATGATGTCGATGACCGGCTTTGCGGCAAGCCCTTCCACCGCCGTACTGCCGATGTGGTGCACCGCAATACAGTTTTCACCCAATATTGCCTCGATCGTTTCCGCTTCCGCAAGAAACATTTCCTTCCGGCGCGGATCGTACGCCGAAACGACGACGTGCTGCATCGCCCCCCCTTTTCATGAAAGAGGGGCAGAAAACGCCCCTCTTTCGCGATTTACAGATATTTTTTCAGCGTATCCGCCATGTCCGTCTCTTCCCACGGGAAGCCGCTCCTGCCGAAATGGCCGTACGCCGCCGTCTTTTTATACATCGGCTTGCGCAGCCCGAGCTTTTCGATGATCGCCGCGGGGCGCAGGTCAAAATTCTCTCTGATGATCCCGGACAGCTTTTCGTCCGAAACTTTGCCCGTACCGTAAGTATCCACAAAAACCGAAACGGGGTTCGCTACGCCGATCGCGTAGGCGAGCTCGATCCCGCACTCGTCGGCAAGCCCGGCCGCCACGATGTTTTTGCAGATGTAGCGCGCCATATACGCGGCGCTGCGGTCTACCTTGGTGGGGTCTTTGCCCGAAAAACAGCCGCCGCCGTGCGCGCACCTGCCGCCGTATGTGTCCACGATGATCTTTCTGCCCGTGAGCCCGCTGTCCCCTTCGGGGCCGCCCACTTCGAACCTGCCCGTGGGGTTGATGAAATACTTCGTATCCGCGTCGAGAAGGCGCGGCGGGACGATCTCTTCGATGACGTGCTTTTTAATATCTTCTTTGAGTTTCTCCTGCGAGACCTTTTCGTCGTGCTGGGCGGAAACGACGACGGTATCCACGCGCACGGGTTTTTTGCCGTCGTATTCCACGGTGACCTGCGTTTTGCCGTCGGGGCGGAGGTAAGGCAGAAGCCCGCTCTTGCGAACGTCCGCGAGGCGCTTCGCCAATTTTTGAGACAGGACGACGGTGAGCGGCATAAACTCTTCCGTTTCGTTCACCGCATAGCCGAACATCATGCCCTGGTCGCCCGCGCCGATCAGATCGAGCGCGTCGCCGCCCGACTTCTTTTCGAGGGATGCGTCCACGCCGAGCGCGATGTCGGGGCTCTGCCCGTGAATGGCCGTGATGACGGCGAGCGAATTATAGGAAAAGCCCTGCCCTTCGGTATACCCGATCTCTTTGACGGTATTTTTGACGAT
>JFBN01010064.1_pt1 | contig 10615 bp, 6 predicted proteins | sample 768741 | NCBI WGS metagenome assembly JFBN01 (sample SAMN01983846, study PRJNA193217) | chicken gut metagenome | biome: terrestrial biome; isolation source: ceca of Broiler chicken | host: Gallus gallus | place: United Kingdom: England | collected 2010-09-07
GGTTTTTGTTCGGTCTGCTCTTTTTCCTCGTTCCGCACCGATTTAAAAATCTCCAGAAGAGGAAAGGAAAGAGTGCCGTTTTCGATCGTTGCCGGAATCGTCGCTCCCGTAATGGTGATCCCTTCGATTCTTCCGCGCAGAAGGCCGAGCGGTGTATAGGTGATCCTCCCGTGCGGAAGCGACAGCACGGAGCGGAAACGGCCGTTCCGCATCTTCTGGCGCGCATGAACCGAGGCGTTCGCGGAAAACAGGGAAATCTGCGAAACGTCGCAGACAATATATCCTCCCGCGGCGGATTGTTTCAGAATCCGGTTGACCGTATACCCCACCAGCGAAGGCAGCAGAAGAACGGCCGCCAGGCAGAGCGCAAGCAGAATGCTGAGTGCAGCAAAGAATCCGGTCGCGGAGCGGGTCTGTTTCTGTTGGTGTTTTTGTTGTTTCATAAAGCAGCTTTCTTCTCTGATTCGGATAATGTACACCGGAATTGGATTCTTTCCAGTTTTTTCATCTTCTCTTTGAAGAAAATCTCCTCTCCCGGCAGTTTTCCCGCGGAAACTCCGAAGGAGAGGAAAGCGCGTGTGAACTGCTCCGGTCATGAATAGAAAAGTTTTGGACTGGATTAATATTTTTCCTGAAACGGAATGGAGAAAGCGGAAAATGCCATTTTTTTTTCCAAACCCGGTGTATAATACAGCAAACTTTTTACAGGAGAAGGCTGCCGATGAACAGGAAACAGAATGTGCGGAATGTGTATGATCCGGATCCGGTCCGGAGAATGAATTTCACCCTTATAGAACTCCTTGTCGTGATTGCGATCATCGCGATCCTTGCGGGTCTGCTTCTGCCGGCTCTGAATTCGGCGCGGGAGAAGGGGCGGGAGGCGGCCTGTTCCTCGAATTTGAAACAGATCGGTGTTGCCTACGCTTCCTATGTCGTGGACAGCGGCGACTACATGGATCCGATTCTGACGAACAAGAACGGGTCCCTCGGAACGCCGCACTGGGGGATGCGGCTGATGGCGCTCGACGATTCGTTCCGGGAGATCAAGGGGAAGGGGTATCTGAGCGGATCGGTCTACAAGTGCCCGTCGATGCCGGCGCCGCAGAGCGAATCGTTCTGGAGCGAAACTCCGCATTACGGTGCCAATGTCTACCTCCTTACGGCATGGATCGATGGAAAAGGCGTCCCCGAAGACGGCGCGATGAAAATCACCTCCATGAAAAATCCCTCCCAGAAAATCGTCGTTGCCGAGACCTGGCGGCAGAGCGGAAGCGGCGATCCGCCGGTGAATCTGAAAGAGGGCCATTACCGCTTCACTCTCTCCGTGCCGGACGATACCAATATTTACCGAGGCCGGCCCGCGGGACGGCATACAAAAAACTGCGGAACGCTGTTCGGGGATATGCATGTCGGAAAATTCCGTCTTCTCAATCCGCTCGACCCCTACACCAACGAGCCGTTCCACGCCTCGCTGACCATGAACACCCGGCGGCACAACCGCTGGTGGGAATGAAATAAGAAAATCAAAGAAGAGCTGGAGGATCCATGTTGAAAAAACTGCTGTTGTCCCTGCTTGTGCTGGGCGCCTGCGCCGCACGGGCGGAAATCATTCACGAACAGAAGTGGGAGGGGGCTTTGCCGGGAAAAGAGGTGCTGTTTTCCGGAAACCGTCTGAGCCTCGCTCCCGCCCCGGAGAAGACGCCCGACGGAGAGGCCGCTCTCGCCGTCAAAATTCTTGCAAAACCGGATGACATCTCCTATCATGCGCAGCTCAATCTTCCGGGGCCGGCCCGTCTGAAGAAGGGGGACCGTCTGCGCATCACCTTCTTCCTGAAGGGATCGGAGTTCGGACAGATCGGATTCAATGTCATTCAGCACGCCAAACCGTGGAAAGGCATCTCCGCGCAGAGCATCCGGACCGTCAAGGTGCAGAAGGTGTGGCGGAAAATCACTCACGAATTCACGCTCGGCGGCGATTATGAGGAGACAATCCGTTTCCCGATGTTCATGCTGGGAGAGTATCCGCTGAACGGAACGCTTCTGCTCGGGCCGGTCCGGACGGAGAAAATCCAGAGCCATCTTCCGCTCGCTCTGAATCCGCAGTGGATGCTCTACCCCGGAGTCGGACCGGAGGCGCTTGACCGGGTGAAGACCGGTCCGCTCCCGCAGGAGCTCGACGGCGTGAAGGGCATCCCTGTCGTTTTCCAAAACAAGACGCTGGATCTGGAAGTCCTGGCGGGAAAGGCGAAAGAGGGGAGGAGCGCTCTGCTGCTGAATCTCTTCACGGCGGAGTCCGACGGGTTTATGCAGATCGGCGTCGGTGCGGACTGGTGGTTCGATTTCCGCGTCAACGGAAAAACAATTTACGATACGCTGAAAACCGGCAACATCATCGCGAAGTGCAGTGTGAACGATCACGTGTTCAATTTCCCGGTCCGGAAAGGGAAGAACCTTGTTGCGCTCCAGCTCCGGAGCGGAAGCAGCGGATGGAAGGTCTGCTGCGGCGAGGTGCCGTTCCGCGAAAAACTCGACAACGTGGTCAAAATTCTCCGTTCCCCGGAATGGCGGCCGATCAAAATGGATCCGGTCGAATGGGTCTATGTGCAGCCAAAACGGATCCCGATGCTCGATGTGAAGGCGGGAACCGCGCTCGATCTTTCCGGATTCCTCGACCGGGAACCGAAAATCGGCGAGCTCGGGCGGATCATCGTCAACAAAGAGGGAAAACTGGCGTATGAGAAGGCGCCGGAACGGACGGTCCGCTTCCGGAGTTTCTCCATGGGTCCCGGGAACTGGCAGCACCGTCTCTACGCGATGAACAAGGCGGAGATCGAGGAGTATGCGGAGGCAATCCGGATCCGCGGATTCAATCTGGTCCGCATCCATTACCCGGACGGATCGCTGACGGGGAAAAACGGGTATCCGAAAAAACCGCTGACCATCGACAAGGTGAAACTGCCGAGACGCATGGAGGAGCTGCCGATCGACAAGGCGTTTGAGGACCGCTGGGATTATTTTGTCGCCTGTCTGCGGAAACGGAACATCTATCTGCTGCCGGACATCGTCTCCGCCCGGACCGCATGGACCGCCGCAACCGTCGATTTCGACTTCAAGACCGGAATCCTCTTCCGGGAGGACTATCGCGACAACTGGCGCGCGGGATTCCATTACATGATGCTCCATGTCAACCCCTATACCGGAACCCGGATGCTGGACGATCCGATGGTCGTCGGCATCACGCTGCTCAACGAACAGGACAACCAGAAAAACTACTGGGGCGAGCTCAATCCTCACTGGAAGAGCTTTTATCAGTCCGCGCATCCCGGAAAGACCGCCCCGGAACTGAATGTGCAGCTCCTCATGAAGTCGCAGGAGGCCCGGAGCTGGGTCGAAAAAGTCCTCATGGACATGTCGCTCTTCTACATGGAGGAGGTCCGGAAAATCGGCTTCAGAGGCGTTGTCACAAACTGGGACATGTATATGCGGCTGATGGACATCCCCCCGCGGACCCCGCTCACCGCCGTGGCCATGCACACCTATTTCTCCCACCCGAACCTGATCCCGCTTCCGGTGCGCAGCTATCAGCAGAAACTCCTCAATCTGCGCTGGCACCGCGGAAAAGGGTTCCTCACCGGACAGGAGAGCTCCATCACAGACCGGAACTCCTATATCGGCCGGGCCGGAATCAACCGCTTCTTCGACCGTCCCTTCCTGATGACGGAGTATTCCCATGCCCCCTTCAACCGCTACGTCCACGAGGCCGGTCTGATGTGGGGCGCGTATGCGGCGCTCCAGGGGTGGGATCTGCTCACCCAGCACGGCAACACCGTGGCCCTCTGGCACACCCCGCTGAACGGATATGTCTTTGAGGGTTCCCTGAGTCCGATGGCGAGAGTCAATGAGGTGATTACCGCGTTCGCGTGGCAGCGGCGGGATGTCGCGGAGGCAAAGCACAAGCTGGAGGTGGCAATTCCGCCTTCCGTCATGCACTCCCCCGATTTCATGAGCGCAATCGGCGGAGAGTACAGCCGCCTGTTCATGGTGACGAAAATCGGATGCTCCTACGACGGAAAGGGATCGGTCCGCGACAGCATCAAGGTCCTTCCCGAACGCTTCGCCCGAACCTACGGCGGCGGAATGTTTGCCGAGATCCGCGAATCCCTCGGCGGCGATGCTCTCGCCCGGAAGCTGATCCGCACCCTCCGTTCCAGAAACGTGATCGGAACACGCAATCCGACCGATTCCGACAAGGGGATCTATCAGAGCGAAACCGGCGAAATCACCACCGATGTCCTTCGGAAAACCCTGCGGGTCGTCACGCCGAAACTCGAGGGCGCCGTCCTCAAGGAGAACTCGCCGATGAAACTCGACGCCATGGAGATTTCCGAGTGCTCCGTGCCGGCTTCCCTGACCGCGATTGCCCTCGACTCCGCCCCCTCCCTCCGGGAAAGCAGACGGATTCTGCTGATCGCGGCCACCATGGCCGTCAATGAACAGACCGTCTTCAACAACGACCGCTTCGATGTGGAAATTGATTTCGGCGTCTTCCCGCTCCTCTACCGCAGCGGCAGATTCTCCCTGACTCTGGCGAACCGTTCCGCGAACGCTCCGGAGGTCTATGCGCTGAATCTGGACGGAACTCGCGAACGGAAGCTGAAAACCTCCTTCCGAAACGGCACCCTTTCGATTTCCATGGATACTTCGAAATTCGAATACGGAACGCCGTTCTTTGAAATTCTCTATCCGTAAGGGAAAAAACACGGAAGCACTTTTCCGGAGATTCCGGTCTGCTGATCGGAATCTCCTTTTTTTGCACAATTTTTGCACAGCGGAAACGCTCCTTTTCCTTGATGTCGCCGGGCGGGACGGATATATTCAGACGCGGATGCAGAGTCATCGGACAACACCGTCCAACAGAAAGGAGTTTCGGAGATGGAGGAGAGATTTCGGGATCGCTCGCTGAGTGCGGAAATCCGCACAAAAGATTTGCTCGGACGCATGACAATCCGGGAAAAGATCGGACAGATCGTCAAACTCGACGGCTTCCAGTCCTATGAACGGAACAGCCGGGGCGAGTATTCGCTGACCCGAGAGTATTGTGAAACGGTGGAGCGCTGGCCGATCGGCTCCCTGTACGGCCTGCTCCGCGCCGACTGGTGGACCACGCGCGACTGGGAGACCGGTGTCCCGCCCGAACGGATGACGGATGTGGTCAATCTGTTCCAGAAACACTGCCTGGACCATTCGCGTCTGGGCATTCCGCTCTATCTGGCGGAGGAGGCGCCGCATGGACTCATGGCGCTCGGAAGCAGCGTGTTCCCGACCGGACTGGGAATGGGGGGAAGCTGGGATGCCGCACTGATCCGCCGCATCGGCGAAGTGATCGGGGAAGAGGCGCGCGCGGCCGGCGTTCATGCGGTCTACGGACCGATTCTGGACATCGCCCGCGAGCCGCGCTGGTCCCGCGTCGAGGAGGATTTTTCAGAGGATGCGTTCCTGACCGCTCGATTCGGGGCGGAAATGGTGCGCGGACTGCAGTCGCGCGGGATCGTGGCGACGTTGAAGCATTTCGTCGCGCACGGAAGTCCGGAAGGCGGACACAATCAGGCGTCGGCGCATCTTGGGATGATCGAACTGTACAATTGTCAGCTCCGTCCGTTCCGGGAGGCGGTCCGCGCGGGGGCGGGATCCATCATGAGCGCATACAACGATCTGGACGGACTGCCGTGTTCCGGAAGCCGCCGGCTGCTGACCGATCTGCTGCGGGGAGAGCTGGGGTATCGGGGATTTGTGGTCGCCGACCGGAGCGCGATTCCGCTGCTGGAGCGTTCGCGTCTCGCCGCGGATCCGGCGGAGGCCGCCGCACGGGCGGTCAAGGCCGGATGCGATGTCGACGAAGGCTGTCTGGCGTATGTGACGGACGGAGTGCTCAAGGCTCTCGACCGCGGAATCCTCTCCGAAGAGGATCTCGATGCCGCTGCCGGACATCTGCTCCGCGTGAAATTCGAATGCGGATTGTTTGAACATCCCTATGCGCAGGGGCGTCCGGTGGAGATCTTTCGGTCCGAGGCGCACTGCGCCGTCGCACTCGAGGCCTCCCGGAAGGCGCTCACTCTGCTCAAAAACGACGGAACTTTGCCGCTCCGAAACTTGAAAACCCTCGCCGTGATCGGTCCGAACTCCGATCACGCCATGAACCAGCTCGGCGATTATTCCGCGCCCCAGCGTCCCGGCGATGTGATCTCCATCCTTTCCGGCATCCGGAAAGCGGCGGAAAAACGGGGGATTTCGATCCTCTCTTCCCGCGGCTGCGGCATCCGCTCCCTGGACCGCAGTGCGTTCCCCGAGGCTCTGGAGGCCGCCCGGAACGCCGACGCGGTGGTGCTGGTCCTGGGCGGATGCAGCACAAAATACGGATCCTGCATGACCCGGACCGAAACCGGAGCGGCTTCCCCCGAGATCCTGCCGCCGGAACGGAGCGAAAAGGAGAGCGGGGAGGGGACCGATCGCGCTTCCCTGGATCTGCTCGGCGTTCAGATGGAGCTGTTCCAGCGCCTGAAAGAACTCGGAAAACCGATTGTCTGCGTGATGGTTCAGGGGCGTCCGCTGAACCTTTCCGGACTGCGGAACGAGGCGGCCGCGCTGCTTCTGGCATGGTATCCCGGGATGTTCGGCGGTCAGGCGGTGGCGGAGGTGCTGTTCGGAGAGTACAATTCCGCCGGACGGCTCCCGATCTCCATTCCGCGCTGCTGCGGCCAGCTGCCCGTCTACTACAATCCGCTCGGTCTCCGCCACGATTATGTGGACTGTTCCGCACAGCCGGAATTTCCGTTCGGATACGGTCTGAGTTACACGACGTTCCGGTATTCGGATCTGACGGTCTCCGGCCGGCGGGCCGCCGTCTTCGTGGAGAACACCGGCTCCCGCGGCGGAGAGGAGGTGGTCCAGTTCTATCTGACCGATCTGGCAAGCTCGATCAAACGTCCGATCCGGGAACTCTGCGCGTTCGAACGCATTGATCTTGCGCCGGGAGAGCGGAGACGCGTGGAAGTCGAACTCTCCGACGAGGTGCTGGGGTATTACAACGAGGATCTCCGTTTCGTGGTGGAACCGGGTCGATTCCGCATCGGCGCCGGAGGAAATTCCGTCGATCTGCTGGAAACGGAGTTTGTGCTGGAACGCTGAGGACGGCGCCGTGCCGTTTTCCGTCGCGGAGCGGAGTCTGCTTCCCGCTCTCCGGCGGAAAGGCGCGCAATGCTTCCCCCGCCCCGGAAAACGTAGGGAACCAGAACTCTCTTCTCCGTCGTCTTTCCGGCGGCGGAGCGGGAGAGCTGTTCCAGCGATTCGAAGGCGAGAGACTCGAAATCCTGTTCCGCCACCAGAACCTCCGGCCGGTACTCCCCGCGGATCCCCAGCATCTCCCAGACGATCAGAGAGAGATCCTTCCCGATCCGGATTCCGTTCCGGCGCATCAGTTTTTCCGGATTGACCGCGCTGGGAACCAGATAGAGCAGCGCCGTGATCCTCCGTTTCATCAGACGCAGAAGAGCCGCTTCCACCTCTTCCGGATCCGGAACAATCTCCATCCGCCCCTCCATCTCTCCGTCCGGGACGGTTGCACGGAATGCGGCGATCCGGCAGCGGTTGTTGTACAGTTCCGGATCCCCCGCAAGCAGAAAACCGATCCGGGTGTGTCCGGCTGCGCGGAATTGGCGGACCGATTCCGTCACCGCTCCCGCGTCGTCCGAGCAGACCGCCAGAGAGTTCCGGTTCAGCGCCTCCGTCTCCGCATTGATCGAAACCAGCGGAAACGGGCAGAGCGACGGATCCATCTTCTCCAGTGCAATGCCGCCGCAGAAGAGCCGCTCATTCATCCGGGAGATCCCGTCGGGCAGCAGAAGTTCGATCCGGCAGCCCCGGTTCAGCGCCTCGCGCTGGATGGCGGTCAGAAGCGGAGAGGTGTAGGTGAAGTCGGAAAGTCCCGGAAGAAACAAGGCAAGAAGCCGGGTCCGTGCGGTGTGGGGACGATAGCCGAGGCGGGACGCGGTCTGGAGAACCCGTTCCGCCGTCTCCCGCGAAATCCGCGGATTGCCGGCCAGCGCCCGCGAGACCGTGGACGGACTCACTCCCGCCGCGCGGGCAAGCTCTGTCATGCCGATTCGCTTCATCTGCTGGGCTCCTTTCCGGAAAAACGGGCGACAGGGAACTGTAATGCCGTTTTGCTTTTTTTCAATTTCTTTTCAATGAAGATTCTCCAAAAATCCATCCGCCCCGGAAAATCCGGAACGGAAACTTGAATTTTCCGGAAAAAGGTGTATGATAAAAATGATTAACCGATTTAGCAGAGGCGGAATGAAGACGACATTGCAAGAGGTGGCGAATCTGGCCGGAGTATCCAAGGCTCTGGTATCCAAGTATTTGACGAATGCGCCGGATGCGCGGATGCGCGAGGGGACGCGGCGGAGAATCGAGGAGGCGGTCCGACGGACCGGATATGCGCCGAGCCGTCTGGCCCAGTCGCTGAAACGGGGAAAAACGCAGACCATCGGGTTGGTGATCTCCGAATTATGCAACGCATTCTGGGCGTCGGTGACCGATATGGCGCTGCGGGAAGCGCTCCGCGGCGGATACAGACTGCTGATCTCGCTGGGCAGTCACACCTGCCGGGAGGAGGCGGAGCATCTGCGGTCGTTGTCTGCGTTCCCGGTCGACGGAATCCTCTTCTGTGAACACTTCGGAAAAAATGCGGAGACGGAGCGGATGCGTGAACAGAAGTATCCGATGATGCTGCTGTATCAGGAGTCGCCGGATTTTCTGTTTTCGACCGTCTCCCATGCTTCGGCTCTCCGGGATGCGGTCGCGTTTCTCAGAAACGGGAACGTGGCGGATATCTTCTGCATGCACAGTGAATTCTCGCCATGGCCCGTTCTCCTCGCGGAAGAGTGCCGGAAACAGGGAATCCCTTACGCGGCGTCCTCCCTTTCCCTCGTCCCGGAGGAGCAGTTCCGGACGATCCGCGAGATCTGCCGGAGGGCCCCCTCCGCAATCTTCCTCAACGGGTGGCGCATGACTCTTCTGCTGCTGCAGATCCTGGAACGGGAGTTCCCCGCATATGAACCGAAAATCGTGATGAATGTCAATTTCGAGCATCCCGCTTTCCTGAATCCGCGGATCACCGGATTTGTCCGTCACGATTTCCGGGAAGTGGTCCGCGCCGGTGTTCAGAATCTGATCGATTCCATCGAGGGGAGAGCCGCGCACTCCACCACAGTCGAAAGCCGCTTTATCCCGGGCTCCCTCTACCGCGAGCAGCGCAGGGAGCGGTATCTGTATTACTGAAATTTTTTTCTCTGGTTGATTAACCGTTATAGCAAAAAAGGAGAGAGGGATGCTTTCGGAAAAGAGGACGAGGAGGACGAAGGCGTCGTTCCGGATATTCGGGAACGATGAATCACTCGCAATGTACCGGCGGACCGGGGGGCGGTGCAGCGGCGGTGTGGAGGGAGGGGCGCTCCATTTGGAAAAGTGGAACAGCTGGTGCGATTCGGAAGAGAACGTCCGCGCGATTGCGGAGACGGGAGGAAACATCCTTCACTGCCGCTTTCCCTCCGAGGCGTCGACTGCCGCTCAGACCGAACGGAAGGATCCGCGGATCGTCGCGGTGCCGGAGTCCTGTGCGAAAGGCAGCTGCCTGGCGGTGAAAACGCGGTACGACCATGCAATGACTCTGCGGCCGGACAGGATTTCTGCCGGAAACGGACGAGTCCGATTTTTGTCCTGGAGCATGGCCCGCCGGGAAAGCGGAGCCGAAACGGAGGAGAAAACATGCTGACCGGGTGGATTCTGCTCCTGATGGTCGGAGGGTGCTGGACGGTCATCGGCATTACGCTGACTTTCGCCCGGCGCAGCGGATGCAGGGGAGAGCTGTTTTTCCTGATCGGATCCGTCGTTGCGGCGCTTCTGACGCTTCTGGCGCTTCTGGCGCTCAGAGAGCTCCGCATCCCGGAGGGGGAAGGAGGCCGGATCACGGCGATCGCGGTCGGAGCGGGACTGAATGCGTGTTCGCAATTCCTGACCATGCGGAATCTGGGCAGAGGGGGATGTGCGTTGTATTTTGCTCTTTCCAGAATGGGATTCGCGGTGTCGTTTCCCTGGTGTGTTGCGATCTGGGGGGAGAAGGTTTCCGTGTGGAACGGGGCGGGGATTTTGTGTCTGATCGTGACGGTGGTGCTGTCGGCCCGGAACAAAAACAGAGAGGGAGAGGCGGTGGAACGGGTCCGGAACGGACGGCTGATGATGGCTCTCCTTTCCACCTGCTGCGCGGGAGCCAGTCAGATCTGCGTGATCTGGCCGTCGGTTCATGCGGCGGAAAATGGTCCGGGGCTTCACCCGCTGATGAGTGCGCTGATTCTGTTTCTGGCCAACTGCGTCTGCTTCGGAATCTGGGCGATGATCCGGAGAAGCGGAGAGCCAATTCTCTGGAGACCGGTGATGCGGATCGGCGGCGCGTGGGGACTCGCCGCGTTCGCGTCCTATGCTCTTCTTTTCCCGACGCTGAACTGGATGGGAAGAATCGGAAAAGCGGGAATCGTCTATCCGGTGGCGGGTGCGGTGA
>JFBN01304958.1_pt1 | contig 10610 bp, 7 predicted proteins | sample 768741 | NCBI WGS metagenome assembly JFBN01 (sample SAMN01983846, study PRJNA193217) | chicken gut metagenome | biome: terrestrial biome; isolation source: ceca of Broiler chicken | host: Gallus gallus | place: United Kingdom: England | collected 2010-09-07
TTTCACAGGCGCAGACCGCGCCGGAAAGCTCAGTAATTTCTCGGTACGACCGTCACGTCGAGCGTGATGGCGCGGTCGTTGTCTGTATCGATAAAGATCAGCGTCGTCTCCCCCGCCGTAAGCCCGTCGTCGAACAGGATCCTCGCGCCGCTCGCATATGCGCCGTTTCCGGAACTCTCGATCGATTCGACGCGCATCGAGGACGCGGGGATCACGTCCTGATTGGTCGAGATCACCTCCGCGTACATCATACCGTCGGTGGAGGTACTGTTAAGCACCTGCTTGCTCCCGAAACTGACGCGGAGAGAGTCGTTGATCAGGGAATCCGCCATAATGGTCTCTTCGGGATTTTCCCACGTCATGCCGTCGTCCTCGCTGACGGCGTTTACCGTAACTTCCGCCGTCACGGTGACGTCTTTCTCGGGCATGGTGAACGTAAATTCTCCCGCCTCGGAACCTGCCGCGCACTCCGTTCCGTTCGCATATACCTTGCTCACGCTGATGAAGTTCCATGCGTCCGAGACGGTCACAGTCACCGTTTTGCCCGCGCCGACCCTGGAATAGTCGGCGTCCAGATTATAATAATCCCCGAACACGTCGTCCTCTTCACAGCTGACGGAATAGCTTACGGCTGTACCCCCCCCCGCGCCGCCTTCGCCGCCCGTAGAGCCGCCGTCTCCGCACGCCGCAAACGCGCCGAGCCCCGCGAGCGCGAGCGCAGCCATACCAAATGCAAGCCATTTCGATTTCATATTTTTTCTCCTTTTTTCAGCCGCACGGTTTCCCCGCGCCGCATATTTCTGTATTTATTATACCACGCAGTCGGGCAAATGCAATACAGAAATGAAAATATGCCAAAATATTCCTGCCGCACTCGTCTGAAAGAACGTGAACAGACCCGCTGCCATGCAGCGGGTCTGTAACAAATCGTCATATTGTCCGAAAACATCGGATGCGGCACTTTGTGCGGTCAGACCGCATAATACCGCCAGAGCAGGATGCCTGCAATCGCCGCGAGCACAAATCCGACGATGAGAATATACGCAAAACTGTGCTTATTCTCCTTTTTTGCCTCGGAATAGTCGTAAAACGTCTTATACTTCCGCCTGACTTTGGAAGAGAAGATCGTTGCGAACAGAACGGAGATCGAGTATCCGAGCATATAGAACACCCCGCCGTTGCTCGCCAGAACGATGGATCCGATGCAGATCAGGACCACTCCTGCGACAAAAAACGCGTCGCACCAGATCTGCAACACCGTCTTTGCGTCCGTCTGCGAAAACACGTTTTTAGCGAGCACGATCACAAGCACGATCGCAAGACCGATGACCGACGTAATCAGATAACGGAGAAAAGTCTTCATTCGATGCCGAGTTCCGCCTTATACCGATCAAATTCGACGCTGTTGCAGTAAATGAAGTGCCCGGGTCTGATTTCGCGCATGGAGGGCTGTTCCACGGAATAGTCGTGCTCGGCAAGCGGATTATACGTGATGCGCTTGCGCTGCTTCTCGTATTGCGGATCGGGAAGCGGGATCGCGGAAAGCAGAGACTTCGTATAGGGATGGAGCGGATGATCGAACAGCTCGTCGGCAGGCGCAAGCTCCACCATCTTCCCGAAGTACATGACGCCGATGCGATCGGAAAAGTATTTGATGACGGAAAGGTCGTGCGCAATGAAGAGCACCGTGATCCCGAGCTCCGCGCGCAGATCGTTCAACAGATTGATCACCTGCGCCTGAATGGACACGTCGAGCGCGGAGACCGGCTCGTCCGCAATGATGAGGTCGGGCTCCATGATGACTGCGCGCGCAATTCCGATACGCTGGCGCTGACCGCCCGAAAATTCGTGCGGATATCTGCCTGCGTGTTCCCGTACCAAGCCCACTTTTTCAAGGATACCGTACACCTTCTCGTCGATGTACTCCTTGTCTTTGATCCCGTGTATGACAAGCCCTTCCGCGATGATGTCCCGAACGGTCATACGCGGATTGAGCGAGGCGATCGGGTCCTGAAAGATCATCTGGATACGATTGACGATGCGCTCGCGGCTTGCGATGCGCAGGCGCGTCGCATAATCCTTCATGACCGCTTTGCGTTCCTCGTCCGTCGCGCACGCAGCAAGCGCTTTTTCGCGCTCCTCTTTCAGACCGTCGGTTACGCGCCTTGCATGATCTCTGTCGCAGTATTTCTGATCGTGTACGGCAGACGCCTTTTCCTTTCTGTTATACGCGACGATCTCGGCGCAGCGCGCGGCGGCTTCCTCTTTCAGCCTTGCATATTCCGCCTGCACGGACTGCGGGTCCTCGGCGGAAGAGAGCTCCTCTTTGCACTTCTGCTTCAAGCGGGCGACTTCGGCGCGGTATTCTCTGCGCGCTTGTGCGATCGCCTGTTTGTATGAACGCGTTCCCGCACAGATCCGCTGATCTTTGAAATAGACGCTGCCGCCCGTAATGTCGTAGAGTTTGATGATGGAACGTCCGGTGGTCGTTTTTCCGCATCCGGACTCGCCGACGAGCCCGAATACTTCGCCCTTTTTGATCTCAAAACTGACGTCGTCCACCGCTTTCAGTTCGCGGCCCGCGCCCATTTTGAAATACTGACAGAGATGCTCGACTTTCAACAAAACTTCTTCCTTGTCTTCCATGCCGCACCTCCTTATTGTTCTTCGGGCTTCTGCGTCTTTTTCGCAGGTTTCTTCCTGGGCTTCCTGGCTTTCGGCTGAACGGCGTCAGCCTCTGCCGTACCCGCTTTCTCCGGCGCGTCCGGTTTTTCCGCGCTCCCCGCCTCCTGCGTCATCCGCGCTTTCATGCGGGCAATGCGCTCCGTGACCGACTTGGGCGGATCGATCTTCGGCGCGTTCGGATGCAGAAGCCATGTCGCGGCATAGTGCGTATCCGAAATTCTGAACATGGGAGGCTGCTCTTCAAAGTCGATTTTGAGCGCGTACTTGTTCCGCTCCGCAAACGCGTCTCCCTTGGGCGGATAGATCATATTGGGCGGCGTCCCGGGGATCGCTTCCAGCTTCTCCTTGGTATCGAGATCGGGCATCGAGGAAAGCAGCGCCCATGTGTACGGATGCGCGGGCGAATAGAACACGTCGTCCGCGGTGCCGATTTCCACGATCTTACCCGCATACATGACCGCAACGCGGTCCGCCATGTTCGCAACGACGCCGAGGTCGTGCGTGATGAAAATGACGGAGAGCTGACGCTCCTGATTTACGCGGTTGATCAGTTCGAGGATCTGCGCCTGAATGGTGACGTCGAGCGCCGTTGTCGGCTCGTCGCAGATGAGAATATCGGGATTGGCGGACAGCGCGATCGCGATGACGATACGCTGGCGCATACCGCCCGAAAACTCAAACGGATACTGACGGTAACGTTTGCGCGGTTCGGGAATGCCGACCTCTTCCAGCAATTTCAGCGCGCGCGTTTTCGCCATATTGTGCGTGACCTTATACGCGACGTCGGACGCCTTCTGTTTGAGCCAATCGACCATCGCCACGGTGCGCTCGTCAAAGTTGACGGAACCGCTCCGATCGATCTGACGACGGAAGTCCTCCTCCACGCGCATAATCACGGAGAGAATATCCTCTGCCGCCTCGCCGAGATCGACGAGTTTTTTATCGGCGACCTTGTAATCCGGCTGTTTGCCGCGGGCGACTTTCCGCTCGTAAGCGGCAGTCTGACGCGCATAACGCGTCTCTTCTTTCTTATTGCGCCCGATTCCGCCGAAATACTGCTCGATCGCAGAGCGCAGGCTCGTTGCAAACGTATACGCGCTGTTGTCTTTGACGATTTCAAGACGATCGATCCCCGCTTCCACGGCGGAAATCAGTTCCTTCGCCGCCGCATAGGCGTCGTGTCTGTCGATCTCGGAGCCGGAAAACACGGGTTTCAGCCGCTCAAAAACTTCGAGCGCCGCCTTCTTCTTCTCCGTCGATACGTTGTGCGAATAGACGAGCCCCTCCTTCGCAAGCGCGATGAAGTCGAGCATGAAATTCTCGTCGAGATACTTCAAAAGTTCGGCGTTCGTCTCGGCAACGGACAGCTCGGGGAGCGGCTGCCCCGAGAACGTGAGGTAATACCCCAAGGCAAAGAAGTTGGGCTTCTCAAACGCCACGGCTTCGGCAAGGATCTCGCGGATCTCTTTGAGCGCTGCCGAAATCGCCTCGCCGTCGAACTCAAATTTCTTCACCTGTTTTCTGAAAAGCGGAAGAATGATCCGCTTTCCGATTTCCGCAATCGGTTCGCGCGCAAGTTTTTTCAGCGCGGCGACCTTGCCTTTCAGCTCTTCCGCACGGTCATGAACGACATACCGCTCGATCGCAGTCATGGACTGCCTGCATATCACGCGCACGTCGGCAACCAACGTATTCGCCGCATTCTTTTCGATTTCAAACAGAAGATCGTCAATGCCCTTCAATGCGTCGGTCGCAGCCTCGTGCGCCCTGTTGTAGGCGTTTTCGAGCGCAAGGTGACGGCATTCAAATTTGTTGAACGCCCTGCACTTTGCGGTATTTTCCGCATCGTTGCCGCGCGCGGCGTTCATGGCAAGATTCAGCCGTTTCAGCGTGGTGTTGAAGTTCTTGCGCGCCTCGCGCTGAGACAGTTTGCCCTTGATGAGCATTGCCTCCGTCATCTGCCTGCCGACGCGCATGATGGGATTGAGGGATGAGAGCGGATCCTGGAAGATCATGGCGATCTTATCCCCGCGGATACGGTGGAATTCCTCCTCGGAGATCTTCATGAGATCCTGTCCGTCGTAGATGATCTCGCCGCCCTCTTTGATCGCGTTATTGGCAAGAATGCCGAGCATGGCGCGCGTCGTGACCGATTTTCCCGAACCGCTCTCTCCGACGATGGCGAGCGTTTCGCCCTTATAGAGTTTGAAGCTGATGTCGCGGACCGCCTGCACCTTGCCGTTCGAGGTACGGAACGAGATGCGGAGATTGTTGACTTCCAGCTTGACTTCCTTTTCCTGTGTGATTCCGCTTGCTGACATACTACTCCTCCGAACCTCTGAGCGTCGGGTTGAACGCATCGCGCAGACCATTTCCAAAGAGGTTAAAGCTCAAAAGCAGCAATGCGAGGAACACGGACGGGAATGCGATAATGTGCGGATATGACGTCAGATACGGCTGACCGTTCGCGAGCAGCGTACCGACGCTGGTCAGATTCCCCGACGTGAGACTGATAATTCCAAGATACGAGAGGTTAACCTCCGAGAAGATCATACTCGGAATAATGAGCGCACAGCTCGTGACAAGCGTACCCAACGCATTGGGGAAAATATGCTTCCAGATGATCCGCCTGTCTTTTGCGCCCAGCGTTCTCGCCGCAAGGACGTATTCCTGATTCTTATAGCGGTAGAACTGCATTCGCGTGGTATGCGCTATGCCGATCCAGCCCGTCAGGAAGAATGCAAGGAACAGCACGAGAATGGTACTCGACCCCTGCATATGCAGTTGCAGCAACGTAATTATGATCACGCTCGGAACTGCCGAGAGAATATCGGCGATACGTTCCATCACAAGGTCGAACTTGCCGCCGTAGTACCCTTCGACCGCACCGTAGATCGCGCCGAAAATCAGGTTTACGACCGCCACGCAGATCGCGAAAATAAACGAGAAGCGCGCGCCCGACGCAAGGCAGGTGAAGATATCCTGTCCGAGTTCCGTCGTTCCGAACAGGAACGAAGGCTCGGTGATGCCGTCTTTCAGAACATAGCTGTGGTTATAGATATAATATTCGTAATAGTTTACGCGGACTTCATAACCGGTATCGGTACGGCGCGCATAATTATAATAACAAACCTCGCCGTCCTCAATAAAGCCGTCTTCCCCTTCGATGCGAACTTTGGAGGTATAATTATCCGTTGCCTCTTCCGTTGCAAGACGCGTTGAATAGACGGGAATCACGTTTCCGTTATTATCGTAGACAATTTCCGTCCCGCCGTTCCGCGTACGCGTTCTGTAATAATAATTTGCATCGTTGCGCGATGCCGACGACGAAGGACGATCCGTGAGAGGAATCGTCGGATAAATCACCTGAATCCCCGTTTCGTCCTGATATTGCTGAATGCTTGCATACTGTTCGCCGGTGATGCGCATATACACGCAGCCCGTAGAATGATACGAATCGAGCCGGAACGTATACATTCCGCCATCTTCCGTATACGCCTGATTTTTCACGGCATTGTGCCCCGTTTCTTCGCCCATGTAATAGTAATAGTCGAAGGTCTGTCGATTAAGCGTACGCGATTCACACCCGTCCCAGAACGTCGTATTCACGAACCACTCGTTCTTCGGAAGCGTATAACGGAAATACGTATCGTTGTAAGAAACGGGATACGGCGTGCAGAACGGCGCAATGATGGCATACAGCACCAGAAGCATGATGACGATCGCACCGACGATCGATCCTTTGTTCTTGCAAAACCGACGGAAGGCGTCCTGAAAATATCCGACGGGTTTCGTCTCGAACTTTTTATCGTGCGAAATATCGCGCCTGTCAGCAAATTCAAATTTTTCAGCAGGGATGTTTTCAAAGCCGTTTTCCATATTATTTTGCCCCCATTCGTATTCTCGGATCGATAAATCCGTAGCTGATATCGACGATAATTCCCGCAAGCAGACCGACGAGCGTATAGAAACCGGAAAGGAGCAGGAAGAAGTCGTAGTCGACAACGGTGATCGACGTCAGATACAATCTGCCGACGCCGGGGATGGAGAATATATTCTCGATGATCATCGATCCGCTCAGAACGGCGACAAATTCGCTCAGGATCGACGGGAAAATGGGCACCATGGAATTGCGCAGCGCATGCCGCAGCGTTGCCTGTCCGCGCGTTAAGCCCTTGGTGCGGGCAAGGAGCATATAGTCGCTCGTCAGGACCTCCGTAAGCTCCGCACGCGTAAAACGGGCATATCCCGCGATCGAACCCAGACACAGCGAAAAGACTGCGGGCAACATACTTAAAAACATTTCCGGCGAGAAGTAATCCGTTCCCGTATTCATCATCAGCGGGAAAAGCTGCAATTTGAAACAGAATACGTACTGAATCAGGAACGCATAGACGATGGAAGGCACCGCGATGAGCAGCATAACAAGCGTAGAAATAACGTGATCCTGCCATTTATTCTTTTTCAGCGCAGCAAAAATGCCAAGCCCCAAACCGATCGGAACTCCTATCAGCGTAGAATAAATGTTAATCAGAACCGTCGGAGGCAAACGGGAAACGAATGCGTCCCATACAGGCTGATTGATATAGCCCGGCATATTGACGCCGATCCCGAAATCCCCTTCTGTAAAAATACGCTTCAAATAACTGAACAGCTGCACCATGATCGGATCGTAATACCCGCGTGCGCGCAGATTCGCCTCGATAAGTTCGCGATCCGTACCAATTCCCGAGCTGATCGGGATCGGCAAAAGTTTGACAAGCACAAAGCACATGACCATAATCACGCAGAACGTAAAGATCATGAGCCCGACTCTCTTTAAAATGTATTTGAACATATACATTTTGATGCCTTCTCCTTTTTCTGATAGCATAACCGAAGCAGCGAGGAAAAAATTTATTCCCCGCTGCTTACGGCTGTCATTTTAGTTCCTGATCGTAACCTTTCGTAAGAAATCAGTACTTATAGTTGAGCTCGCCGTGCTCTTCGCAGAATGCTTCCCAACCTGCGTCGTCGAAGTTATAGCTCATATACTGAACGCCGCCGTATCTCATAAATGTGTTGTATTCGTAGTTGATGTACTCTACCTTATAGCCCATCAGGCTTGCAGTATAACGGCTATAAACAGGGATTCCCCAGTATGTTCCGAGCACTGCGACTTCTTCTGCGGCAAGGATGTCCAACTTGGTGTTGATGGGATAGTTCGAGAAGTTGTACTGCGCTGCGGATCCGCCGCCCGTTGTAGCCATTCCCTGAAGCGCGGCATCCCACTGATACAGATCAAGTTCAAGATCGGTATAGCTCTTCTGCCCGTCGCCGCCCTGCACGTCGAGCGTCAGCTTGACGTCGCCGGGATTCCAGCCCTGCGCCGTTCTGTTCGCATCCCAGATCTGCGTCCCGCCGAAGAGATAATAAGGATTGAACGGAGCATTGCCCCAAGCGCTGAAACAGATATCGAAGGCGCCGTCCATAAACTGCTGGCTCCAATTCTGCGCATCCATCGTGAAATACGTGATCTCGATCTGCCCTTCAAGATCGGTGCCCTTCGCCGCCTCATTGAACGCATCCTGCATCCACGTTCTCAGACGTTCCTGCGAAGCGGTCTGTTCCGTAATACCGTACGTGAGCGTGATTTTGTCGCCCTTCTTGTAAACGCCGTCCGCAACCGCCTTATCGTATGCCTGCTGCATAAGATCGCGCGCAAGCTCGACGTTATAACCGGTGAGCGAAAGTTCGGCTTCTTCGGCAGTCTCATATGCCACGCCGCCGACGACCCACTTTCCGGCTTCGTTTTTCGTTGCGCCGTACGCTTCGAGAAGCGCCTCGCGCGCCTGATCGGTATCACGGTAAACGCCGCCGTTCTCAACGTCGTAGTAATACATATCGTTCAGGTAACCGAGTGCGGGCTGGCTGCTCGGGCTGTTCACCGCACAGAAGTCGTCTCTGTCGATCGCAAGGGAAAGCGCATTGCGGAATTCCGTATAGGCAAGGATATCGTTTCCCTTACGACTGTCGGTCGCAAGGTTGGAAGACTGCACGTTAACACAGAACGTTGCCGTATCGGGCGTAAAGTATGCACGGTTGGTGTTTCTGTAATCGCCCATGACAGTCGTGTCAAGGGTCACCCCGTCAAGCTCGCCGAGCAGGAACGCGTTCCATGCGGTATTCCATTCAGGGATATAGCGCGTGAAGATCGTGTCGGTCTGGAACTGGGTCTTGTACTGATCCATGCTGTACCCGTACCAATTCATATTACGGGAAAGCGTATAGGAGACCTGATTCTGGAAGTTCGTCAGCTTGTAGGGACCCCAGCTGGGAATCTTGTCCACGGAACCCGTACCGTACGTGTTCGTGTAAAGTCCGCCGGCAGCAGAAGGCGCAACCTCGCATCTCTCCCAAATGTCCTGCTTGACAAGCGGGAAGCTTTGCAGGTAGTACGCAGCTTCATAGGTCAGATTGCCGTTTGCATCCACAGGATGAATGGTATTATCGATGATGATATCGAGCTCGTACTGGCTGTTCGCACGGAAGCCAACCTGATCGAAATCCATATCTTCATATACGTGGTGCATGACAAAGAAGTCGAGCTCTTCGTTCTCTTCCATTTTCCAGCAGCCGAGCACCTTCTCCCACGTTGCTTTCAGCGTCTCATCCGCCAAAATCTCGGCATACGTTTTGCCTTCGAGCGCAAGCACTTCCTGTACCGAAGCGTCAACCTTATTGTTGACACCCGTATTGATAATGTAGTTCGCGACCTGCTCAGCCGTCCATGCCTCGGGGAAACCCGCGCCGGTTCTGAACGACGAAACCGCGCCCGGCGTATCTGCCGCAGCATGTTCCGTGGTATCGGAAGGATACTTATCCTTATTTTCAGAAGGGCTTCCGAGCGTGAAATACATTTTTCCGTTGTCTGCCTCTGCAAGCGTGGTGTACACGTCGCGCACGGTATACCAGCCCTGCTGTCCCTGATACACGAAATTGCGGGCATTATGGATCACATAGTTACCACTGTAATAATTGGAAGCCTGCGCGAACAGATACTTAGGGTTAAGCTGCTGCTCCATCGTGAAGACAAAGTCCTCCGCGTCGATGGGCGTACCGTCGTCCCATTTCAGGTCATTGCGCAGCGTAATACGGAACGCCTGTCCGCTCGTTGCATCTTCTTGAACGCCGTATTGACCGGCATATTTGTCCGTTACGTCTTCAAGTTTCGTTGCCGCAGAATAATTGACGGTGAAGCCGCCGGGGACAACGTTCCCATCGCTGTCATACGCGTAATCAAACTCATAGAACGAGCTTTGAAGATACGCATAACCATCCTGATCCGCCGCGTCCGACGTCATCACATCCGTCCAGATGGAAGGGAGCTGACCCGTGTACGTATTGTAAGTGTACTCTTTCGGGTCTTCCCAACCCGTACGAGGGAGCTTCTCGATCTCATACCTCTCCGGACCGCAAGCCGTCATTCCGATCGTCATGGAGCAAGCCAAGACAGCCGCTGTCGTGACGGTCGCGATCTTCTGCCATTTTTTAGCCATTTTATCCTCCGCAAAAATTTAAAATATTTAGAGTTCGGCGGAAAGTTCCCTCAATAAGCTGTTCCGCCTCTCTTCTAACCATAAGTATTTCCGTTCCCGAACGTCGGAATACGCTTCCGACGCAACCGTTTTTAACACATCGGATTGCTTCCGTCGGGAAAGAAGTCCCTGCACCGCCGAACGTATCCGCGCGATCCAATGGGAAGATACGATTGTTAGTTTACCACTCCGTCACGGGTTTGTCAATCGAAATTCTTGTAACACTCATATTTTTCACAGGTATTTTTATATAAGCAGTTTTGATTCCCGCTATATGCAAATCGAATAGATTGCAAGAATAAGTTGAAATACCAGACACAGAAAATCGGCGGGCGCAGATCCTCTGCG
>JFBN01307191.1_pt1 | contig 10591 bp, 11 predicted proteins | sample 768741 | NCBI WGS metagenome assembly JFBN01 (sample SAMN01983846, study PRJNA193217) | chicken gut metagenome | biome: terrestrial biome; isolation source: ceca of Broiler chicken | host: Gallus gallus | place: United Kingdom: England | collected 2010-09-07
ACCTCGGTGCAGGCGGTCTACGTCCCTGCGGACGACCTGACCGACCCGGCCCCGGCCACCACCTTCACCCACCTGGATGCCACCACCGTTCTGAGCCGTGAGATCTCGGCTCAGGGCATCTACCCGGCGGTGGACCCGCTGGAATCCACCAGCCGCATCCTCAGCCCCGAGGTGCTGGGCCGTCGCCACTACGACGTGGCCCGCGCCGTCCAGAAGGTCCTGCAGCGCTACAAGGAACTGCAGGACATCATCGCCATCATGGGTATGGACGAGCTGGGCGAGGAGGACAAGCTGACCGTCGCCCGTGCCCGCAAGGTGCAGCGTTTCCTGTCCCAGAGCTTCCACGTGGCGGAGCAGTTCACCGGCATGCCCGGCCAGTACGTCCCCCTCAAGGAGACGCTGCGCGGCTTTGAGGCTATTCTGGGCGGCGACTGCGACGACCTGCCGGAGAGCAGCTTCCTGTTTGCCGGTACCATCGATGACGTTTACGCCAAGGCGAAGAAATAATCCGGCTTAGGGAGGTAGCATATGGGAACATATTCCCTGAAAGTCGTGACGCCGGACGGCTGTGCCTTCGACGGCCAGGCGGCGCGCCTGGTCTGCCGGACCATCACCGGCGACATTGCCATTCTGCCCGGCCATTGCGATTATTGTACGGCCCTGGGCATGGGGGAGGCGCATATCGTCCTGGAGGACGGCACCACCCGCCGTGCAGCCTGCATGGGAGGGTTGCTCAGCGTGCTGAAAGGCCAGACCCGTCTGGTGGCCACCACCTGGGAGTGGGCGGATGAGATCGACGTTCCCCGCGCCGAGGCAGCCCGCGCCCGCGCCGAGGAACAGCTGGCCCGCAAGGACCTGGATGACCGGGAACTGGAACTGGCCAAGGCCCGGCTGTGCCGCGCTCTGGTGCGCACGTCTGTGGCAAAGTGAGTGCCGGGGCAAGCGGACAAATTCCAAATCACAATAACAAAAAGCGCGGTGTGCAGCCTTTTACGGAGCACACCGCGTTTTTGTCTGGTATTCTTGTGAGAATTGCGAAAGGAACGGCACCGCCATACCTGACCGGGAGGAGCGGGAGCTGCACAGCAGTCAGGCCCAGCCATGGGAATGAAATGCGGCGGCAAGCCCGTCCTGATCCTGTGGGAGGCAGACCTCGTCGGCCATTGCCTTGAGCTGCGGATCGCCGTTTCCCATGCAGATGCCCAGTCCTGCGGCATCCAGCATGGCGGCATCGTTCATGCTGTCGCCGAACGCCACTGAGTCGGCAATGGGGATGCCCCAATACCGGCAGAGGGTACGGACGGCCGTCCCCTTGCTGAAACTGCGCTGGATCAGCTCGCCGTTGACAACGCCGAACTGGTCGGTCCCCATCACGCAGCAGTAAAAGTCCGGTTCCAACAGCCGGAAAGGGGATTCCAGGCGCCGGGCATCGGGGGAGGCAAAGGTGATCTTGTAGACAGGGGTACCGGGGTAGGACGCCACGGTGAGCACGGGATCCTCGCGGGCATGACGGGCCCAGCGTGCCAGCTCACTGTTGGAGCCGCGGGCCGCACAGCGCAGGAGCAGATCGGTGAATCCGGGACTGCTGTACGAGGTATCCCGGCATTCCAGGGTGTATTCCACTCCGCTGCGGGCCAGCAGACCGGTGGTCCGTTCCAGCAATGGGGGAGAAATGCTGCGGTCGTATAACAGCTCGCCGCCGCAGGTAATGCGTGCACCGGCACTGGAAACCACTGCGTCAAAAGGATAGACCAGCAGCGGCGTGAGCAGCTCTTCACTGCGGCCGGAGCAGAGCACCAGCCGGTGCCCGTTGGCGCGGGCGGCCTCCATGGCGCGGCAGGCCGAGGGCGGCGGCTGCATGGCCCCGGGTTCGGTCAAGGTGCCATCCACGTCCAAAAAAATCACCTTATGCGGCATTTTGCGTCCCTCCCTGCGGTGATTGTAGCACAAAAAATGCGCATGGTGCAACTTGTGGATGTGTTCCGGTTATTGTACAATAGGTGAAAACGCACAAAAGGAGACAGGCAGGTGAACAATCGACAACGCAGGATTCTGTGGTTTTTGGCCCTGGCGGAACAGCCCATGACTTCGGCGCAGCTGGCGCAGAAACTGGGGGTCAGCAGCCGCACCATCAAGTCCGATATGACATTTGTGGCGGAAGAACTCAAGGACAACGGCGCACAGCTGATCTCCCGAAGAAACTGCGGCTATTCCATCCAGGTGACGGATGCGGAAAAATTCCAGACCATGTATACCCTCATCAGCATCAAGGTCAGCAGCTTTTCTCCCGTCAATGAGGAGGACCGCCTTCTCTATATCGCGCGGAAGCTGGTAGGTTCCCGCCGGGGCGTTCTTGTCGACGAACTGGAGGAGGAGCTTTACCTGACCCGCAGCTCTCTGCGGGCCCCGCTGCATGAGGCCATCCGTTTTTGTGAGAGCTTTCACCTCCAGACGACCTCGTCCATCGGCCGCGGTCTGCGGGTGGTGGGGGAGGAACACCTGATCCGTATGGCACTGACAGAATTGTTTGAGCTGCACTTTCACAAGGCGGAACTGGATCAGGTGGATGAAGAATATGCCCAGTGGGTGGGGTGTGAGTACCAGGAAAGACAGGACATCCGCCATGCCTTCCTGAAGGTCCTGCGGGAAAGCAGCTTTGCCATGCGGGACAGTGTCACTCAGCGCATCGCCATGTATCTGATCATCGCCCGGAACCGCCGCCGTGCAGGGCTGCGCATTACGCTGCCGGCAGCCTGGATCACTGAGGTGAAGTCCCTGCCCATCTATGCCGTCGCGGCGGAGATTTACCGTGTACTGCAATCCCGGTTCACCGATTACGGCATGGATACGGCGGAAACCTGCTTCCTGGCCATGTATATGCTCACCAATCTGGACCCGGACATCCACCGGGATCCCGAGGAAACCGCGCCGGTGATCGCCCCGCTCGTGCACACCACGGCCCGGGCAATGCTGGAATCTGTCCGCCGGGAGACAGGGACGGATCTTGCCGCAATGCCGGATGCCGTTGAAATGCTGGAACAGGTGATCCTGCCCATTCTGCTGGGGGCAAGATACGGTCTGGACGGTCACCAGTGCTTTGATTACAGCTATGAAAATACCTACATGCATATGCCGGTGGAGATGCACTATGCCCGCCTGCTGGGCGAGAAAATGCGTCGCCGTACGGCCTGCCTGGTCTCGGATACCGATTTGTCGGTGCTGTCCTGCTATGTGGCGGCCCTGCTGCGGGAGGCCGAGTATCCCACCAATCCGCTGCGCCTTCTGGTGACCAATTCCATCGGTGTGGATTTTGCCCGGGTCACCACCATGGGGCTGCGGCAGATGTTCCCCAGACTGATCAAGAGCATCCGGCAGGTGGAACTGTACGAGATCCGCGGGATTGACCCCGCATCCTATGATGCGGTCCTGGTAGGGCATTTCAAGGACAGCCAGGATAAACTGTTCGGCTACAACTACGATGCACCGGCGGCCACGCTGCTGCTGACCGAACAGGGGCGGGATTTCATGCGGGTGCATAACCGGATCCTGATCAGGGCCTATCCATTTGAGGAACTCCTCCCGAAGGAAAACGAGATTGAGATACAGAGGGATTTTCTGTATTATGATCCCAGCCAGGCGTTCCAGTTCCTGTGCGGGCGCTACGCCAAGGATGCCGAACACGGAGAAAAACTTCTGCAGCGGTTGATTTCCCGGGACCAGGCCTTTTCCATGGCCCAAAACGGATGTGCCATGGTATTGGCAGAACACACGCTGTGCAGAAAGCCGGTGTTTGCCCTCTATCGCCTGAAAAAGCAGGGCCAGTGGGACAAGCACAGGATCAACTGGCTCCTGTTTGTCAGCATGGACACCACGCAGATGCACAGAGTCAAGGCCATGGGGGCTGCGCTGGATGGGCTGACAAAATATCCGGAGCGATATGAACAACTTGCACAAAATCCAAGGCAGACGCTGCTGGAACTCCTGAAAGAAAGTGTACAGTTTCAATAAAACAGAAAAGCACTGGTTGAGCAATTCGTTCAGCCGGTGCTTTTTATTTCACCAATTAAATGCAGTCAAATTTGTGAAGCACTTATTTTTATCAAAATAGTGAATGGAGCACAGTGCTTTTTTGACATAAAATATGGGCAAACAAGCAAACGTTTACAACAAAACGGAGAGGATGAAGAACTTGCTCAAAATTTTTCTGTCATCGCACGGGCGTTTTGCCAGCGGAATCCGCAGCTCCTGTGAGATTCTGATGGGGCCAAGCGACAACCTGACGGTCTTTGATGCCTATCTGGATGACACAAGCGTTCAGCAGCACCTGGACGCCTTTTATGAGACGGTTGGTCCGGAGGACCAGGTGCTTCTGTGCAGTGACCTGTATGGCGGCAGCGTGAACCAGGCGATGTACACCTACCTTGGAAGGCCCAACACCCGCCTGGTTGCCGGGGTCAACATGTCGTTCATGATGAACATCCTGGCGGAGGAGGATGGTCTGTCCGATGAACGGCTGGATGAAATCCTGCAGGAAAGCAGGGAATACCTGCGCCGGGTGGAGCTGGATGCCTCTGCCGGCGCGGGCGAAGGCGGCGACGATTTCTTTTGATAAAACCGGATCTGGAAAGGAAGTACGATCATGATCAAATTGGTACGCTTGGATGAAAGAATGATTCACGGTCAGGTGGCGACCAAATGGAGCCGACTGCTCCAGGTCAACCGCATTGTTGTGGCGGACGATACCGCGGCAGCCAGCGATGTGATCCAGAAATCTTTGATGATGGCGGCACCGACCACCTGCAAGACGGCCATCGTGACGGTGGACAAGGCCATTGCACTGTGCAACGATCCCCGGGCGGAGTCGCTGAGCATTCTCCTGATTGTCAGCACGCCGGAAAATCTTCTTCGGGTGGTCAAGGAGGTCAAGGGCGTGCCTCAGGTGAATGTGGGCAACTACGGCCGCATCGCACCCAAGCACGGCGATCAGATGCGAAAGACCTATCACCGCAATCTGTATGCTTACGATGAGGAAGCGGCAATTCTCAAGGAGGTCATCGCCACCGGGATTCCCTGCAACATGCAGACGATCCCCGACGATGCGCCTCTGGATCTGGCAAAGGTTTTGGGATGAGCAATCATCTGAAATAAGGCAAAACAGTCAAAGGAGGAATTTTCATGTCAATCACCGCTGCGATTGCCTGTGCTGCTGTGTACTGGTGCATTTATATGCTGGACCAGTACCTGCTGTCCTGGCAATGTCTGAACCGCCCTCTGGTGGTGGGCCCGCTGATCGGCTTTGTTCTGGGTGACCTGAACACCGGTCTGGTCATGGGTGCATCGCTGGAAGCCGTGTTCATGGGCATCTCCGCCATCGGCGGCTCCATCCCGTCCGACTGCCTGTCGGGCACCATCATCTCGGTCACCTACGCGATCCTTGTGGGAGGCGACGGCGCCATGGAAGCGGGCCTGGCCCTTTCGCTCTCCATCGGCACGGTCATGTCGTCCATCACCAACATGTTCACTCCCGTGTGGGCCGCGCTGGCTCCCTACTGGGAAAAGCTGGCGGCTGAGTGCAAGCCCCGCAAGTTCCTGATCCAGAATATTCTGGTGGATGCGGTGACTGCACTGCCCGGTGTGATCATCATTTTCCTGGGTGTTGCGTTCGGTATCGAAGGTCTTCAGGCCGGGCTGGATGCCTGCCCTGCCTGGGTCATGACCGGCCTGTCCGCGGCGGGCTCCATGATGACCGCTGTCGGCTTCGGCATTCTGCTGTCGATGATCTGGAGCGCAGATATCTGCATCTTCTATTTTGTCGGCTTCATCTTTGCCAAGAGCCTGGGCCTGAGCAGCCTCGGCATTGCGGTGATCGGCACGGCGATTGCCCTGACCCTGTTCTTCCTGGAAAAGAACATCATCAGCGCCAAAAATTCTATGGCGGCCGTGGGACCTGCTTCGGTTCCGGGACCGGCAAACAGTGAGGAGGATTTCTTCTGATGGAAAAAAGAGTTTTGAGTGCAGAGGAAAACAGCGTCCTCAAAAAAATGTTTATCGGCAGCCACCTGGTTTTCACCTGTTTCAACATGACCAAGATGGAGGCCAACGGATTCACCATCACCATGGCCCCCGCCATCGAGAGCATCTACGGTGATGACATCGAGGGCAAAAAGGCTGCCTATGCGCGGCATCAGTCCTTCTTCAACACCCATGCGGTGGCGTTCAACTTCATCGCTGGCCTGTGCTACGCCATGGAGCGTGACTGCAAGGAGGGCAAGGTCCCCGGCCAGACCATCGACGCCATCAAGGCATCCCTGATGGGCCCCACGGCAGGTATGTTCGACTCCATCTTCTTCAACTGCCTGCGCGTTATCGGCGCCGGTATCGGCATCGGCCTGTGCAGTCAGGGCAACATCCTGGGCACCCTAATCTTCATCCTGCTGTACGGCGTGCTCCAGTCTGTGCTCAAATACATTCTGCTTCGCCTGGGCTACACTCTGGGCACCAGCTTTATCGACACCATCTTCAACAGCGGTTTGATGGGGGTGGCCACCCGCAGCGCATCCATTCTCGGCCTGATGATGGTCGGTGCCATGACGGCCACCACGGTCAACGTGCCGCTGAACTGGGTCATCAACGTGGGCGAGACCAGCGTCGTGGTTCTGGATCTGTTTGATGCCATCTATCCCGGCATTCTCAGCGTCGGCCTGGTACTTTTGATGATGGCACTGATCAAGAAGGGCAAACGTCCGACCATCCTGATCATCGGCCTGCTCGTCGTGGCAATGCTCGGCGCTGCGGCGGGAATCTTCTGATAAGAGGCCAGTAAAGCCTTAAAGAGCTATACGGCGTGCATTTCTACGCCAGCGGCGGACACCCGGCGGAGTATGCGGCTTCGCCGGGTGTTTTTACTGCCGGACCAAATCTGAACGAAAGAGGAGAACCTCATGAATCTGCAGGATACGATGATGCTGTACGGCGCAACGCTCGGCAAGCGCCGGAGCAACCGCCAGAAGGAACTGTTCCGCCAGCAGCTGAAACAGGATCTTTCGGCAGCGGGCCTGGCCGTCCATGACCAGGAATATAACGGCCGGTTTTATCATCTGCATAACCTGGTGGCGGGGGATATTGACCGGGCGTCCACCCTGTTTGTTGTCCCGTATGATACCCTGACCCGCACCATCGTTCCCTGCGAATACTACCCCTTTCATCCGGAACTGACGCTCCGGGAGGAACGCCGGGACCTGATCGCTCGTCTGGCGCTGGCCGTGCTGGCCTTTGTGGCGGCGTATCTTGGCATCCTGCTGCTGGGCGGATGGCCCGGCTGGGCGGCAGGCATCCTGCTTACCGCCGCAGGGCTGCTGGTTTTGCACGGCGTTGCCAACCGCTTCAACTTCAACCGCAGTTCGGCAGCCGTGGCGGCGGCTGTGGTTCTGGCACGTCAGCTGGGGGCAAACGGAAACGCCGCCTTTGCTTTCTGCGACCGCTCTGCCGGCGGATACGAAGGCTACCGTCTGCTCGCCTTCCATCTGCCGACCAAACCGGCAGTGGTGATCCTGGACAGTCTGGCGCAGGGGGAAAAGCTGGTCCTGGCCCACACGGAAACCTGCACCGGCCGGGCACAGCGGCTGGAAAAGGAGCTGCCGGGATCTGTGGTGCGGCGCGTTTACGGCGCGGAGCAAAGCAAACGCAACCTTCTGGCTTTGTTCCCCAATGGAATGGTCCTCGCCAGCGGCAGCATTGAAAACGGGGAATTTGTGATCCACAATACCCGGACCCCTCGGGATGTGGGCCTGGACCTGCCCCGGCTGCAAAAGATTGTATCAGCGCTGACCGCGTTTGCGGCCGGACAAAATGACTGAAACAGGAGGAGACGTTTTATGAAGCTGCGTTCTCAGCGTATTTATACCGCAGAGGGTATGATCTCCGGCGAACTGACTGTGGAAAACGGCAAAATCACCGCCATCAAGGCAGGCGCGCAATCTGCCGACGCCCTGGACTTCGGCAATCAGCGGGTGATTCCCGGCATTTTCGATACTCATAATCACGGCACCTGCGGCTACTGGGCAGGGGACGGCCGGCATACCCTTGAAGAAAATGTGGCAGCTGTCAAAGGATACCTCAAGGGGCTTGCCAGTCAGGGAACGGTGAATATCTTCCCGACCACCACGGCGCCGGACGCCATTGCCGCGGTGGCGGCGGTGGCGCTGGAAGGGCCTCAGGACGGAGCGCAGATCCTGGGCATTCACAGCGAAGGCCCGTGGCTCAACCGCGTGGGGGAAAAGGGGATCCGCACCGGCTGGCCGGAGGTCAGCCTGGACACCGCGCGCAAGATGGTGGAAAACGGAAAAGGCCTGCTGCGGCTGGTGGCACTGGCACCGGAAATCCCCGGCATTGACCCCATTGTGGACTACTTCCTTTCTCAGGGAATCACAGTGGCGGCGGCACACAGCGACAACAATTACCGCCAGGCCATGGAAGGCTATGCCAAAGGCATTTCGGTGGCGACCCATACCGGCAACGTCATGACCGACATGCACCACCGGGATGTGGGCGGACTGGGGGCCGCGCTGCTCAATCCGGATGTCATGTGTGAGGTGATCTGTGACGGGCTGCACATCTGCAATGAGATGCTGCAGATCTATTTCCGGGTCAAGGATACCGACTATTTCATGATGGTGAGCGACTGCACGCCGCTGTCCGGTGCCCCGGTAGGCAAATATGCCGGCTTTGAGCCTGGGATGACGATGAATGTCACGCCGGAAGGATTTGTCCTGAACGCGATACGGGGCGGCTGTGCGGTTCCAGCCAGCCGGTGCTGTATGACATTGGCAACCTGGTGGAAAAGGTTGGTGTTCCCATGGAGACCTGCCTGAAAATGGCCTGTCTGAATCCGGCCAAGAAATACGGTTTTGCCGATACCAAGGGCAGTATTGCGGTTGGCAAGGATGCCGACCTTGTGGTGATCAGCGACGACTACAAGGCACAGGTCACCTATTCGGCCGGCCGTCTGGTCTATGACCGGGAGCGCGACGGCGTGATCTATAACAGCGATTATCTGAAGGAGAACACTTTATGAAGAAAAAACTGATCGTGGTTGCAGATGACTTTGGCTTCAGTGAGGCTTACAATTATGGCGTGATCAAAGCGTACAAGGAAGGCATTGTCACGGCGCTGTCTCTGATGAGCAACATGGCCGCCGCGCCCCATGCGGTGCAGCTCTGGCGCAGTGAATGCCCGGAGGCATCCCTGGTGCAGCACACCAATTTTGTTCAGTACCGCCCGGTGAGCAAGCCGGAGGACGTGCCCTCGCTGGTGGATGAGAATGGAATGTTTTACCGCAGTTACCGCTGGCGCAGTGAACAGAAGGATGACCCCAAGTGCAAGGGGGATATTTATCCTACCTATGAGGACTTCTATACCGAGACAATGGCACAGCTGGAGCGTCACAAGGAGCTGACCGGCCGCTATCCCAATCATTTTGAAGGCCACAGCGCCATGACAAAGCCCATGGACAAGGCGTTTGCCGATGTGGGAGAAAAGATGGGAATTCATAACATGGCCATGTATGACAAGCCCTATCCGGGCATTCGCCAGACCTTTGAGCTGCTGCTTCAGGGGCCGGCAAGAGAAAAGGGGGCCATGGAGATTCTCAACCGCGGCAGCCTGCCGGAGGATTTCTTTGAGGATCGTTTCTGCCTGCTGGACAGCCCGCATGAAATCAATATCCTGCACTTCCATCCCGGCTACCTGGATCAGTATCTGCTGGACAATACCTCGTTGACACTGCCCCGCTGCCGGGATCTGCAGACCCTCTGCGATCCCTCGGTGCGTCGCTGGCTGGAGGAACACGAGATCGAGCTGGTAGACTTCAATGCCGTGTACGAATAATCCGCAATAAAGGGGAACCGTCATGTTTGCTTTAATTTTTGTTGTAGTGATTGCAGTTCTGGTCACCGTGCTGCAGCTGCGTCAGTATCACGATTTCCGCAAGCGCATGGATATGTATGAAAAGGAAAGCGGTGAAACCATACAGACCACCGAACTTTCTCCGGCGCGGGTGCTGGGGATGTTTGTGCCGACCGTCATCTGCCTGGCGGTGGCGGTGTACCTTGTGCTGGTTCCCGATGCCGTGTCGGACCGGAAGACCTATCTTTTGCTGGTCGTGGTGCTGGCAATCATCTTTGCTGGCAGCGCGCTGACCTGCAATATGACGCAGCGGCTGTACTATACCAGAAGCGGCTTTTTTATCAAGGAACGGTTCGTGGCCTTTTCGGAACTGCGCACAGTGGAGTCCAACGGCCAGAAGCCGGACGCCATCGTCCTGCATGACGGAAATCGCTATACCATTCCCCGCCGTCAGCGGCAGGCTCTGGAGGAGCTGAGAAGCAACGGAGTCTACCGCCTGAAAAAGCATAAAAAATAAATTGCCATTTTACCGACCGCACTGTCGGTCATGATATCTCTCGCAAAGACAAGGGCCCGCCCGAAGCACAGCTTCAGGCGGGCCCTTGTCTTTTGGACGGCGGGTGACGAACGTAAAAGGAAAAGCCCGAACACTTTCGTGTCCGGGCTTTGGTGCGGATGAAGGGATTTG
>JFBN01305384.1_pt1 | contig 10573 bp, 7 predicted proteins | sample 768741 | NCBI WGS metagenome assembly JFBN01 (sample SAMN01983846, study PRJNA193217) | chicken gut metagenome | biome: terrestrial biome; isolation source: ceca of Broiler chicken | host: Gallus gallus | place: United Kingdom: England | collected 2010-09-07
GAAGTTGGTTTAATCCATTTTGATGCACATTTGGATGTTGAAGATAAGTATATAAATATGCCTGATGTTTGGCATGGAAATGTCTTTAGAAAAATAATTGATTATGGTTATTTGGATGGTAATAATATGTATACAATTGGTCCACGTAGCGTGGTTGATCGTAAATGGTACGATTATGCTATGGAAAAGCATATAAATATATATACTGCAAATAAAGTCAAAGAAAAAGGAATTCTTAATGTGATAAAAGAAATTGTTGATAAAAATAAAAACAAAAAAATTAAGTTCTATATTACTTTTGATATAGATTGTTTGGATGTTTCTTATATTTTTGGAACTGGGACTCCTCAATGTAATGGACTTACTCCATATGAAGCCGATGAGGCGTTGAGAAATTTAAATGAGTTAGATGTACGTGGTTTTGATATGGTGGAGTTAAATCCAAAATTGGATGATTCACACACTTCTTTTGTTATAGCTTGCGAGTTAATATATCATTTTTTAGCTTTTGGATACCATAAATAATAAAGGAATTTAAATGGAAAATAAAGTGAATAATTATTATAACTATACTTTAAGAAAGAAAAAAGAGTTAAAATTATTAGGTGTTTCAAAAATAAAAAAAGAATATGACAATAGTGAAGATGTATTTAACATTATAAATAATAAATTAAAATATCAAGCAAATTTGAAAGCAGCTTTTATTAAAGATACATATAATTATCAAAATACTGGTAGAAATAGTCAGGAATTAGTGTTCGATGGTTTCAAATGTAGCTATGAATATCAAAGGTATGACATAAAAATAAAACAAAAGAATTTTTTGAATCTTTTTTATAATTTAAATGATATAAATTATGATTATGTTTTTACAAATTGTGGAATGAGTGCGTTGTTTTCAACTTTTTATACGTTGAATAAATTATCATATAAAGTGTATTATGCAAGTAATATATATGTTGAAACAGAAAGACTAATAGATGACTACATACAACGTAATGAATTTAAGTTTGAGAAATATGCATTGTTTATTGATACGGTTAGTTTTTCATACTTACTAAATGTTTTAGAAGAACTTGATTTAGATATGTATTCTATATTTGTTATTGATACAACGTTATATTTAGCAGATGAACTGTTACCAATTTTAAAAAAATTGAAATTATTTAATAAACCAATTATTTTGATTAAAAGTCACACAAAATTAGATATGTTGGGTATCGAATGGTCTAAATTAGGTTCAGTTTGTTTATTATGTGATAATGCAGAATTTCAAAAAAAGTTTTTCGATGAATTGAAAATAATTTTGTCTTTTATAGGCGGATATGCTTATTGCGAAGATATACCTTTGTTTTTATCGAATTTAAATTATAAAAGTATTTCATATGAAAGAAACAAGATAATAAAAGAGAACACAAGATATATTTATAATAAGTTTATGGATTCTCCCTCTAAATATTACGATATTATAAAACCATATCATGATTTATTTTTGTTAATTAAACCTAAAAAGTTTATAGGCTATAAACAATTAGAGAAAGATTTACATAAATTTGCTAGAAAAAAAGATTTAAAAAATTTGATTTATTATGCAGATAGCTTTGGATTGGATTGTTTTGGAATCAGTGGGTATTATGAAAATATGTCAGCTGATACAGAAGTGATACGCATTTCACCGTCAGATTATCCAATAGAAATTTGTAATTTTATTATTGATGAAATAATAAAATGGTTAGATGTATATTTAAGTGATAAAGATGTAGGTGAGCACTTATGAATAAATTAGATGAATGTTTGGTAAAGCAAATAATGAGAAAAGTAGAAGATAATCCTAATTGTTATATTTATGATTTAAATGAAATTAATAGATGTATACATAATATTATTGATTATATGCCTAGTAATTTTTCTCTGTATTATGCTATGAAAGCAAATCCTAATTTTAAAATATTAAAATTTATTAAGTCTTTTGATAAAATTTCAGGATTTGAGATTGCTTCAGCAGGCGAACTTAAGAAAGCACTAAATTTTTGTGATGGTAAAGAAATTATTTTTACTGGTCCTGCAAAAACAGAATATGAATTAGAACAAGCTTTAAAAAAAGGAATAAGATTATTAAATGTTGAGTCTATTATTGAGGCAATAAGAATAAATAAGATTGCAGAAAGAGAAAATATAGAAAAAGTGGATATATTATTAAGAATAAACATGGATTATAAAATAAAAGATGCTGCGGAAAATATGGGTGGTTTGTCTACAAAAATGGGTATAGATGAGAAAGAGTATTTTTATAGTTATGATATTATTAGCAAATTAAAGCATTTAAATGTACTTGGTATACATGTTTTTTCGGCTAGTGGAATTCTTAATTATCATTCTGCTATTGAATATGCAATTTATGTTTTTGATATGGTAAAAAAAATAGAAAAAACTGGACAGAATATAAAAATTATTGACTTGGGTGGCGGTTTTGGAGTTGATTATAGTGGTAATGATGAATTTTTTGATACGCAAAAGTATTTTCTTGAAATAAAAAAATTAATTGACCACTATAATTTTGAAAATAAAGAATTTATACTTGAGCTAGGATGTTATTTAGTCGCATCTTGCGGTTTTTATCTTTCTAAAATAGTGGATATAAAAAAAAGTAAAGATTACAAACACGTTATAATAGCCGGTGGCTTAAACCATATTCCTACAGCTACGTTAAATGGTAAACATCCTTTTTATATTGTTAATATAAATGAAAAAAAATTATTTGATAAGCAAGTAAAAGTGGAAAATGAATTTGTAGATATAGATGGACCTTTATGTACAGCTGAGGATAAGGTTTTATGGAATGTATATATTAAACAGGCTAATATTGGAGATATTGTTGTTATTAGACAAGCGGGAGCGTATTGTTATACTGCTGCTTGGTTGGAATTTTTATCTCATGATTATCCTTTTGAATTTATTTTATCTTTAAATAAAGAACTGAATTAATAATTTGTGTTTTTAATTAATTTATGAAAAGTTGGGAGATATTTTGATGAATAATAAAACAAGTGTGGATTTTTATCTTTTTAAAGAAATCATTTTAAAATATAAACCGTATTTGAACGAAAAAGAAGTATTAAACATATATTATTCAAATGGGTGTAAAAATATAAATGATATATTGAAATATATTGTACAAAAAAATAATAGCATTCTGAAAAAAATATATGTGAGTGATGATTATAAAAAGCTTTTGCTAATATATAAGAAAACTAGAATTTTCGAGTTTCCACCATTAGATGTTTTTAATGCATTGACAATGGAAATGTCAAAAAAGTTCAAATTAAAAATATATAGAATATTTAGAGATAGTCATTTGTTTTCCGATTCAAAGTCATTAGTAAATATGATAGGAATGTTTGGCTTGTTTGAAGATGATATGTATGCTAGAAAAAGAGTAAATGAAATTATAAAAATATTTTTTTATCAAAATGCATTTTCTAAGAGGAAAGAAATGGCTAATTGTTATACTTATAAAGGTAGTCATGTCACTTATTTACTCAGTGATGTTATTAAAGAAACCATTTTAGAAGACTTAAAACCATATTTATTTTTAGAAATAACTCCAGAATATTATAGCTTTTTAAGGCATATGAGAGGAAATTTTGGTAGGAAAATTAATGATTTTTTAAATCCATATGTTTTAGAAAATAAATGTTATTATTTAAAGGATGGAATTAAAAATTGTGTTAAGTTTTTATTTCCTGATGATTATAAGAAGTTAGATAAGATATATTTAAATGATTATGATAGTTTAAAGTCAAATAAAATTTTTTCTGGTTTGATTAATCCTTATAAATGCGAAATAGAAGATGGTTATATATTACGAAAAGATTTATCATTAAGTGAAAGAAAGAAAATATTATCTTGTTTTAAAGAATACGAATTGACTTATGGACCATCCGATATTCAAAGCATGTTTAGAAATGCAATACCTAATTATTGTGAAGATTTTTATAACTTTTTCGTTAGTCATCAAAGCGATATTTCTGTAAGTTCAAATAATTTTTCAAAATTATCCGATGTTCAAAAAAACTTTAAAGATGTTATGAAATATTATTTATCTAGAGGTAATTCTAATCCGGATTTTATAACTATGATTGAATGGCTAAGAAATATACCGTATGATGTAAAATTTGGTGATGAAGAGTTTGCTTTAGAGGCAAAAAATGCCGGTGTGTTAAAAAGTGGATATGAGTATTATTCAAATCTTTTAAAAACTGTAAGGATGAGAAATACTCGTGCTATACCTAATCACGACAAAAATTATCGCTTTATTGATAATGATGGTAATGTGTATGAGGTTAAAACTAAGATATTAAAAGGAACTGATCCATTAAATTTATTAATAGGTGAATCAAAGTATACCGATTGTTGTCAGAAGTATAATGATTTAGGTCAAATGTGTATGGAACATGCTGCTTTAAGTACAAATGGTGGAATATTTATTGTTGGTATAGTTGAGAAAGGTTATATTAAAATTTTAAGTCAATCCTGGATTTGGGTTAATGAACAGGAATTGGTTTTGGATAATGTGGAACAAACGAGCATTTTAAGTTCTTCTTCTAATAGTCAAAGAAAAATATATGAAGATATAATTGCTTTTGCAATAAAATGTGCTGCTAAAGATATTATAGTAGAAGCAGATGAGGGGTTAAAATTATTTATACATAACAAGAAAAAAGAGATAGAAAATATTTCTAATACAAAAGTTAAGGAACGTAAGTTTCAGAGGTTAAAGGATATTCAAAAGCGACAATCTTTAAAGGTTATAACTGTAGGAACAAACTATAGTGATATTATTGTTTCGGATTATTTTGAAAAGAAAGCTAAACGGCCTTTATTTTTACCTAAAGATTATAACACGAAAGGTTATACTGATGCACATAATAGATATATTGCGGCGGGTTCAGAAGAAAATATTTTAACTCCTTCAAAGAATTATGTTGAAGCAAATATTTATAGAGATATTAGAGAGATTGTAACACAAAAATTATCTGATATTAGTAATCAAATTTTAATTCGAATTATGAATATTGAAAAATTTAATTATAAAAATTTAAAAGAGGAAAACAATTTCAAAAATGAATTTTGTAAAAAATATTGTTTAGATGTAAATGATTCTATGATTACTTATGGTGAAGATTGGTATAGTGTTTATACAATTAATGGCATAAATAGACACATAATCCGTTGTTCTGTAGGAACACCAAGGTTGTTCGATGAGAGGGAAGAGCAGAAATTTGAAGTTAGTGAATTTTTATCCAATAAAATTGTAAAAAAATGTAATAGAGTAGAGGTGAAATTATGAAAAAAATTGTAATATTATTTAACTTAAATAAACATCAATATGAATATGAAGCAGAATTTGATTCAGAATATACTATTAATGAGATATTTAATGTTTTAAACCAAAAATATGAAGTATATAAATTGGAGGCAGATAGGGAATTTAAATGGATTGACAAACTTTTGTCGATTAATCCTGATTTGGTATTTAATATTTGTGAGGGTTATAATGGTCCCGCTAGAGAGTCAGTTTATGCAGCAATATTAGAACAACTCAATTTTAACTATTCTGGACCCGATAGTACAAATCTGTTGATATGTCATAATAAATATTTAGTTAAAAATATGTTGAAAGATTTTGTGCTGGTTCCAGAAGGCTATGCGATTAAATCAAATGATGATATAAAAAAATTAAGAAATATAAAATATCCATTTATTGTAAAGTTGAATTCTGAAGGTTCAAGTATGGGAATGACAAAAGATTCAATTGTTAATGATTTTGAAAGTATGCAAAGGGAAGTATACAAATTACTAAACAAATATAATCGTAATATTTTAGTTGAAAAATATATTAAGGGACAAGATATTAGTATGATTTATGTGGAAGGTATTGGTGTTATGGGGCCATGTATAGTTAAGTGTGATTCGGAATTTTATGATTATGAAATGAAGACTGTAAAAGACAATACTGTAGATATTGAAATGTTAAAGGGTGATTATTCTAAATTGAAGAATATTGTGTATACTATTGTTAAACGATTAGATATTAAGGGTTATGCTAAACTGGATTTTAGGTTTTATAAAGATAATTATTATTTGATTGAAGTAAATTCACAAGTGAGTTTTCATCCTGAGGGAGAATTTATTGTTTGTGCCAATAATGGTGGATTTACTTTTGAACAAATAATAAATCATATAGTTGATTACGCTTTAAAAGATGCACATAAAAAAAATTCTATAGGGTTAGGCGATATGTATGAATAGTAGTATGATTGATGATGAATTAAAGAAAAAATATGATTATCTTGTTGAAAATGATAATATTTTGCCAATTAAGGTTTCTAAATTTTATTTAAAGAAAGTTCAAGAAGAAGTTGATACTATTGGTAAAGGCGGGCCGTTATATAAATCTGTTTTTCCAACTTATGATAGAATTTATTTGAAAACTAGTGTTGAAACTAGAGATTATGTTGAGGAAGAAAAACATATGCCTGTTGAAAATTGTGATTTTATTATTAGAAAATATAAAGATAGATTGGTGTTTATTATTACAGATGTTTGTTTTGCACACTGTCAATATTGCTTTAGAACTTATAACTTGTCTAAATTTCAAAAAAGTAATTTAAAAAAGACAATAGTGAATAAGATTAATGTTTTAAAAAAATATTTATTGTCTAACCCTGAGGTTAAAGAGGTTATTTTTTCTGGAGGAGATCCTTTAAGTATAGGTTTTGATAATCTAGAATTTGCTTTAAAATCATTATCATTGTGGGATATACGTATTCATACTAGAGCAATCGTATATGATCCAGATATATTTACTGATAAAATTATTTCTTTATTGAAAAAATTTAATGTCAGATTGGTTTTTCATATAAATCATCCATATGAAATTTGTAATGTAGTAAGAGACAAGATAAATGAGATTAATAATGCTGGCGTAAGATTATATGCTCAATTTCCTTTACTACGTGGAATAAACGATAATTATTTAGTATTAAAAGAATTATTATTAAAAATGGATGAATTGCATATAAGACCGTTATCTATTTTTATTCCTGATCCTATTTCATATAGTGCATCATTTAGACTTAGTTTTAAAAGAATAATTAAGATTATGGATGAAATAAACTGGAATACACCTTCATGGATTAATTCAACTAGATTTACAATGGATACGACGATAGGCAAAGTTAGAAGAGAGAATATAATTGATTGGAATGGAAATTGTATTACTTTTGCACGAGATGGTAAGACAGTAAAATATTACGACTTGGATGAGGGGATTGATATTCCTTCTGATATTAATACTTTACTATGGAAAGAAAGTAAAAATAAAAAGAATGATTTTGGCAACTAGATTTTATTTGATTATTTTGGTACAATATCAATAAATAGGTTGATAGTATATATGAAACAATATTTGAAAAGATTGTTTCTAATTAATGATGGGAGATGGAAATATGCCACATTACAATGCATATGAAAGTTTTAAAACGAAAAAGAGTTTAGAAAAAAAACGTAGAGCGAAGGAAAAAGCTTTTGGTAAAAAAAATGAATTTTCTGATAGTTTTGTTGTAAATTCATCTGATGATTATGGTGTAGTTATTGAAGTTAGATATGACGATGCTTTTGTTCTTTATAACAACAATGTTGTTTTGGCTAAACTTAGAAAAGATATTAATTTGGTTTGTAATCAAGCGATATTTCCTGGTGATAAGGTTGTTGTTGAACAAAATGAAAAAAACTTCGTTATTCAACATTTAATTAAAAGGACCTCTTTATTATCGAGAGTAAAAAAGGACAGAACAAGATTGGATGATATAGGAACGATAAAAAATTTTGCTGCAAATGTTGACACAGCTGTTATTGTAGTTGCTGCTAAAGAACCGCCTCTTCATCCTAAATTTATTGATAGATATTTAATGATTTTACAAAATAATGATATACCTACAGTCATATGTTTAAATAAAAGTGATTTAAAAACTGATGCTGAAGAAAAAATTTTAGATGTTTATAGAAATTTAAATATTCCTGTAGTGGAGACGTCTACTTATGCTCATGTAGGTATTGAAAAATTAGAGAGCTATTTAAGAGGTAAACAGGCTATTTTTGTAGGTAATAGTGGAGTTGGCAAATCATCATTAATTAATGCTATAATGAATAGTAATCAGATAAAAACTAGTCATGTAAGTGAAAAGAGTAAAAGAGGTAGACATACAACTACAACTTCTAAATATTATATATGGGATGAAAATTCATCAATAATAGATACTCCTGGTATAAGAAGTTTAGATGTATCGTCTTTTAGTCCTTTAGAAATTCAAGACTATTTTCCTGAATTTGATGATTGGAAAGGTAAATGTAAATATAATGATTGCTTGCATTACACAGAACCTTATGAATCATGTATAGTAAAACAAGCTGTAGCTAGTGGGTTAATAAATGCAGATCGTTATGAAAGTTATTTAAGAATTTTAAGTGGTGTTTTAAATACTGACAAAGATTATGAAGATATTTTAAATGAATTATTAGGCGATAGTCAAAAAAAAACTAATACTTTGTACAAATAAAAGTATTAGTTTTTTTGTGTGTTAGGCACGTTATATAGCTAGGTGGTGAAAGTCCACTATACACGTCGGTATCTGCGAAGTATTAGGGAAACGCAACGCATCAACAGTGATGTTGGGGCTAAAGGAAGCGCGAAACAAAATCGTGCCTCAACGGACAGAAATTTGATACAAAGTCTATATAAAGGGATAAAGTTACTAAACAAACTAAAGTCCAAAAAGATACACGTAACTTTATAGAGTAAATCAAATGAGTAAACGAGGAAAGTTATATGTCTTACCCCGGGAGGTCTCATGAACGGATAAGTACAAGCGGTTTCATATACCAATTGTTAATGTCGGTCGAAAAAGGTTTATCATGAGAAGTCAGCCGAGGTCATAGTAGGAACGAAAGTACTGAAGGACTGAACAATTTACAAGTGTTTAAGTACGCTAAAATTATATAGGCTAATATCAGAATAAATAAGGAAGAAAGTACAGAACGTATATCTGGAAGAAACTTCTAAAAGAATGAATAGCTTAAAAGTGAAATTAGAAAGGAAAGAACAGATATGAGTTTATTGGATGAAGTACTAAGTAAAAACAACATAGAAGCATATAAAAAAGTTTATCAAAACAAAGGAGCCAAAGGAGTAGACGGAGTAACTGTCTATGAGTTTAGAGACTACCTTGATAAACATTTTGAAGAAATTAAAGAGAGAATAAAAACTAGGAAATATAAACCTAGTCCAGTAAGAAAAGTCTATATACCAAAAGATAATGGAGATAAAAGAGGACTTGGGATGCCAACTGTAATAGATAGAGTTATTCAACAAGCAATAGTCCAAGTATTAACTCCAATATATGAAAAACAATTTTCAGAAACATCATATGGCTTTAGGCCAAAACGTTTGTGTGAAATGGCAATTATAAAAGCCTTAGAATACTTTAATGATGGATATGACTGGATAGTAGATATAGACCTAGACAAATTCTTTGATAACGTTTGTCATGATAAAATAATTAGCCTAATACTAAAAACTGTAAAAGATGGCGATTTAGTATTATTAATTAGGAAATACTTAGTAGCGGGAGTAATGGAAAATGGTGTAGTACAAGAAACTAAGAAAGGAACCCCGCAAGGAGACAACCTATCACCATTATTATCCAACATAATGCTTAATGAACTTGATAAAGAATTAGAAAGAAGAGGATTAAGATTTGTCAGATATGCCGACGATTGCTTAATTATGGTTAGAAGTGAAAAAGCAGCTAACCGAGTAATGGACAGTATAATTAGGTATATTGAAAAGAAACTGGGTCTTAAAGTCAATGCGACAAAAAGTAAAGTTGCAAGACCAAAAGATATTAAGTATTTTGGATTTGGTTTTTATATAAAACCAGGACAAGATAACTGGAGACCGAAGCCTCATATAAAATCAATCCAAAAGTTCAAAAGAAAATTAAAACAAATTACAAAGAGAAGTTATAGTATTTCATTAGCTATAAGAATACAACGACTTAACTATGTAATAAGAGGTTGGATAAACTACTTCAGAATTGCGGATATGAAAGGCAAAATGAAAGAAATAACAAGTCATTTAAATAGAAGAATAAGATGTTTACTTTGGAAACAACGGAAAACATGTAAGGGTCGATATACAAGATTAATAAGACTTGGAGTTTCTAAGATAAAAGTCAAAGAGCTTAATGGAAGTCGAAAGAGTTATTGGAATAACTCAATGAACCCGACTATACACATTGTAATATCTAATAAAAGATTAAAAGCAAATGGACTAGTGTTTCCACTAGACCATTATACTAAAGTTCATATTGAATTGTAAATTGAACCACTGTATACCGAACGGTACGTACGGTGGTGTGAGAGGGACAAAAATTTTCTCTACTCGATTATTACGATAACTTTTATAAGATATTCATTAATTAAATTTTTATAGTTCATATATAACTTTTTT
>JFBN01305838.1_pt1 | contig 10566 bp, 10 predicted proteins | sample 768741 | NCBI WGS metagenome assembly JFBN01 (sample SAMN01983846, study PRJNA193217) | chicken gut metagenome | biome: terrestrial biome; isolation source: ceca of Broiler chicken | host: Gallus gallus | place: United Kingdom: England | collected 2010-09-07
ATTACGCCTTCGATGTCAAGACGGGGAAACCCGTATGACAATGCAATGGCAGAAAATTTCTTCTCCATTCTCAAAACAGAGTGCATCTACCGCCACAAGCCGGCTACCTTCTCCGAAGCAAATGAAATGATTGACCGCTATATCCATTTTTACAACCACGAGCGCATCCAGTTAAAGACTGGAGAGGCGCCGCTGACGCGTCGCCACTCCTGCTAAAAACTCAATATTTCCTACCAGGGCTCTTTTTTGTACTGTCCGCACATAATGGGGCTGTTCACATCTCTGCTTCACCCCCATTACAAAGGACGGGCGGCTGTCAGCCAAGGAGATTTTGGGGAATCGGGTGCAGCTCTCCCGCTGGCAGGATGAGTTCCACGCTCACATGAACAAGGCGTTCCCAGTCCTGCAGCGGGGTGAAAGCGCCCTGGTCACCAAGAGAAAGCACATCCCCACATGGCTGTTCAAACAGTCTGCCGACCTTTCCAAACAGCAGCAGGCCATTGAACAGGTCATTTCTCAAATCGGGGTGCTGAATGCGGGGAAGAAGCGGGACGAACTGCTGCAAATGGTGGAGCCTTACTTCTCCCAGCTGGAAAAGCATTTGGGCCAGATGAAGAAGTATCAGTCCACCATCCAGTATCTGACCCAGGAGAACATCAGTCTCCGAAGCCAGATCAAGAAGGACAACAGCAGCCAGAAGGAGTTGGAGTTGTTCATGCTGAAAAAGGAAAATCAACAGCTGCGGCGGTTCGTGGACAGCATTCCCCCAGAAGTGCGAAAAGAACTGCGGGAACAACAGAAAGCCAACCATCGGTCCAAGGGACAAGAGCGATGAAGCATTTTCAGAATTACGGAGGTACATTTGGGAAGAAGGAAGAAACCGATCAACCGCACCAACATCCCTCAGTATCAGGTAGAGGCCATTGCCAGGTGCCTTCTGCCGGATATCCTGGCCTTCTTTGAAAGCGAGGAAGGCCAACGGGAGTTTGCCCATTGGAAGAAGGAGCAAGAGGAAAAGAAAAAAGAGAAGGAATAAGGGTATAGCAAAGGCGGGGCGTCATCCGATAATGGTGACGCCCCGCCTTTTTGCGTTTATATGGCTCTTTTTCTTCCCCGGGCGGAGTGGTTGGCTTCGCCTGGGTCAAATATAACAAATAATCCGAACCCATCTCCTATCGGAAATAAGTTCGGATTATATTGTTTTGGTGCACTTTCAGGGACTCTACCCGGTTGTGCCGTGTCGCATTGCAGCGCGGACTTCCGCCGCTTGCACTGCTCTGCGGCACTGCCCAATGCTCCGCTTCGCTTTCTCCGCCGCTGGCGGCGCTCAGCTCCGCATACCCGTGACCCGCATTAGCGATCCGATGGAGTTAGAGCCTCTCAATACATCTTTGGTGCACTTTCAGTCGAGGGCGTTAAGAAAAAACTGCCCGCGGCAGTTTTTTTAGCCCGAGTGTCCCTGCGAGATGAATGCAAGCCATTAGGCGCAGCATGAATCCGCCCCGTAGGGGAAAGTGCAATAAAAAAATCCCGACCTTTGGCCAGAGGTGGCTAAGGACAGTCGGGGTATGTAGGATACGGTGTAGCCGATAAAGGCTACGCCGTATTTCTCTTTCACGCCACTCTTGGCGGATTCTTGCGGATTTCTTCATAAGTCTCAAGAATTGTCTTCCCATCAGGAATTACAATAACACCCACACCAATAAAGTGAACCTTAATAGGAACGTGCTTTTTGCCATTTTTGTCTTTGGTACTATCAAAGACTTCAATCTTTGTTATTAGCCGATTGACGAGTTCAGGTGTCAGTTCCTTTAGATCGGTGCATTTGCGGATAATGGAAAGAAATGCCCGGAGGTCGATGTTATCCTGCTCAGCATTGGCAAGCTGCCGTTCCGTTTCGGCAACTGCTTGTATCAATTCTCTTTGCTCTTTTTCGTAATTGGCGGTCATGCGCTCAAACAGATCGTCCCTTAGTGTACCAAGCACGTTCTTTTCAAAGGCGGCTTCAATCAACTTATCAAGTGCCACAATACGCTTTTTGTTTTTCTCAAGTTCCTGCTTTGCGGCTTTGAAATTGTTTGCCTTGTGCAGTTCGTGTTGCTTACCGTACAGATACAGAAAAACAGGCTCATATTCCGTAATATATTCCGCCGCTTCCCGTATGAGCTTTAATACCATCTTTTCAAGTACCACGTTACGGATAAAATGGATTGTGCAACTACCTCTGTTTTCCTTATAGGCGGAGCAACGGTAAAATTCCTGATGCTCCTTTACGCTCTTGGCGGCACAGAAATATAACTTTGAACCGCAATCACCGCAATACATAAGTCCCGAAAAGATGCTTTGTCTGCCCGTCGCAGTGTTTCTGCGGCGGTGCTTTTTTATCTCCTGCACACGCTCCCAAGTATCCATATCAATAATGGCTTCTTGTGTATTCGGGATGATTACCCAATCTTCAGGGGAATTATAGACTGTTTTGTGAACCTTAAAGCTGACGGTGCTCGACTTGAAATTCACGGTACAACCGGTGTACTGCATATTGGCGAGAATGTGGTCTACGCTGTTTTCAGACCAACGGTAAGGATCAATAACCTTGTTCCGTGTCTTTCTGCCGATGCTGTTGTAATAGGCGGTTGGTGTTAAAATCTTTTCTGCTTCTAAACGGCGTGCGATTTTGGTAACACCCAACCCCTCAATACAAAGCTGAAAGATATATCGCACCACCTTTGCGGCAGGCTCATCAATAACCCATTGCTTAGAATCGTCATCGGCTTTCTTGTAACCGAAGGCTACCGTTGCAGATACACGTTCACCGTTATCGGATTTAGATTGCCATACCGCACGGATTTTCTTGGAGGTCTGCGCCGCATACCATTCGTTGAATATATTGTAGAATGGCAGCATTTCCATACCTTCGCCCGTAGAGGTGTTGATATTTTCGTGAATGGATATAAAGGTAACGCCAAGCGTAGGATAAACGATTTCCGCAAGGCGGTCGCCCTCAATATGCTCACGACCGAAACGGGATAGGTCTTTTACGATAATTGTGCCGATTTTGCCTTCCTCTACCATTCGGTGCATACGGTTAAAATCGCTTCGGTCAAAGCTCGTACCCGAAATGCCGTCATCCACGAAAAACATAGTATTGGTATAGCCGTGCTTTTTAGCATAGTCCGAAAGGATTTGCTTTTGGAAAGAAATTTGTCAAGGGTATTTTCTCTACTAAAACACAGCATTTGCCATGCGGCAAATAACTGTCTAATATTTTCGTTAGGCTAAAACTGTGCGCTATCAGTTCTGCTTATTCAGTGCGCAAGTTCGTATTTCCCTGCCCATGATAAATGTCTCGTCTGTACTGTTTATGTTGAAACGAAAGTGACATATTGACAATCTGAAATATGCGTGCTATAATTTATAGAAATTTAATAATTCAAACCGTTGAAGCGGAGATAACGGCAATGATGCCTTTACAGAGAGCCTGTGTTGCTGAGAGTCAGGTAAGAAACAAGTTGTCAAATGGACCGCTGAGGGCGCAGTCAAATGTGATTTCACAAAGTATTCTGCGACGTTGCAGGCAGACGTCATTTGCCGGGGATATGTAGGTATCCTGCTAAGTGCACGGGTCATGCCGTGAATCAAGGTGGCACCGCGGATAAGTGTTTTATTCGTCCTTGACAGAAAGTATATTTCTGTCAAGGACGTTTTTGTTTTATAGGACTCCTTTGGCCGAGAAATAAAGCCAAAGGAGTCTTTTCCTTTTTAAGGAGGTTGCAATATGCTTCTTGTGAAACGTTGGTGGCGCTCCATGCGCCTAATGAAAAATTAAATCCGTAAAGTAATTCCCAATAATTAAATTTAATCAATTTGGAGGTGCAGTAAATGAAAATTCGGCCAACTTTAACGGAGGTCAGGAAAATTGCTTCCGAATTAAAATATAATGTGCTGCCGGTAAGCTGTGAAATCCTTTCCGACTTTACAACACCTATCGAAACCATGAGGATCTTGAAAAACATCTCGACACACTGCTATATGCTGGAATCCGCACAGGCAAACGAAACCTGGGGGCGGTACACCTTCCTGGGGTTTGACTCGAAACTGGAGATCACTTGTATGGAAGGAAAAATGCAGATTGGCAATTTTAAAGTGACGACAGAAGATCCATCTGCCTATTTGCGTCAGATCCTCGCCGATTACAAAAGTCCTCGTTTTGGGTATCTTCCCTCTTTTACGGGCGGGCTTGTCGGATATTTTTCATATGATTACCTCGGGTACAGCGAGCCTGCTGTGAAATGTGATGTGGAAGACACGGAGGCGTTCAAGGATGTAGACCTGATGCTGTTTGACAAGGTGATCGCTTTCGATCACCTGCGTCAAAAGATCATCCTCATCGTCAACATGCCGCTGGACGATGTAGAAACCGGCTACAACAAAGCGGTTATGGAGTTAAAACAGCTTGTAGAGCTTATTAGGCATGGCGAAAAGAAAAAGGAACCCGAAGGAAGACTGCTTGGAGCGGTAACGCCGCTGTTCGGCAAAGAAGAGTTTTGCGAAATGGTTGAACAGGCGAAACATCATATCCGCGAAGGGGATATTTTCCAGATCGTACTTTCCAACCGTCTGAGTGCCCCCTTTGAAGGGAGCCTGCTCAATACCTATCGTGTACTTCGCACCATCAACCCATCCCCCTATATGTTCTATTTTTCGGGGACAGATGTCGAGGTAGCCGGCGCTTCTCCCGAAACCCTCGTCAAGCTGGAAAACGGAGTGTTACACACCTTTCCGCTTGCCGGGACCAGACCGAGAGGGAGAACCGATGAAGAGGATAAAGCATTGGAAGCAGAGCTGCTTGAGGACGAGAAGGAACTTGCTGAACACAATATGCTGGTGGATTTAGGACGAAACGATCTCGGAAAAATCAGCAAATTCGGCACAGTGCAGGTCGAAAAGTTCCATTCTATCGAACGCTTCTCTCATGTCATGCACATCGGTTCTACAGTCCGAGGAGAGATCCGTGAAGATAAAGACGCCTTGGATGCTATCGAGGCAGTACTACCCGCAGGTACGCTCTCCGGAGCGCCGAAGATCAGAGCTTGCCAGTTGATTGGAGCGCTTGAAAACAACAAGCGCGGCATCTATGGCGGTGCTATCGGATACATCGACTTTACGGGCAATATGGACACCTGCATTGCCATCCGCATTGCCTATAAGAAAAACGGCAAGGTGTTTGTAAGAAGCGGTGCCGGGATTGTGGCAGACTCTGTCTCTGAAAAGGAGTTTGAGGAATGCCTGAACAAAGCAAAATCTTCACTGAAAGCACTGGAGCTTGCACAGGAGGAAGAATTATGATTCTTTTGGTCGATAACTACGACAGTTTTTCCTATAACCTTTATCAACTCATTGGCGAGATCGAGCCGAATATCAAGGTCATCCGCAACGATGAAATGACGGTTGACGAAATTAAGGAACTAAACCCCGACCGCATTATTCTTTCCCCGGGTCCCGGCAGACCGGAAAATGCCGGGATCATCATTGAAGCTGTAAAAACACTGGGCCAAACAATTCCGATTCTCGGTGTTTGTCTCGGTCATCAGGCCATCTGTGCGGCATTCGGTGCGACGGTTACTTATGCAAAGAAACTGATGCACGGCAAACAGTCGAATGTCAGATTTGACGCAGATTGTTTGTTATTCAAAGGTTGTCCCGAAGTTGCACCTGTCGCACGGTATCATTCTCTTGCGGCAGATGCTGACACAATTCCCGAGTATCTGAAAATTACCGCTCTCACCACGGAAGGCGAAGTGATGGCTGTACAGCATAAGGATTACCCCATCTATGGCGTACAATTCCATCCTGAATCCATTATGACACCGGATGGAAAGCAGATGCTTAGAAATTTTATAAAGGAGATATGAGCCATGATTAAAGCAGCCATTGTAAAAATCGTAAATAAAGAAGACCTCACCTATGACGAGGCATACACCGTGATGAATGAGATCATGAGCGGTGAGACCACACCCACACAGAACGCCGCCTTTCTTGCCGCACTTTCCACCAAAAGTGCAAGAGCTGAGACGACCGATGAGATCGCAGGCTGTGCAGCTGCTATGAGGGCGCACGCTACCAAAGTCGAAACCGGTATGGAGCTCTTTGAAATCGTCGGTACCGGCGGCGACAATGCGCACAGCTTTAATATCTCCACCACCTCCGCCCTTGTTGCGGCGGCGGGCGGTATGAAAGTAGCAAAGCACGGCAACCGAGCCGCATCCTCCCAGTGTGGAACAGCAGACTGTCTGGAAGCCCTCGGCGTAAACATTCAACAGAGTCCCGCAAGATGCATAGAACTTCTAAACGAGGTGGGTATGTGCTTCTTCTTTGCACAGAAATACCACACCTCTATGAAGTATGTGGGCGCTATTCGCAAGGAACTCGGTTTCCGAACTGTATTTAATATTCTCGGCCCTCTCACAAATCCCGGAACACCTTCCTTGCAGCTTCTCGGCGTATACGACGATTATCTTGTTGAGCCGCTGGCGCAGGTTCTTATTAACCTCGGTGTCAAACGCGGCATGGTAGTATACGGCCAGGAAAAGTTAGATGAAATTTCCATGAGCGCACCGACTACGATATGCGAGATCCGAGACGGCTGGTTCAAATCTTCTGTTATTATGCCGGAGGAGTTCGGATTTGAACGCTGCACGAAAGAAGACCTGAAGGGAGGCACGCCTGAAGAAAACGCCAAGATCACCCTTGCTATCTTAAATGGCGAAAAGGGTCATAAGAGAAATGCTGTATTGATGAACGCAGGTGCGGCGCTTTATATCGGCGGTAAGGCTGACAGCATAAAGGAAGGTATTGCACTTGCCGCAGAAATGATTGATTCCGGTAAGGCACTCGAAACGCTGAATCAGTTAATCGAAGTCAGTAACCGTCCGGAGGTGGGGGTATGACGATTCTCGATCAACTTGCCGACTACGCTCGTCAGCGCACCGAGCAGGCGAAAAGGGCCCTGCCGATGGAAGAAATCCGTCACCAGGCCTTAGCCCTTCCCAAAGGGGATTTTTCCTTTCAACATGCACTGAAAAAGCCAGGAGTTTCTTTTATCTGTGAGTGCAAAAAGGCATCTCCCTCAAAAGGATTGATAGATCCCGATTTTCCGTATCTGAAAATTGCGAAAGAATACGAAGCGGCAGGCGCCGACTGTATTTCGGTACTGACCGAGCCAAAGTGGTTTCTCGGCAGTGATACATACCTCGAAGAGATCGCAAATTCTGTTTCTATTCCGTGTTTGCGTAAGGACTTCACGATAGATGACTATATGATCTATGAGGCGAAGGTGCTTGGCGCATCGGCGGTGCTTCTGATCTGTTCCATACTGAGTGAGAAACAGATGAAAGAATATATCAGTATTTGCGATGAACTTGGGCTTTCCGCTCTGATAGAGGCACACGACGAGCGTGAAATAAACATGGCACTCCATGCGGGAGCACGTATCATTGGTGTCAACAACCGCAATCTAAAGGATTTTTCTGTGGATACCGATAACAGCTGCAGACTCAGAGAGCTGATACCCCGTGATGTGTTGTTTGTCTCGGAAAGCGGAGTAAGCAGTGCGGAGGATGTAGCAAAGCTACGTGATATCGGTGCGGATGCCGTGCTGATCGGTGAAACGTTGATGCGGGCACCAGACAAAAAAGCCAAGCTCGCCGAACTGCGAGGTGTGTTATGACAAAGATCAAGCTCTGCGGTCTTTCCCGCCCTTGCGACATCGAGACCGCAAATGAGCTGAAACCCGAGTATATCGGATTCGTCTTCGCTTCGAAAAGCAAGCGGTATATAACACCCGAGAAAGCAGCAAATTTAAAGCGATTGCTTAACCCGAACATAAAAGCTGTGGGCGTGTTTGTAGATGAAAATCCTGAAAACATTGCCTGTCTGCTGAACAGCGGCACAATTGACATATGCCAGCTCCACGGAAGCGAAAATGAGGCATATATCCATGATCTGCGCCAGCTTACCGACAGGGCGATCATCAAAGCTTTTCGAATCCAATCGGCAAGCGACATAGAGGCTGTAAACCGCTGCACCGCTGAGTATGTCCTCCTTGATTCCGGCGCAGGTACAGGAACGATATTCGACTGGGCACTCATACAGGGCATACAAAGGCCCTATTTCCTTGCCGGTGGGCTTGGCATTGATAATGTAGAAGCTGCGGTGAAATTGCTCCATCCTTATGCAGTGGATGTCAGTTCAGGTATTGAAACTGACGGACTGAAAGATAAAACAAAAATGGCGGCATTTGCTGCCGCTGTCAGAAAGGAAGAAAAAATATGACAAATCCAAGCGGACGCTTCGGCATTCACGGCGGTCAGTATATTCCCGAAACACTGATGAATGCGGTTATTGAACTTGAAGAAGCGTATAATCATTACAAAAACAACCCAGATTTCAACAGAGAGCTTACCGAGCTTTTCAACGAATATGCCGGAAGGCCTTCCCGTTTGTATTATGCCGAAAAAATGACCAAAGATCTCGGCGGTGCGAAAATATATCTCAAGCGTGAGGATCTCAACCACACAGGCGCGCATAAGATCAACAACGTACTGGGCCAGGCGCTGCTCGCCAAAAAAATGGGCAAAACACGTCTCATCGCGGAAACGGGAGCTGGTCAGCACGGCGTTGCCACCGCGACCGCCGCAGCCCTGATGGGCATGGAATGCGTGGTTTTTATGGGAGCGGAAGACACCATTCGTCAGGCCCTCAATGTATACCGCATGAAACTGCTGGGCGCGGATGTCATTCCTGTAAAAACAGGCACGGGCACTCTAAAAGACGCTGTTTCCGAAGCTATGCGGGAATGGACATCTCGTATTGATGATACCCACTACTGCCTGGGTTCCGTCATGGGACCTCATCCGTTTCCAACCATCGTTCGTGATTTTCAGGCCGTAATTTCCAAAGAAATCAAAGATCAAATGATCGCAAAAGAAGGAAGACTTCCCGATGCTGTGATCGCCTGTGTGGGTGGCGGCTCCAATGCCATCGGCAGCTTCTATCATTTCATTGAAGACGAAGGGGTTCGTCTGATTGGCTGCGAAGCGGCAGGCAGAGGCATTGATACTGCAGAAACTGCAGCTACCATTGCCACCGGCAGTCTTGGAATTTTTCATGGCATGAAGTCCTATTTCTGTCAGGACAAAGACGGTCAGATTGCTCCTGTTTACTCCATTTCGGCAGGCTTGGATTATCCCGGGATTGGCCCTGAGCACGCGCATCTGTATGATATCGGAAGAGCGGAGTATGTTCCCGTTACGGATGATGAAGCAGTAAATGCTTTTGAATATCTGGCAAAGACCGAAGGAATTATCCCTGCCATTGAGTCGGCCCATGCTGTTGCGCATGCAATAAAGATTGCACCGACCATGGGCAAGGAGCAAATCATCGTGATTACCATTTCCGGCAGAGGCGACAAGGATTGCGCCGCTATTGCCCGTTATAGAGGGGAGGATATCCATGAGTAAGATTCAGAAAGCATTTGAAAATGGCAAGGCGTTTATCGCCTTTATCACCTGTGGCGACCCTGATCTGGAAACCACCGCGAAAGCTGTCCGTGCTGCCGTGGAAAACGGTGCAGACCTTATTGAACTTGGTATTCCGTTCTCTGATCCTACCGCAGAGGGGCCTGTTATTCAGGGCGCAAACCTGAGAGCGCTGACCGGCGGTATTACAACCGATAAGATATTTGCCTTTGTGAAAGAGCTTCGCCGTGATGTGAAAATTCCGATGGTATTTATGACCTATGCCAATGTCGTGTTCTCCTACGGTGCGGAAAAATTTATGTCCACCTGTTGTGACATTGGAATTGACGGACTGATTCTGCCAGATTTGCCGTTTGAAGAAAAAGAAGAGTTTCAGCCGCTGTGCAAAAAATACGGCGTTGACTTGATTTCACTGATCGCTCCTACCTCTGAAAACCGTATCGCTATGATTGCAAAGCAAGCAGAAGGTTTCATTTATGTCGTGTCAAGTCTTGGTGTGACAGGTATGAGAAGCGAAATCAAGACAGATCTTACTTCCATCGTTAAAGTTATAAGAGAAAATTCTGACGTGCCCTGTGCGATTGGATTCGGTATCTCCACACCCGAGCAGGCAAAGAAAATGGCGAATATATCTGACGGTGCAATTGTCGGCTCAGCAATCATCAAGCTGATTGAACAGTATGGAAAGGACGCGCCGAAATACATCGGAGAATATGTGAAGAAAATGAAATTGGCACTATTGACCAATTAGTGGTAGTAGTGATCTGTCTTTTGGATTCTAATAATTCAGTGAACAGGAACGAGGTTTACCGTTCCTGTTCACGCTTTTTGTTTTGAAAAATCTGCTGCCCCTTCTGTGCCTGCCGCACCAATCTCCGTACAGCCTGTCGCTCCATATCCTCATGCAGCATACAGGAAACTGCTTTTTTGCTGTCAAACATCAAAAGCGGGCTGTACTTCTCGCCGTAAACCTGCTGTGCCCGGTTCTCCGCTTCCTGTTCTTTGCCGGGGCGGATGGCCTGTCTTGCTT
>JFBN01305064.1_pt1 | contig 10561 bp, 10 predicted proteins | sample 768741 | NCBI WGS metagenome assembly JFBN01 (sample SAMN01983846, study PRJNA193217) | chicken gut metagenome | biome: terrestrial biome; isolation source: ceca of Broiler chicken | host: Gallus gallus | place: United Kingdom: England | collected 2010-09-07
TTCAGCTTCTTGTTTTCGTTGAGGGTCAGTTTCGTCCCGTCGAAAAAATATCCTTCCAGATACAATTTGTCGATCGCGGTGCGTATCGTTCCCTGGATATCTTTTTCGCGGCGATGCAGATAGGTCGCCAGCGTCGGAACGTCGTAAATGCATTCCTTTTCGATCGCGTAAATCAGGCGAACGATCGGCGCATAATTGCCGAAAGATGTCCACGCAATCGGCGTTCCGTAAAAACCGACGGCCGTAAAAGCGATGCCCGCAATCGCCACGGCAATCAAAATGCCGTGAACCGCACCCGTCGTTTTTGCCGCGAACACGAAACCGATCGGGATCATCGGAATGCCCGCGACTAAGAGTACCGTAAATATGATCGCCCTTATGAGCGCTTTCTTTCTTGCTCGTTTTACTTTGTCCATGTTTACACCTCACGCTATTATTATAATATAAACGGAAAATATTTTCAACATATTCTGAAAAATTTTTTTGATTCTCTTGACAGTCTGTATATAAAATGATATCATTGTGATATCAAAAAACGTTTTGCAAGGAGGAACTATGGAAAATTCGGTCAAACAAACGCAGGAAAAAGTGATGCATCCCAAAAGCGGGTGGCTGATGCTGTTTGTGGAAGTGCTGCTCTTTGTCGGAGGGATTTTGCTTTTTGTCTTTTCGCCGCAAACGGGAAGCGACATTGTCATGGTCGCAATGATCGTTGCGGGCATGATCGTCCTGATCGTGGCGCTCATCCTTTTGCGCGGATTGAAAACGGTCAATCCGAACGAAGCCATCGTGCTGACCCTTTTCGGCAAATACCACGGAACGATCAAAAAGGAAGGCTTCTTTTGGGTCAATCCGTTCTGCTCCTCTTTCAATCCCGCGGTGGGGGCGGTCGCGGGGCTCGGCAGGAAAATTTCCTTAAAAGCAATGACGCTCAACAACGAAAAGCAGAAAGTCAACGACGAAGAGGGCAACCCGATCGAAATCGGCGTGGTCGTTATCTGGCGCGTCGTGGATACGGCGCGCGCGGTTTTCGACGTCGATAATTATGTCTCTTACATATCCACCCAATGCGATGCGGCGATCCGCCAGGTCGCGCGCCAGTACCCTTACGACGTATCCGAAAACGGCGACGAAAAATCTTTGCGCGGCTCTTCGGTCGAGATCGCGGAGATCCTCCGCAAAGAAATACAGGGCAGAGTAGAGATCGCCGGTATAGAAATTTCGGAAGCGCGCATCGCGCACCTTGCTTACGCGCCCGAGATCGCCGCGGCAATGTTGCAGCGGCAGCAGGCTTCGGCGATCATCGCGGCAAGGCAGAAGATCGTGGACGGCGCGGTCAGCATGGTGGAAATGGCTCTCAAAAAACTCAGCGAAAACAATGTGGTGGAGTTGGACGAGGAGCGCAAGGCGGCGATGGTGTCCAACCTGCTCGTTGTTTTGTGCGGGAACAAAGACGCGCAGCCGATCGTAAACAGCGGTTCGATCTATTGACGGCGATATGTCGGATAAGGACATGAAAAAGCAGATCCCTCTGCGCATTTCCGCCAAACTTTACGAAGAACTTTCCGCCTGGGCGGAGGACGAATTCCGATCGCTCAACGGACAGATCGAGTATTTGCTGCACGAATGCGTGCGCGCCCGCAGGGGGCCGAAAAACACCGAAGAGAAAAAATAAAAACTCCGCGCCGCGGCGCGGAGTTTTGCCGTATAAACGTTTGTGCTTTTGTTTCTCTTATGGTATAATATGGTGTGTATCAATTTGTAAAGAGGTCAACATGTTACAGGTCAACAACGTAAGCCTGCAATTCGGCGGCAAAAAACTATTCGAAGACGTAAACATTAAATTTACGAAAGGCAACTGCTACGGCATCATCGGTGCGAACGGCGCGGGTAAATCCACGTTCTTAAAAATCCTTTCGGGCGAACTCGAACCGAATAAGGGCGAGGTCTCCATGGATAAAAACGAACGTATGTCCGTGCTGATGCAGAACCAGAACGCGTTTGACGACCAGACGGTCGTGCGCACGGTCATGCTCGGCCATAAACGGCTCGTCAAGGTCATGGACGAGCGGGAAGCGATCTACGCGAAAGAAAATTTTACGGACGAGGACGGCATCCGCGCGGGGGAACTGGAAAGCGAATTTGCCGAACTCAACGGCTGGGAAGCGGAATCGGAAGCGGAGACCCTGCTCAACGAATTGGATATCCCCGCGGAAGACCATTACGTTCTGATGAGCGAACTCGACGCGAAAAAGAAGGTCAAAGTGCTTTTGGCGCAGGCGCTGTTCGGCAACCCCGATATTCTGCTTTTGGACGAGCCGACCAACAACCTCGACATCAAGACGGTGCGCTGGCTGGAAAATTATCTTCTCGATTTTGAAAATACCATCATCATCGTTTCGCACAACAGGCACTTCCTGAATAAAGTCTGCACGCATATCTGCGACGTGGATTTCGGGAAGATCAGCCTTTTCCTCGGCAACTACGATTTCTGGTATCAGACGAGCCAGCTCATTGCCCGACAGATGCGCGATCAGAACAAAAAGGCGGAACAGCGCGCAAAGGAATTGCAGGACTTTATCGCGCGGTTTGCCGCCAATGCCTCCAAGTCGAGGCAGGCAACTTCCCGCAAAAAGGAACTGGAACGCCTTACGATCAACGACATCAAACCTTCGCTGCGCAAATATCCGTTCATCGACTTCAAATTCGAACGCGAGATCGGCAACGACATCCTCATGGTCGAAGGACTCACGAAAAAAGGATATTTTGAGAACCTTGATTTTATCGTGCAGAAGAATGAAAAGATCGGCTTCGTGAGCGATAAGAGCACGACGGTCACGATGCTCTTCGACGTGCTGACGGGAAAAGCCGAACCCGACGCCGGCACGGTCAAGTGGGGAAAGACGATCACGCTGTCCGTTCTTCCCCAAAACAACAACGAATATTTCGAAAACTGCGACCTATCGCTCGTCGAGTGGCTCAGTCAATTCTCGAACGATCATTACGAAGAATTTTTGCGCGGATGGCTGGGCAGGATGCTGTTTTCGGGAGAGGAGGCGCTCAAAAAAGCGAAAGTGCTTTCGGGCGGAGAAAAGGTGCGGTGCATGCTCGCGAAAATGATGCTGGAAGGGAGCAACTTCCTTATCTTCGACGAACCTACCAACCACCTCGACCTGGAATCGATCACGGCGCTCAACAACGGCATGAAAAACTTCAGGGGGTGCATGCTTTTGACTTCGCACGACCAGGAATTGATGAATACCGTTGCGAACCGCATCGTCGAGATCGACGGAGGGAAAAAGACCTTCGACAAAAACGTAACGTACGACGAATATCTCGATCTTACCAATAATTAAATTACTTTTTATTTTTTGAGCATAATCATAATTGAGGGGGTGATTTTATGGATGAAAACAATCGGACTGCCGATGAGGTCGAAAAACGCGATGCTTCTTCCGTACCGGAGAACGGGACGCCTTCGTCCGAAGGGGGCGGGAAGGGCGGCGATGCGCCGAAAGGGAACGCTCCGAACGGCGATGTTCAGAAAAAAGTCGTCTGCGCGCTGACCTATCTGTTCGGCATCCTGTTCTTTTTGCCGCTCATCGTTTATCCCGATGACGATTTTGCAAGATTTCACGCCAATCAGGGGCTTATCGTCCTTCTCGTATCGGTGATCGGCGGCGCCGTTTTGGGGATTTTGACGATGCTGCCCGTCGTAGGCCTCGTGTTTACGATCCTTTCTTCGCTGTTCGGGGTCGTCATGCTCGTTGCCTGTATTTTCGGCATACTCAACGTCGTCAGAGAGGAAAAACGCGAATTGCCCGTCATCGGAAAATTCACGATCATCAAATGAGTAAAAATTCCCGCGGGGAAAAGCCCGTCGGGAATTTTTTTTGCAATCGTTTGCAAATACCCGTTTCGTCTGCTATAATGAAAGGCAACAGGAGAAAACGATCATGCTCAAACTTGTACTCATCGACGGCAACAGCCTTCTCAACCGCGCGTTTTATGCGACGAAACTTCTTACAACAAAGTCGGGTACGCCGACAAACGCCGTTTTCGGATTCATCAAACTTCTGCTCAAGCTCAACGGCGACATCAAGCCCGACAGGTTGGTCGTAGCGTTTGACCTGAAGGCGCCGACGTTCCGCCATAAAATGTACGACCAATATAAGGCGACGCGAAAACCCATGCCCGACGACCTGGCGGTGCAGATGCCGATCCTGAAATCGCTCTTGCGTTCCATGAACATAGCCATATGCGAAAAAGAGGGTTTCGAGGCGGACGACATCGTCGGAACGCTCTCCCGTTGCTATGCGGATACGCACAGCATCATCATAACCGGCGACAGGGACTCTTATCAGTTGGTCGACGAAAGGACGGACGTTTATATCACAAAAACGGGCGTGAGCGAACTCAATAAACTTACGGCCGGCAATTTTAAGGAACAATTGGGATATGAGCCGCGGCAGGTCATAGACATAAAAGCGCTCATGGGCGACAGCTCGGATAATATCCCCGGGGTTGCGGGCATCGGCGAAAAGACGGCTCTTTCGCTTATTGCCGCTTATGACAATTTGGACAACTTGTATGCACATCTCGGCGAATTGCGCGATTCCGTCAGGGTAAAATTGGAACAGGGGACAGCGCTTATCTTTCCCAAACGCTGGCGCGGATCGACCGCACGGTCGATCTCGGTCTCGACCTGGACGCGTGCACGGTCAGGCTGCCTTTTTCGGAGGAAGTGCGCACGCAGTTTTTGCAGCTTGAATTTACTTCCCTTCTGAAGATGGATATTTTTGAAAAAAACGAGGCGGGTAAAGCCGCGCCGAAAAAGCAGGACGTCCGATCGCATACCGTGACTGACGGAGACGCGTTTTTGCGGGCGGTTGCCGCGGCGAAACGTATTTGCGTCGTCGGCAAGGGAACGGATTTTTATGTCAGCGGCGGCGATGCGGAATATTGCCTGAAACACAGGGAGACGCTCCTGGACGACGGCATGGACGGCAGCGAGATCGCCGACATTCTCGAAAAACTTTTTGCCCTGAATGCACAGTTTATTCTTTACGGCAAAAAGAATATGCGCCATATGCTGGAAGAAAAAAACATCGCAGTCCCCAAGGATGCCGAAGACGTCTCGCTCATGAAATATCTGGTGGACTATTCCGGCAAGGACGACAATCTTTCGTATGTTCTTGAGAACAGGGGGGAGAGTGCGGATACTCCCGCGAGCGGCGTCCTGTCCATGTTTGACGAGCTCTATGCAAAACTCGAGAAAGAAGGGCTCGTATCTCTGTACCGCGACGTCGAATTGCCCCTTGCCGATGTTTTGTACGATATGGAAACGGCGGGGGTGAAGGTCGACGTTCAGATGTCCGCAGAATTCGAAAAACGATACAGAACGGAAATCGGCGCGGTCACGGAAAAAATTTTTGCGCAAGCGGGGGAACGTTTCAATCTCAATTCGCCCGCCCAGCTCGGCGTCGTCCTGTTCGAAAAGCTCAAGTTGCCCGCACCGAAAAAGAGCCGTCGCGGCACATATTCCACCGGCGCGGAAGTGCTCGAAAAATTGCAGGGCGACTACGAGATCGTTCGCGACGTGCTCCGTTGCAGGCATTTGCAAAAACTGCTTTCAACCTACATCGAAGGCTTTCGCCCGCTTATCGGCGCGACGGATAAACTCGTGCATACAAATTTCAATCAGATCGTGACGACCACGGGGCGGCTCTCCAGCACGAACCCCAATCTGCAAAACATCCCCGTTCGGGACGATGAGGGGCGCGAACTGCGCAAACTGTTCATCGCCAGAGCGCCGGAAAGGGTTCTTATAGACGCCGACTATTCCCAGATCGAGCTGAGGCTGCTCGCGCATTTTTCGGGCTGTAAAGAGCTTATTGAGGCATATAAACGCGGCGACGATATACACGCGCTTACCGCGTCGCAGGTGTTCGGCGTGCCGCTTGAAAAAGTTGAGCCGCATATGCGCCGTGCGGCAAAGGCGGTCAATTTCGGGATCATTTACGGAATCAGCGATTTCGGGCTGGCGAGCAATCTCAATATTTCCGCAAAGCAGGCAAGGGAATATATCCGCGCCTATTTCGACCGCTACAGCGACGTCAAAAAGTATATGGACGCAAACGTTGCTTTTGCGCGCGAACACGGATATGTTACGACTTTATTGGGAAGGAAACGCGTCATCAACGAGATCCGTTCATCAAATTTCAATATCCGTTCTTTCGGAGAGCGTGCGGCGATGAACATGCCTTTACAGGGAAGCAGTGCCGATATCATCAAAATAGCGATGGTCAATATAGACAAGCGGATGAAGGAAGAGGGACTGCGCTCTCAACTGATCTTGCAGGTGCACGACGAACTTGTCATCGACGCATTCGAAGAAGAGCGCGAAAGGGTCTCCGAACTTTTAAAGCATGAAATGGAAAACGCCGTAACGTTGCAGGTGCCGCTCGTTGCGGAGGTGCATTGCGGTAAGAACTGGTATGAAGCAAAATGATCGGAAAGAGTATATCGCCGTTACGGGCGGCATAGGCAGCGGAAAATCCACGGTCATGCATATGATCGCGGATTTGGGTTATCCCGTGCTGTCGGCAGATGCGGCCGCGCGCAATATTTATGAGAAACCGGACGTGCGGGCCGCGGTTGTTGGCGCTTTTCCGGAATGCGCGGACGCTGCGGGTAACCCCGACAGGAAATTGCTCGCGGGAATCGTCTTTTCCGATAAAAAGAGGCTGGACGAACTGAACGCGATCACGCACCCTGCAATCATGCGTTCGCTTTTCGCCGAGGCGGAAAAAGCGGATGGTAAGTTTGTCTTTTTCGAAATACCTCTGCTTTTTGAAGGCGGTTACGAGAATTTGTTTGATCGGGTCATTGTGGTCATGCGGGATAAAAGCGCGCGCATACGCGCCGTTTCCGAAAGAGACGGCCTTACCGAAAGCGAAGTCGGCGCGAGGATCTCCAATCAATTCGACTATGAAAAAAAGTGCGATTTCGGGCATACTGTAATATATAACGAAGGCGATATCTCTTCGCTTTATACACGGGTGCGCGAGGTCGTAAATGAAATTATCTCGGAAAAAGATTAAAAGCACAATTCTCATCGCAACGGCGATTTTGTTGGTTGCCGCGCTTTCGGCGGCAATGCTTTACTTCGTGCTGCTTCCCCGAAAATTCAGTCTGTATGTGCGTATGTATGCCGCGGAATATTCCTTGGAAGAGGAGTTTGTTTATGCCGTTATCCGCGCGGAAAGCAATTTTAATGTTTCGGCGGTCAGTGAGGCTGGTGCGGTCGGGCTTATGCAGATCATGCCGGCTACCGCGGATTTTGTTTCGGCAATGGAAGCGAATGAGGGATATGATTTGTTTGACGCCGAACAGAACATTGCCTGCGGCTGCGCATATATTTTTTATCTGAAAAAGCGGTTTTCCGATACGGATGCCCTGCTCGCCGCATACAATGCGGGGGAAGGAAGGGTGCAAAACTGGCTCGCTAAAAGCGATTACAGCGGCGACGGCGAAACGCTCGATTTTATTCCGTTTGCGGAAACGCGGCACTATGTAAACAAAGTCAAAAAATTTTATAAATGTTATAAAATACTGTATTTTTGACTTGACTTTTTTTCAGGAATATAGTAAAATAAATCTCGCTTGTGAGGATGGCGGAACTGGCAGACGCGTACGTTTGAGGGGCGTATGGAGAAATCCGTGTGGGTTCAAGTCCCATTCTTCACACCAAGGGCGGAATTCTTGTCGGTAAAAGGCAAGAATTCCGTTTTTAGCAAAACCGCTCGCCAAGGCGGTTGTTCGGAGGCATAGCTCAGTTGGTTAGAGCGCTCGCTTCACATGCGAGAGGTCGTAGGTTCGAGTCCTACTGTCTCTACCAAAAAGAACGCCGTTCAAGGCGTTCTTTTTCTTTTAAACGACGGCGCCTTCGGCGATCTGAAAAGAGAGGGGCTTTCCTTCCGCTTGACGGACAACGGCTGTTCTGTTATAATACGGGAGAACACAGAGCGATTATCCAAAACAAGGCGTGATCGATTTAAAATCGCGGCATGACATGGTGCTTTTCAACGATCTGTTCAAGCGCTCGCCTGAATACACATGGTACAGAAAGGAAGTTTTTATGGATAAGCAGACTGAATTTCTTGAAATTTTTGAGAATCACATCAAAAGAGAGGGAGCGGAAGATTTGAAAAATTATCTGCTGCGCTCGGATTTTTTCTCCGCACCCGCAAGCATGCGCTATCATTGCGCCTTTGAAGGCGGGCTTTGCGAACACAGCATAAATACTTATAAAAGATTATTGAAAATCGTACAGGCCGAGTACGGTGAAAAGTGGGAGGGAACGTATACGCACGAGACGGTCGCCGTATGCGGGTTGCTGCACGACCTTTGTAAAATCGATTATTATAAGCGAGATTTCAGGAACGTTAAAGAAAACGGAGAGTGGGTCAAAAAACCTTGCTATACGCGTGACGAAAGTTTACCGTTCGGGCACGGTGAAAAATCCGTTTACATTGTAAACAGTTTCATTAAATTGACCAGAGAAGAGGCGATGGCAATCAACTGGCACATGGGCGGTTTTGATATGCGTGCAAGGGGCGGCGATTATTCGATCAGCGACGCTTACAGGATTTTTCCTTTGGCGGTATTTTTGCATGTCGCCGATCTGGAAGCGACTTACATCGACGAAAGACACGGGCAAGGCTGAGTTTGTGCTGAATGAATTTGCGTTGCGGAGAAAATGATGCCCGCCGGACAATTGCACGGACGATCAGAAAGTATACGCATCTGACGCGGCGTTTTTGTTCTCCGCACAAGAAACGATATAAAAAAGCGCGGTCGAAAAAACCGGATAAAAAGAGAGAAGACGTTTATGTCTTCTCTCTTTTGCCTGATTTAAAAAATGTCCGTTCGGGTGCCCCATTTAAATCATAAATTCTTTGAAATTTCCCAAATGAATGTTTTCAACGAGCGCTCGGACATAAAGCGCGTCGTCGCGATAAGAAAATGATTTTTCGGCGGCATATTTTTTCAGTTTGCCGTAAGCCGACAGCTTGTTGTAGGGAATTTTTAGACGGATCTCCGATGTCCTGCTTCTGAAAAAACTTAAAATCGCTGTCTTCAGGTCTTCAAGTCCTTGCCCGTATTTCGCAGAAATGAAAATACTGTCGCGCGGGTAAACGGTTTGGTCTTCGATCGTTTCGCTTTTATTCATTACGATCAGATATGGTTTTTCGAAGCGCAACTCCCGCAAAGTGGACAGCGTCGTTTCGAGCTGGCGCTCGAAATTCCCCGAAGCATCGCACACAATCAGAGCAAGGTCGCAGTGCAGCGCGCTTTCCAATGTCGATTGAAACGCTTCGATCAGATTATGCGGCAGCGATTGCAAGAAGCCGACCGTATCCGTCATAATAAAATCAAATCCGCCGATATTCAGGGCGCGCGACGTCGGGTCGAGCGTTGCGAACAGCTTGTTTTCCGCATATACATCGGCATCGGTCAAAGCATTGAGCAGGGTTGATTTGCCCGTGTTTGTATAGCCTACGAGAGAGATGGTTTTTGCCGCATTTTTAGCGCGGCGCTCCGTCGCAAGTTTTCTGTGTTTCTCGAGTGCGCGCAGCTTTTCTTCAAGATAATCGATGCGCAATCGGATATGCCGCCTGTCGGTCTCAAGTTGCGTTTCGCCCGGGCCGCGCGTACCGATCCCGCCGCCGAGTTTCGAAAGGGCAGACCCTTTGCCTTTCAAACGAGGATAAATATATTTCAGTTGAGCGAGTTCAACCTGTAGCTTTCCTTCGCTGCTTTGCGCACGTTTCGCGAATATATCCAAAATCAAGGTCGTCCTGTCGATCACTTTAATATCGCCAAGCGCGGCAGAAATGTTCAGCGTTTGGGAAGGGGACAGGTCACCGTTGAAAAGTACGGTAATGCCCTCTAAACCGTCCAGTCGCTCTTTCAGTTCCTGTAATTTACCGCTCCCGATATATGTTGCCGGAACGATTTCTTTAATTTTTTGGTAAATCGTTCCCGCATACAGCGCATCGGCGCTTTCGATCAAAGAAACTGCTTCCGCATGCTCTTCTTTGCTGATTTTTTCGTCGACGATAGGCTGAATGATATAAACTTTTTCTACTGAATTTTGTTTGATAATTTCCATTTTATAAAGTACTATGCGTGAAGTAATTCAATTGTTATCATCGTTATCGCGCAATTTTACCTTGTTTGCGACGGATCTTCTGATATCTTCACTGATCGCAGCGTAGTGCTTTTTGGTCGTGTTTACGTCTTTATGCCCGAGAACGTCGGCAACGATATAAATATCATTGGTTTCGCGATATAATTGCGTACCGTATGTACTGCGCAATTTATGCGGGGAAATCTTTTTCAGGGGAGTCACGATCCTGCTGTATTTTTTTACGAGATTTTCTACCGCACGAATGCTGATGCGCCGCATTTTCAGGGAAAGGAACAAAGCGTGTTCGCCGACGGGGGTGTTTTTATCGTCTTCCTTAAAGGCGATATATCTCGCCAAAGCGTCCGC
>JFBN01561517.1_pt1 | contig 10547 bp, 10 predicted proteins | sample 768741 | NCBI WGS metagenome assembly JFBN01 (sample SAMN01983846, study PRJNA193217) | chicken gut metagenome | biome: terrestrial biome; isolation source: ceca of Broiler chicken | host: Gallus gallus | place: United Kingdom: England | collected 2010-09-07
CGGCCTTTTGCTTGCCCGCACCCACGCGCTTGGGGATATTTTTTCGGGATCAGTTCTCGCCCGCGTAGAGGAACTTCCCGTTGCGGATATCGAAGTAGAGGAACTCTCCGTCCATCACCACCTGGAGGATGTTCGGCGCGTATTCGCGCAGACGGTCGTATTCGATCGGGAGGATCACCGTCCCTTCCAGGTTTACGATACCGCTCTTCCCGTCCCGGGATACGATGTACAGATCGTCCCCCAGCGGCTCGATGTTCGAGTATTCGAGCGGGATCAGGATCTCGCCTTTGGGATTGATCACCCCCCAAAGGCCCTTGCGCACCACGATCGCCCGCCCATTCTTGAACGGCTGGGCCGCATCGTACACGCATCGGATCACGATGTTCATGTTCTTTCCCGCATAGCCCCACAACCCGTCGCGCTGTACCGGCACCGGCCATTGATGCGAAGGAATGATGTCGTCGAACAAGTTGGGCAGCAGGCGTTTTCCCGTGCTGTCGATCATGCCGTATTTTCCCCGGTAGGTCGTTTTGGCCAGTCCGTCGGAAAAGCGCGCGCGCGCCATATCGTCGAATGCCGTCAGATTGACCGCGATCGCTTCCTTGCCCTGCGGATCGACATAACCGTATTTCTGTCCCACCCGTACGGCCGCCAGACTGTCCGACATCTCCCCGACCTCGTCGTAACGCTTGGTGGAGAGCGGAGTAGCCCGGTAGTCGGTCAAGGACCATTTCCCGGTCGAATCCTTTACCGCCAGCATGCTTTCTCCCAGCGGTTTCAAGTCGGTGAAATCTCCCGGCAGCAGCGAACGCCCTTCCCGGTCGATCAGTCGCGCCTTTCCGTTGGCGACCACTACCGCCACAGAATCTCCCCGGAACAGTTCCGCCTTTTCAAACGGCTCGAACAACGGCTCCCCCCGCCGGGAATAATAGCGGTAAAGCCCTCCTTTCTCCGTGAGGATAGGGCCGGTTTCCCGTAAGTAGATCCGGTCGAATTCCATGGGAAGCACCTCGCCGCCCGCCTTGTTGATCACCCCTTCCAGCCCGTCCTGGATCACCACGGCCAGTTCTCCCTGAAACGGGAAACCGTCCTCCCAGCGGAAATCGTCCAACAAGCTGCCCCGCGTGTCGATGTACGACACCCGGTCGCCTTTTCCCACCAGCGCCGCCCGGCTGGAGAAATCGTCCACGAAGTCGTATTGCGGATCGACCGTCACCTGCCCCAGCGAATTGACAAAGCCGTAGAGTTTGTCCTTGGAAAGGATCGGAAAGTAAGTCACATCCCGCAGTTTTACATCCTCCTCCAGGATGGCCGGCATCGGGAACTGGGGATAGACCTGCCGGAATGCCTCCACCCGCTCGGGCGAAAGGTCCGAAAACCACAAACGATAGATCGCTTCCCAAGCCTGTCTGGCGTACGGATTGTCCGGGTACAGGCGTACGAAGTCAGAGTATTCTTCCAGCGTCCGATCGGCCGTGGTGAGTTCAAAAATGCGCTTTTGAGCCTGCGGCACATAAGCGTTGTCCGGATAGGCGCGCACGAAAGCCAGGTATTGCTCCGGCGTATCCCCCCGGGTGGTCTGCTCGAAGAGCAGTTTTTCGTACAGTTCCCAGGCACGGCCCGCTTGGGCGGACTGGGGATAGGTATCGGCAAAGGTCTTGTACGCGCTCCAGGTGTTCTGTGCCTGCGCCAGGGAAAATGCCAGAGCATCGCGGCGCTCTATCGCTTCTTCGGCGCGTTGGGAAAAGGGATACTTGCGGATCACGTACTCCAAGGCCGGCACGGTATTCTTCTCGATGGCCGCATCCAGCGCTAGGGAAGCGATCCGCTGGCGTTGAGCGTAGAGCGTGTCCTTGTTCAGAGCCTGTTCCTCGAAGATCTTGCGCAGGTCCTTGTCTTTCATCTGGTCGTAGGCCGAGAGGCTGCGTTCGATGCAGGCGTAGGCCGAGTCCAGCTGGTAGAACGGGTTGTTGTTGCGGGAAAAGATGACGCTCAATCCGTAGTTGGACAGCATCGGATCGCTCTTGAGCGATTTTTCGAACAACTCACGGGCTTTGAAATAGTCGTGTATGCTCAGCGCCTCGAATGCCTTGTCGAGCCTTCCGGCCGAAAGCGGAAGGGTGCATACCACCCATCCCGCAAAGATCCATATCGCTTTTCTGACAGATAATCTCATGGTTCGATGTCGTTAAAATACCGATCGGTTCCCCCGTTTTCTGCGGGGAAAAACCTCTTGCGACGAAAAGGGAATTCTCCTTACGCCTGCGGCCGGACCATCAGGAAATATCCTGCGGTTTTCGCGTCGCATTTCCCGTTCGGGATTTTCTTGCCCCCCCTCGGATCCTTGCGCCCTTTACGGGTACAACCCTTGCCTCCGGCCATTCGAGCCGGGAGGAATCGTCGGAGGAGTTGTCGGGGAAAGAGTGCTTTCCGAGGGATCAGGCCTTTTCTCCCACCAGTTTTTCCAACTTGGCCGAGAGGGCTTCCACCGTAGCGTCGAATTCCTTGCGGGCGGCTTTGGCGCGGGCCGCGGAGTTCTTTTCCTGCTGGCGGGAGAGTTTGTCCAGCGAAGCGGAATAGGCGTTTTCTATCTCTTGGCACAGTGCCTGGGCTGCCTCGGGGTCAACCTTGGGGAAAACCATCTGGATCAGATAGCACTGGTCTAGCAGCGCACCGTAGGTATACAGGATCTCTTTTTTCAGATTTTTGATGCTTGCCATGGCAATGATCGGTTTTGTTAAGGGATTATTTGCAGCACAAAGATAGTTTTTTATTCCGTCGAATGCCAGCGGAATGCGTAATTTTGCATTTGTTTAATACCCGCAAGGGCCTTTTTTGTCCAAAAACACATACCGTACGCAATGAATACCCGCAAGAAAAGGGTGGTGGTCGGGCTTTCCGGCGGAGTGGATTCCTCGGTGGCGGCGTACCTGCTCAAGGAGCAAGGCTACGAAGTCATCGGACTGTTCATGAAAAACTGGCACGACACCTCGGTCACCATCTCCAAAGAATGCCCCTGGCTGGAGGACAGCAACGACGCCATGCTCGTGGCCCGTGCCCTGGACATCCCGTTTTCGGTAGTCGATCTGAGCCAGGTGTACCGCCAGCGGGTGGTCGATTACATGTTCGAGGAGTACCGCCGCGGACGTACCCCCAACCCCGATGTGCTGTGCAACCGGGAGATCAAATTCGACGTCTTCCTCCGGGCCGCATTGGACCTGGGGGCCGATTGCGTAGCCACCGGGCACTATGCCCGCATCGGGACCTTGCAACAGGACGGGAAGACCGTGTACCGTTTGTTGGCCGGTAGCGATCCCAACAAGGACCAGAGTTACTTCCTGTGTCAGTTGTCCCAGGAGCAGCTCTCCCGGGCCATGTTCCCCATCGGCGAGTTGCTCAAGCCCCAGGTGCGCCGCATCGCTGCCCAGGCCGGGCTGGTCACGGCCGACAAGAAGGATTCGCAGGGCATCTGCTTTGTGGGAAAGGTGAAGCTGCCCGAGTTTCTCCGCCAGCGCCTTGCCGCCCGCGAGGGGGACATCGTCGAGATCCCGGCCGACAGTCCGGTGTACCGAGTGCGGGAGGAAGCCTTGGCCGCCGCCCCGGACGAAGCAGCCCGCCGGGCAATCCGCGCCCAGCCCTATGTCTATGCGCCTTCCGACGGGAAAGTCATCGGGCGGCATCACGGAGCGCATTTTTTCACCGTCGGTCAGCGCAAAGGGCTCGATGTGGGCGGTCGTCCCGAACCGCTTTTTGTCATTGCGACCGATACCCAGGCCAACATCCTGTACGTGGGGCAGGGGAAGTCGCATCCCGGACTTTACCGGAGAGCGCTTTGGGTGCCGGCCCGGGACGAACATTGGGTGCGGGAGGACCTGCGCCCGCCTTTGGGAGAGGGGATGCGGGTGCTCTCCCGGATCCGTTACCGTCAGCCGCTCGAACAGGCCACCCTCTGGCGTACCGAGCAAGGGGTGTGTCTGGATTTCGACCGGCCGCAGAGCGCGGTAACGGCCGGGCAGTTTGCTACGGCCTATCTGGGTGAGGAACTGTTTTTCAGCGGGCCTATTGCTTAAAAAACACATAAAACCCCGAAGATCGGGGTATCCAACCGCCTAAAATTCGTATCTTTGCACATCTACCCGGTTTTGTCCCGGGGATGGACCGCAAGCGTTCCGAAAGAGAGGACGCACAAGGGTCGGGTTAAAGTTTTATTAAAAATAATATAATGAAAAACAAGAGGATATTGTACGTTTCTTCGGAACTGGTGCCTTATATGCCCCCGAGCCGCAGAGCCGACGTATCGCTTGAAATCCCCCGTCTGATGCAGGAAGCGGGGAGCGAGGTGCGTATCTTCATGCCGCGCCACGGCAATATCAACGAGCGCCGGCATCAGTTGCACGAAGTGATCCGCCTTTCGGGGATGAACCTGGTAGTCAATGACATCGACCAGCCGCTGATCATCAAAGTCGCATCGGTCCCTCGGGAAAGGCTTCAGGTGTATTTCATCGACAACGAAGAGTATTTCCGCGGCCATGAACGGGAAAAGGCACAGGGCGGAGTGTTCCGCGACAGCGACGAACGCGGCATATTCTTTGCCAAAGGCGTGTTGGAGACGGTCAAAAAACTCAACTGGAGTCCGGACATCGTCCATGTGAACGGTCCGTTGTGCTTCATGCTTCCCTTGTACATCAAGACTTTGTACAAGGACGATCCGGCGTTTTCCGATACGCGGGTGGTGGCTTCGATTTTCGGGGAAGGTTTTTCGGGGTCGCTCGGGGAGCATCTGTGCGAGAAACTCTCTTTCGATCATATCGAGGAACCGCTTCTGGCCGATCCTACGTACGAGAATTTAACAAAAACTTGTCTTAAATACTCCGATGCGGTGGTGGTCGATTCGCCGGAGCGTGCGAAATGGGCGGAGGAAATGGCAAAAAATCGTAAATTGCCGTCCTTAATCGATCCGGAGCAGCAACCGGCAGGATACGATCAGTACGCTGCCTTGTATGCCGAGATATTGAACGAAGAATAATCTTTTTCATCGATGAGAACATCTGCAAGCAGGGACTTTTTTGCATCGGCGCGCACGGTGTTGTGCCGTCTTTCCGCAGTTGCGGCGTTGATGTCGCTGTCCGCCTGTATGAACGACGAATTCCGCACGGGGACCGACTTGGTCAACGGCGAAGACATGGTGATCGGGGAGACATCGTTTCCCGTCAAGGCCTGGACGGTGCCGGATCCGGTTCGCGACACGCTTTCGGCCCGCGTGGAAGCCGACATCGTGTATCAGATCGGCGACCCGGTCAACAACAACAAGAAGGGCTACAACTTCTGCATGTTGGGCAACTATTCCTATCCCGGGGTGTGCAGCGTGGAAGCCGGTTTTGCCGTTCAACTGCAGGTAGGCTCCACCTTGCCCAACTTTGGGGACATCGTGGTCGATTCGGTCAAGATGTTCATTTCCTATACGCCGATTCAGGATTTTTCGGGGGATGCCGCCACCGATGCGTTCACCGGTTTTTCCACGGAGGAGAACATCTACAAAGGGCTGTACCCTTCGGGATACACCTTTTTCGGGACCCCGTTGAAGAACAACAAGGTCCAATTTGAGATTTACCGTTTGGCTGAAGATATCCCCTTGCCGGTAACCGAAGATGGCGTGGTGATGACGGCCAAGAATTACATTCCTTTGGCCAAGAAGTGGCAGACGGCCGAACTGCTCCAGAGTGAAAATTTCGAGATCACACTCGATACGCTCTTTTCCACTACGGAAATTACGGATACTTCCTATACCTACGACGAGGAAGGAAACATCCTGGATACCACGTACAAGTACGCGGACTCGATCTATCCCCGCATGGAACTCAAACTCAACCGGGATTATTGGCAGAGCCTTTTCGATGAGTTCAAGGGTCAGATCATCACTTACGAATCTTTCGTCAAGCATTTCAAAGGACTCTATTTCAAGTCTGCCGAGGGTGTGCGGATGCCGTTCATGATGCTCAACATGGGACAGGAAATCGGCCTGACAGGGCGTACCTGTGCCGTAACCTTGTATTACCACACCGCTACCTCTACCGGGATGACGATGGATCTGGTGTTCTACCAGAGTGACTATTCGGGCGCCATAGCGGCCAACTCCATCCAGGTAACGCTCGATCCGCGCATCGAGGCGATGATTCAAAATCCCGATACGCTCAACGGCGAAAAAGACCTCTACATTCTGCCCTTCGGACAAACCGAGGTCGTGGTCGACCTGATCGACCAGCAGACCATCGAGACCATCCGGCAGAACGGTTGGACGATCAACGATGCCTACATCGACTTCACGACCAAGAACGACGATTCGTACAGCGGCATCACCCCCGCGGCCGAACTCTGGATGTATGTTTATCCCCATGCCGACCAGTTCGTATTTTGGGATCCGGAGACGGGCATTCCGACCAAGAAAGTCGATTTTTACCTCCCGGACGAAGCGACCTTTTCCCAGGAGGAAGGCGAGTGGTACTATTCTCCGCGCTCCATCTATGGGCTCAACGGGGTGATCAACGAAAATTCGACCGCCTCCGAGTTTGCCAATCCCGGCAAGTACCGCATGCGGGTAACCCGCACCCTGATCGATGCCGTGTATGGAGAAAACGGCGGACCGGTGCGCGTAGGACTCCGCCTGCCGATGGGCGCGGCCCAGAAAGCCCCCAACCTGTCGGTGCTCAACGGCGAAAACCTGCGGCTTATCGTCAAGTACACCAAAAAGAAAGATCTCGACGGCCCTCAACCGTTGTAAGCGGTCTCGAGGCGGATATCTCGTATGGAAAAAGAGCGTCCGGAGCAAAGGGACGCTCTTTTTTTACATACCTTTGCAAGACACGGATTTTTTTTGTTGTAGAAAGAAAAGCATGATCTTAAGCGACGAAAGCATTCTCGAGATCCTTCATGCCGACACCGGCATGGCATTGGGTTGCACCGAGCCCATCGCGGTGGCCTTGGCCGTGGTCAAAGCGCGGGAAATCCTGGGCAAGACACCGGTTCACGTGCATCTGCGCGTAAGCGGAAACATTTACAAGAATGCCCGGGGAGTAGGCATTCCCGGTACGGATCAGCGCGGACTGGAGGTGGCGGCCGCCATGGGTTGCCTGACCGGTTCGTCCGACCGAGCCTTGGAAGTGTTGGAAGGAGTTACCGACCAGATCGCTGCCCGTGCGGCCGATTTTGCTGCCCAGGGAGGGGTGGATATCTCCATCGCCGAGGAGGTGGACAAACTCTTTATCGAAGCCACGGTCCGTTCCGACGACGGGCATACCGCCTCGGCTACCGTTGAAAAACACCATACCCTTATCACCCGCGCCACCCACGATGGGACGGTGGTTTGGGAAAAGGAAGAAACGCCCCTCTATCGGCAGGACGAGCAGGGCAACATCGAAGGAATGTCCGTCGCTCGTCTGTACGAGTTTGCCCGCAGCGTCGATGTGGAGCGCCTTTCCGATTTGGCTCGCGGAGCCGAGGCCAACTGGCGCATTGCCGATGCCGGCCTGAAGAAACGGTACGGTTATTGCCTGGGCAAGATCCTCTCGGCCAAGTCTTCGTCCGACTCCGACCTGATGCGCCGCTCGATGGCCAAGGTCGCCGCCGGGATCGATGCCCGGATGTCCGGATCTATGTTGCCGGTGATGACCAACAGCGGCAGCGGCAACCAGGGGATCACCATCTACGTACCGGTGATCGAAGCTGCTCTGGCCGCCGGATCCGATACCGAACAGCTCCTGCGCGCGTTGGCTTTTGCCAATCTGGTCCCCATCCACATCAAGCACCGCATCGGACCTCTGTCCGCCCTGTGCGGGATCGTTCCGGCCTCCATCGGGGCTGCCTGCGGGATCGCCTTCCTGCGCGGAGCGACTCTCGAACAGATCGAGAACGTCATCCAACTGATCATCGCCAACATCTCCGGTCTTTTCTGCGACGGAGCCAAGGCTTCCTGCTCGATGAAAGCTTCGGTGGGCATCGCGGCGGCCTACGAGGCGGTGTACATGGCGGTGGAAAGCGGGGAAAAGGCCCAATGCGAAGGCATCCTCGACCCCGATGTCGAACATTCCATCGGCAATTTGTCGCGGATCGCTATTTCGGCGATGGATTCCACCGACCGGGAGATCATCGACATCATGACTTGCAAATAAAAAATTGTCCCTTTTCACTTATTCGTGCCGCCCGTATGCGAAAAGTCCTCATCCTGATCAATCCTCACTCCGGGGTTCATTCACTCGAACGGGTAAATGCTCCTTTGGCGCACGTATTTCGTGCCGCCCAAGGGGTGGAGATCCATACGCACCTGATCGACGGGTATGACGATTCCCGTCGGGCGACCCTCGAAGCCATCCAAGGGGGCTATTACGCCGTCGTAGTGGTAGGCGGCGACGGTACGGCCAACAGCATCGGAGCCTTGCTGCGGGGTACGGATACGGCCCTGGGCTTGATCCCCGCCGGCAGCGGCAATGGGGTGGCACGGCACATCGGCATGGACACGGATATTCCAAAGGCCTTTTCCCAGCTCTTGGCTTGCCATAGCGAGGCGGTGGATACCCTCGAGGTCAATGGCCGCTTCTGTTTGGGTTTTGCCGGGACGGGCTTTGAGGCGGCAGTAGCGCACAATTTCGCACAAAGCCGTCACCGCGGACTGATGTCGTACACCACTTCGGCACTTTCCGAAATATTGCGTTACGAACCCTCGGAAGTGGAGATCGACCGGGATGGGGAGCATTTGGAGCGGCGACCTTTTACCATGACGTTTGCCAATTCCTCGCAGTGGGGCTTCGATTTCCGGATCGCGCCCACGGCCTCGATGACCTCGGGCACCATGAAACTGGTCATTCTCTCCGACATTACCCAGATCAATGCCGTGCAGGCGGCCTACAGTCTGTACAAAGGAAAGATCCATCAATTTCCCGGTTGCGAGACCCTCGATGCCCGCCGGGTAGTGGTCTCGGGGAAAAACCTGCTCTACCACATCGACGGCGAACCTTACCCGGCAGTCGGGAGGATCGAGGTCGAGGTACATCCGGCGTCTCTGCGCATCCTTTCTCCCCGCAGGAAGATCTGAGAGTTTTGGGTAAGAGATAGACCGTCCTGGTCGAAAAGAAAAATAAACGTGTAAAAAATATCGGAATAGCCATGAATCTGTTGCTGTCCTTGTTCTTTCAACTTCAGGCCCAATTGCCTTCCGTTCCCCAGGCGGTCGATTCGCTGGAACGTCATGACGTGAGGGCGTTTATCTCCCAACTGAAAACCATGACGCTCGATCAGATCGTCGATGCGGCTGTGCGGGGATTGGTCGGGGCTGTGATCCGGGTGGCGCTGGCCGTTCTGATCTTTTACATCGGGCGCTGGATCATCCGCCACGTGATCCGGTTCTTCCAACGGCTTTTTACCCGCCGGAAGGTGGAAGCCTCTCTGACTACCTTCCTCTTGTCGATGCTGCGCGTGGCGATGATGTTCCTGCTCTTTATCGTCGTGATCAGTTTCCTGGGCATCGACACCACGTCGTTCATTGCCCTGTTCGCCTCGGCCGGATTGGCCGTCGGTATGGCTCTCTCGGGGACTTTGCAAAACTTTGCCGGAGGAGTGCTGGTGTTGTTGCTCAAGCCGTATCGGGTGGGGGACTACATCGAAGCGCAGGGGCAGGCCGGTACCGTGCGGGCCATTACCCTGTTTACTACTCAACTCGCTACCCCGGACAACAAGATCATCCTGCTGCCCAACGGCGGCATGTCCACCGGCATCATCAACAACTATTCGCATCAGACCCTCCGAAGGGTCGATTGGACCTTCGGCATAGCCTACGGCGACGATTACGACCGGGCCAAGGAAGTGCTTACCCGCCTCTTGGAGGACGATCCGCGGGTGCTCAAAGACCCTCCGTACCTCATCGCACTGGCTTCCTTGGGCGACTCCTCGGTCAATATTACGGTCCGGGCTTGGGTCAAGAGGGAAGAGTATTGGAACGTGTTTTTCGACATGAACGAAAAAGTCTATAAGACCTTCCCCTCGGCCGGGCTCAACATACCCTTCCCGCAGATGGACGTGCATGTGTACGACGAGAACCAACCCGCCTGATGGTCAAGGAAAAAAGATAGGTTGTTATGATCAAGACACTCTTGTTCGTCGGTTTGGGGAGTTTCCTGGGAGGAATCTCCCGGTTCGGGCTTTCCCGTTGGGTGCAGGGGCATGGGACGGGGGACTTCCCTTATGGAACCCTGGTGGTAAACCTGCTGGGGTGCCTGCTCATCGGGGTGTTTTACGGGTGGTTCGATCGTGCCCGGATCTTCGATCCCGACCTCAGACTGTTGCTCACGGTGGGATTCTGCGGAGGGTTTACCACGTTTTCCACGTTTGCCCACGAAGGCTTGTCGCTGTTTCAGTCCGGCAATTTCTTCGCAGCCGTAGCCTATGCCGTGGTGAGCCTGGTCGTCGGCTTGGTCATGGTATATCTGGGACACCTCCTGGTGCGGATTCTTTGAGGGAAACCTCGGGATGCGGGCAAGCGAAAGGCCGGCGGGCATTGC
>JFBN01306356.1_pt1 | contig 10546 bp, 10 predicted proteins | sample 768741 | NCBI WGS metagenome assembly JFBN01 (sample SAMN01983846, study PRJNA193217) | chicken gut metagenome | biome: terrestrial biome; isolation source: ceca of Broiler chicken | host: Gallus gallus | place: United Kingdom: England | collected 2010-09-07
GGCAAAAGCCTGTGCTCTCTTTTTGGTTTTCCGCAGGAACCGCGAACCCCGCAGGGGTTCGCGCGAGCGCAGCGACGCTCAACCGAGGGACTTTTTATTTGTCGCAAGCAAACTCCCCGCACTTTTCATGCAGGCCGCTTTCCGCAATAAATGCAGCATCGCTTCCAGAAAACAACGTTACGAGCACCCGTTCCTCCCCTTTTTCCACATACTCTAAACGGAGAGATCTCGGCCCGAATTCTACAGCACCTATATTCCATTCATGCCAAACGCCGACTTTCAAAATACTGTCCCAGGTTATTTCACGCATCAGCGAATTTTTACGATATTGACGTATACCTTTGCCGTCGAAAATAAAATATCTGCCGTCAAATCTGCTGACTATAACATAGACGGCAACACCCGAAATAATTCCCGCCGCTGCACAGGCAAGCATAATAAGCGAATCGCGCAAAGAATCATACATTCCGCCCGTTAAATATCCGGCCAAACAGGCGACCATAAAAATCGCTTCAAACAAAGCGACTGCCGTTTTTTGAGCAGGACGGTTATACCGAACGATGAATTCCATAATAAAGAATAAAGTGCGCTTTGAACGAACCCGTTCAAAGCGCACGAATATTTTTATATTTTATTTTTGAAATTTTTCGATCATGTCGACGATGTCTTTGACCGTTTTGACGCCCGCGATGTCCTCTTCGGGAATGGAGATGCCGTAATCGTCCTCCAACGAAATCAAAAGTTCCACGACGTCGAGCGAGTCCGCGCCGAGGTCTTTGATGATGTCGCTTTCCAAAGTGATTTTCTCCGCCGGCAGATTCAACTGCTTTGCGAGCATCGCCCTTACCTTTTCAAACATAATAACCTATCCTCCTGCGTTATGAAACTATTTTACTAAACGGCGCGGGTTTTGTCAATACTTTTTCGAAAATACACCTATATCCCGACAAAAAAATTGCATTCGCCGCCGCACCGCCATACCTGCGCACAGATTTACTGCGCTTTGGCTTTGGGCCTTTTCATGGTCAGGCCGATGCGGTTCTTTTTGACGTCCACTTCTTTGACCCAAACGGTGACCGCCTGCCCCACCTTCAAAACATCGGAAGGATGTTTGATATAACGGTCGGTGATCTCCGAAATGTGAACGAGCCCGTCCTGATGCACGCCGATATCCACAAACGCGCCGAAGTCGACGACGTTGCGCACCGTACCGGTAAGTTCCATACCGGGCGCGAGGTCGTTGATGTCCATGATGTCCGAGCGGAGCACGGGCTTGGGAAGCGCGTCGCGGATGTCTCGACCGGGTTTTACGATCTCGGCGACGATGTCCTTGAGGGTGGGAACGTCCAAACCGACTTCGCCTGCGGCTTTTCCTTCGCCGTAAGCCTTCACTTTTTGGGGAAGATCGGAAATTTTACCTTCCTTTACGTCCTCTTCGGTATAACCGAACAATTCGAGAAGTTTTTCCGCCGCTGCGTAAGATTCGGGGTGCACGGCCGTGTTGTCGAGGATGTTGTCGCCGCCGGGGATGCGCAGGAAGCCCGCGCACTGCACGAACGCCTTTTCGCCCAATTTGGGAACTTTGAGTATCTCTTTGCGGGAACGGAACTTGCCGTTATCCTCGCGGTAAGCGACGATATTTTTCGCGATGCCGGAATTGAGCCCGGCAACGTATTTCAAGAGAGAGACGCTCGCCGTGTTCAGGTCGACGCCGACGCTGTTCACGCAGTCCTCCAATACGCCCGAAAGCACGCTGTCGAGCCGTTTTTTATCCATGTCGTGCTGGTACTGCCCGACGCCGATGGACTTCGGATCGATCTTGATGAGCTCCGCAAGCGGGTCTTGCAACCTGCGCGCGATGGAAACGGCGCTGCGCTCGGCGACGTCGTAATCGGGGAATTCTTCCGCGCCCAAGGGGCTTGCCGAATAGACGGAAGCGCCCGCTTCGGACACGACGATGTATTCGACTTCCCTGCCCGTCTCTTCCTTGATCTCTTTGATGAGTTCGGCCACGAAGATCTCGCTCTCCTTGGAAGCGGTGCCGTTGCCGATGGAAATGACCTGAACGCCGTATTTTGCGATCAGTTCTTTGAGTTTTGCTTTCGCCGCGTCAATGTTCTGTTTGGGGCCCGGCGTGGGATAGACGACCGTTTTGTCGAGAACTTTGCCCGTACCGTCCACCACGGCGATCTTGCAGCCCGTTCTGTATGCGGGGTCGAGCCCGAGGGTAACTTTGTCTTTGACGGGCGGCTGCATGAGAAGGGGTTTGAGGTTGACTTCGAACATCTTGATCGCCTGTTCGCTCGCAGCTTCGGTGAGCGCCGCGCGCACTTCGCGTTCGATCGAAGGATAGATGAGACGGTCGTAACCGTCGTCGACTGCCTCCTTTACGAGTTGTGTTGAATACCCGCCGTCTTTGAGATACCCCGCGCCCGCGATGCGCTTTGCGATCTCTTCGTTGAAGAGCACCTTGACTTTGAGGAAGCCCTCTTTTTCGCCGCGGTTGACCGCGAGCACGCGGTGGCTCTTGATCTCGGGCACGAGTTCGCTGTAATCGGCGTACATTTCGTACGTCTTTGCCTCGTCCTTGTCCGCGTTCACGAGTCTGGTCACGATCTCGCCGTTTTTCATGAAGAGGTTACGCAGCTTTTTTCTGACGTTCGCGTCGTCGGAAACGATCTCTGCGATGATGTCTTTCGCCCCCGCGATCGCATCGTCCGCGCTCGCGACGCCCTTTTCTTCGTCGATATATTTTTCGGCCTCCGCTTTCACGTCGGCATTTTTATCCTGCGCGAGAATAAACTCCGCCAGAGGCTGAAGCCCCTTTTCGATGGCGACGCTCGCGCGCGTCTTTTTCTTTTGTTTGTAAGGGCGGTATATGTCCTCCACCTCGGTCAGGGTCGTCGCGGCGTCCAACGCCTTTTGGATCTCCTCCGTCATTTTGCCCTGCTCGGTGATCGCCCCCGCGACCTCTTCCTTCCTCTTTTCGAGGCTGCGAAGATAGGCGAGCCTGTCATTGAATTCGCGCAGCACCTGATCGTCGCAGCTGCCCGTCATCTCTTTGCGGTAACGCGCGATAAAGGGAATGGTGTTGCCCTCGTCGATCAGGTTGATGATGTTCTGAACCTTGTCCGGTTTGACGGCGGGAAATTCTTCCGTCAGCTTCTTTACGATGTCCATGATCCTCTCCGTGTTATAATAAAAGGTTGCCGCGGCCCTGTTGCCGCAACATTGTCAATATTGTAACACATTCCGAAAAGATTTTCATTACTTTTTTAAAAGTTTTAAATAATTTTTTTGTTCTTCGGTCAGCCGATAACTTTCGCGCGCTTTTTGGATTGCTTTATTCACCGTTTTCGCTTCGAGCGGGCAATTTTTCAGATAGGCGGCGCCCTCTTCGTAAAATTTTACGAGCACCTCCGCGATCAGCCACGCCGCGCCCATGTGCGTGTAGTAAAATTCAGTCCGCGCCTTTGCGAGCAGGGCAAAAATTTCGGAAAGATATTCCCTCTCCATATAACAGCCGAGCAGCATGACATACCCGAAACGCTGGGCATACTCCGTTCCCTCGTCTATGTATTTTTGAATTTCGGGCATAAATTCTTCCCTGTGCTTTTTGACCTCTTTCAGGGTGGAGCAGAACAGGTCGCACACCGCCCAGCCGTCGATGAACGGGACGCATCTTTCTATGTATTTGACCTTTTCGGGAAAAGGCATTTTCGTATAGCCCACGGCAAAACATTTCAAAAGCCTGATCTCGAAAACGTCGTTCGGAAAAGCGAGCAACGCGTCAAGATCGAACCCTTCCCCGTTGACCAGCCCCTTTCCGTAATCGCGCAAGAGCGGCGTTCTCACGCCGACGCTCGTGCCTTGCACAATATTGACGATGCGCTCGTTGAATGCCCTGTATTTTTCGTCGCGCATCGCCGCAAGCTCGGCGATGACCTCGGCATAACTCTTCATTTGCAAACCTCACAAAATATGTATATTTTTAATTTTTTCGCATAGCCGCAACACGATCCGTCCGCGGCTCTTTTGCCTTACTTCGCGGGCTTATTCCGATCGGCAAACACTTCCGAAAGAGCGGCAAACCAAACGCTTTTGTCATAGCGAGGATTTGCGGGAGAAGTGGAAGGCATGAGCAGATATTTCGTGCCGATGCCGCCGAAGCGCTTACTGAAAATTTCATAGGCCTTTTTGCCGTTGAGAAGGATCAGCCCGATCTTCGGCGCGGCGGCAAGCACTTTATCGACCGGCGCGGCGCGGAAATTTCTGATCGAGGAATCGGAAGAGCCGACGATCCCGCATTCCGAAACGACGTCCCACAAAGCGACGCCGTGGCCCAAAACGAAATCGCGCCGGGAAGCCGCGCTCTCCCCGATCTCCTCTCCGAAAAATTCGGAGAGCATTTTCCAGAACCTGTTCTGTTTATTGCCGTAGTAAAAGGCGACCTCCCGGCTCTTTACGGACGGGAAGCTCCCCAATACAAGCACGCGGCTGTCCGCGTCGAAAACAGGCTCAAAACCATGTATTATATCTGACATAGTACTTTTAAAAACCGATTAAACTACAAATTCAGGCGCAGAAATCAAATTCCTGCGCCCGACCGCTTATCTGATCGTAAGCGGCTTATCGATACGCCCGACGGCGGAAGCCGCCATCTTTTCGGGGTTGAAATTCATGGAAAGCGCCGATTCGCACTCCTCTTTCGTCATCGCATTGATGTCTGCGATCCTCTTTTCGAGGTCGAGGATCTCCCCGGTAAACAGTAAATGTTTGCCGTATGAGACCATCTGCGACGCGGTGTTTTCCTGCGCCATGATGACGGAGGATTTCAGCTGCTCCTTCCCGCGCAGGAACTCGTCGTCCGTGAATTTGCTCTTGCAAAATTCCCCGATCGTTTGGAAGATCGCCTCCTGCGCCTTCTGCACATTGGCGGGATTCACCCCCGCATATACAGCGAGGATGCCGCCCTCGGTGAACGCCGAAATATACGAATAAACGGTGTATGCAAGCCCGAGTTGTTCGCGCACTTTCTGGAAAAGGCGCGAGCTCATCCCGCCGCCCAAAACCGTGTTCATGACCAGCGCCGCATCCATGAGTTTATCCTCTCTTTTGAGCGAAGGATAAGCGAACGCGATATGCACTCTCGATATCTTTTGTTTTGAACAGGCTCTGTCCGCAAAGCGAAATCTTCTTTTCACGGGGCGCAAAAGCGCGGCGGGAGATCTTCTCTTCAAAGTATTTTTCGACCAGCTCTTCGGCAAACGCGGGCTCGATGTTGCCCGCAAATGAGATGACGACGTTTTCGGGCGCATACCGTTCGGAAATGTAATCGAACAGGTCTTTGCGCGTAAAGCCCTTCACGTTGTCAGCCGGGCCGAGGATCGGGCGGCCGTACCCTTCCTTGCCGAAATATGCCTCCGCAAGGACGTCCAGGCACAGGTCGTCGGGCGTGTCCTCGGTCATGGCGATCTCTTCGAGGACGACCCCCTTTTCCCTGTCCATTTCCTCCTCGGGAAAGACGGAATCGAGCACGAAGTCGGAGAGGATCTCGAACGCCTCCCCCGCGTGTTCGGAGGTGGCCTTCGCATAATAACACGTGATATCTTTCGACGTGAAGGCGTTGACCTGCGCGCCGATGCGATCCATCGCGTCGGAAATTTCAAAGGCGTTGCGCCTGTTCGTACCCTTGAACATCATGTGTTCGATAAAGTGCGAAATGCCGTTTTCGGCCTGCGTTTCGAAGCACGAACCCGTGCCCACGATCGCACCCATGCTGACGGACAGAAGCCCGTCGATCTTTTTCACGACCAACCGAAGGCCGCTCGGAAATTTTTTGTAATAAGCCATTTTCGTTTTTCTCCGTTATGTATATTTGAATCCGACCGCCCGCCGCGATCAAGGCCGAACCGCCCGTTGCGGCGCGATTTCCCTTTCCGGCATGCGCCGCGGTCAGAGGGCGAGCGTTTCGGACACTTTCGATTGCAGCAGATCGTTTTCTTTATAATACGCGAGCACGGAAGGAAGCGCCGCCGCGGTTTCCTTCGTCGGGTGCATCAGAACAAGGTCGCCGCTCTCCGCGTTTTCCGTCGCGCGGGAATAGATGAGCGTCTGGTCATGGTCGCGCCAGTCGATCGTGTCTTTCGACCACATGACCACTTTATAACCGAGCGCCTCGGCGGCGTTGACCGTATTTTCCGAATACGCGCCCGACGGCGGGGCAAACAACTGCATTTCGACCCCCGCGAGCGCCTTTACGAGGTCGTGACAGCGCACGATCTCTTCCTTGTTTGCCGAAAGAGACAATTTGTCCTGGTCTTTATGGAAATACCCGTGATTGCCCAGCTCGTGCCCGCGCGAGACGATCGCGCGGAGCGTTTCGGTATGATCGTCCGCCCAGCATCCGCCGATAAAGAAAGTCGCCTTCACGCCGAAAGCGTCCAACGCGTCGAGTATGGACGGGATATAATCCGCACCGCCGTACACGTTGAACATGAGCGAAATGCGCCCGCTCTCTTTGCTTCCGCTGTAATACACCCTGTCGCTCACCTTGCCCGCCGTGGTTATGCCGAGCGGAAAAAAGCACACCGCGCCGACGATTATGACGAGCAGAAGAAGGATTGCATTTGTAAAAACAGCGATCCTGCCCGGCCGCACCATATAGTTTACCTCATTTCCGATTTACTTTGCAAAGAATTTCTTCCTTTCAATATATTCGGAAAACGGGAAAGATATGAAAGCGCATCAGCCGTTCAAATCTATCCGATACAAGTTAAAATTCACCCATATCCCCTTCGGCTGCCAGAATTCGGGATATGTGCGCACGTACCGCATCCCGCATTTTTGCATGACGCGGCCGCTTGCGGGGTTCAAAACGTCGTGCGTGGCGGTCGCATAGCGGAACCCGTCCGCTTTCAGCCGCGCGATCAGCGCTCCGACCGCTTCCGTCATCAAACCCTCGCCCCAATATTCGCGTAAAAGCCCGTAACCGATATCGCCGCACCGCTCTTTTTCGTCTATCCCCGGCAGGGACAAATAGCCGATCGCCTTATCTTCCCCGCGCGGAACGAGCGCGTAGCGGTACGCGATCTCTTTCCGATAATCGGCAAAACCGAATTTTCGAGAAATTCCGACGTCTCTTCGCGCGATTTATGCGGAAACCACGGCAAAAAGCGGTTGACTTCCTCATCCGAAAGTATGCGAAAAAGCGCGTCGGCGTCCCGCCTTTCGAATCTCCTTAAAATCAGCAGCTCCGTTTCCGGACGCGGCGTATTGCTCCCGAACCGCACGGTTTCCTCCTATTTGAGCTTTACGACGGTAACGCCCGCCTCGCCCTCGCCGTACTTGCCCGAACGGAATTCCGCGACGTTTTTATGCTTCCGCAAATGCTCGCGTATGCCGTCACGCAGTTTGCCCGTGCCGACGCCGTGCACGATCTTCACCTCTTCCAGCCCCGCAAGGACGGCGCGGTCGATGAAAGCGTCCGTCTCCTCTATCGCTTCGGAAACGGTCATGCCGAGCAGATTGATCTCCGTCTGCACCGCGCCGGTATTTGAAGAGATGTTGCGCACGACCCGGACTTCGTTTTTGGGGCTGTCCTTCTTTTTACCGCCGACGATCCTGAACAGATCGCCCGCTTTGACGTTCATGCGTATGCTCCCGACGAGCACTTCCGCCTCTTTTTTGCGCGCGTTGACGGACACGACTTCGCCCGCACTCTCCATCGCGCCGACGAACACCTTGTCCCCCGCTTTAAGCGTTGCCAGATCTGCGGGGACGCGCCGCTCGGGCTCGTCCTTTTCAAACTCCATTCCGTACGCCTTGTCCGCGATCTTGTTTTTCAGCGTGCGGGCGCGGATGAGGTCGGCGGGCGTCAGCTCGTTCTTCGCGGCGATGTTTTCGATCTCTTTGAGAAGTTCCTCCGCCTCCTCCGCGCGCTCGTTGACGATGCGGCGGCTCTCCACCTTTGCGGAAAGATACAGCTTTTCGCGCTCTTTTTTAAGTTTTTCGCGCTCCGCGTTGACCTCGGACAGTTTCTGCTCCCACTCCGCGCGCAGGCGCTCCGCCTGTCTTTTCGCCTCTTCCGCTTCGATACGGCTCTGCTCGGCGGTGCGCACGATGTTTTCAAACTTCCTCGCCCCCTCCGAAAGGTTGGAGACGGCGTCCCGCAATATCTCTTCCGAAAGCCCCAGCCGCCTGGATATAGCGATCGCGTTGCTGCTTCCCGGCACGCCCGGGCTGAGTTTATAAAGCGGCTGCAGCGTGGACATATCGAATTCCATGCTCGCGTTTTCGATGCCGTCTTCGGAATAGGCGAATTCTTTGAGCGAAGTGTAGTGCGTCGTCACGATGCCGCGGCAGCCTCTCTTCAAAAGAAAGGACAAGACCGCCTTCGCGATCGCCTGGCCCTCGTCGGGGTCTGTGCCGCCGCCGAGCTCGTCGATGAGCACGAGGCTCTTTTCGTCCGCGCCCTCGGTGATCCCGATTACGTTTTTGATGTGGGAGGAAAACGTAGACAGATTTTCTTCGATGCTCTGCGCGTCGCCGATGTCGCAAAACACCTTTTCGAACACGGCGGCCTCGCTCCCTTCGGCCGCGGGAATGAACAATCCGCAGCAAGCCATCAGGCAAAACAGACCGCACATTTTGAGCGTGACCGTTTTACCGCCCGTATTCGGCCCGGAAACAAGCAAAAGCCTGTAATCCTTTCCCAGCGACACCGTAACGGGGACGGCCGTCTTTGCATCCAGAAGAGGATGTCTTCCCTTTTCGATCGAAACCACGCCGCGGTCGTTGATCGCGGGACGAACACACTTGTTTTTGTAAGAATATTCGGCTTTGGCGTAGGCTGCGTCCATCTCGGAAAGGCGCTCCGTATCCTCACGCAGCTGCGCCGCCATACCGCCGACCCGGCGGGAAAGCGCTGCCAAAATACGCTCGATCTCCTCTTTTTCCGCGGCGGCGAGTTCGCGCAGTTCGTTGTTCATTTCGAGCACTTCCTCGGGCTCGATGAAAAACGTCGCGCCGCTGGCGGAACGGTCGTGCACAAATCCTCGCACCTGCGATTTATATTCCGCGCGGACGGGAAGGACGTAACGGTTGTCGCGCATGGTCACGATGCCTTCCTGAAGATATTTGGCACTGTTCCCGCCGAGATATTCGGAAAGTTTGCCCCGTATCCGCTCGTTGAGCCGTCGGATGGAAACGCGTATATTATAGAGCGCGTCGCTCGCAAAATCGCTGACCTCCTCCTCGGACAAAATTTTGTCGCCGATGTCACGCTCCAGAGACTCGTCGAAATACAGCCTGTCGGCGATCTCGCGCATATGCACGATCCGATCGTCGGAAACGCTCTTTACCCCGTTGTAAGCCACGCGCGCCGAACGCAGAAGCGCCGCCACGGACAAGAGTTCCCCGCAGGAAAGCGCCGCGCCCTTTGCCGCCCTCTCGGGCTCATCGTCGATCTCGGGATACGCCTCTATCCTCCCCGTGCCGAAGCGGAACAGTAAAAGATCCGCCTCAGACGTAAGATCGAGAAAGTATTTCGCTTCCCCGATCTCCGATTCGGGCATCGCGTTTTCCAGCGCCGCCTTTGTCTGCGGCAATACGGCAAAGGAAGCGACGGCTTTCAATATTTTATTCAGTTCCAGTTTTTCGATCGTTTTTCGATCCATTTTCTCACGCCTCCATGCCGAAAACAATTTCAATTTTGATGCGCATTTTCTTAACCCGCTTTACCGATTTCAGGATACGCCCGAAGAAGCCAGCCCCGCAGTATAAGAGCCGCCCGCCCTGCCGCCTCCCGCACAGGCGCGCCGCTCCTCGGCCGAAAGCGTGCGCAAATCGAAAAGCGCAAAATCCGCCGCAGAAGGCGCCAGCCCTGCGCAGTTAAAAAGTTCGAAGCGGCATACGGAATTTTCATAGCGCCGCAAAGGGAAAGCGCGCCCCTGCTCGTCCGTCAGTATATATTGCGGCCGCCTGTCACAGTCAAAGCACCTTTTCCCGAACAGACAATGCCCCAGCTCCATGACCTTGATCGCCCCGCCGGAAAGTCTGAACACATTTTTCAACACAGACGATTCTTTTGCGGAAAGCTCTTTCGAGCAGGCGGCGGCGCGCACCGCGTTCTCCCCCGCAAGGACGGAAAGCGAAACGCCGTTAAAGAGATTGAACCCCGTTCCCGCAAAGAGCGCCGTGCCGCTCTCCCGGCATAATTCCAGCGCCCAAACGCCTTCCGCATACACACCGTCGAACGAATGCATGCATCCGCGCACGGCGTCTATATCCGCATCGGTCATAAACGCGGGCAAATATAGCCATTTATGCCACGCATAGTACTCTGATTTTTTGATAAATCCGTCAATCTCTTCCGCATTTCTATAATTTTTCGGCGAAAATATTGCGGCAACCGATCGATCGCCGATCGTCTCCGAAAAACCGAACTCATCCGAAATAAATGCCTTTTGAAAGGTCGGCCGCGCCAATACGGCCCCGCCGAAAGAAATCTCTTTCGGCGAAAGCACTTCGCGTTCCCCCGCAAGAG
>JFBN01306886.1_pt1 | contig 10532 bp, 10 predicted proteins | sample 768741 | NCBI WGS metagenome assembly JFBN01 (sample SAMN01983846, study PRJNA193217) | chicken gut metagenome | biome: terrestrial biome; isolation source: ceca of Broiler chicken | host: Gallus gallus | place: United Kingdom: England | collected 2010-09-07
AAGATATGTAATTCCGGGAATGCATAAAGCCGTATTTCCTTATGTGTTAAACAACAGAGGATTGCTTTTCCAAATATAAGTAATCCTCCTGTTCGTACATATATGTGTTGACGAATAGGTTGCAAAATGAATATTTCATCTCTACGTAAAGCCATTGTTTTTATTGGCGCTGTAGCAGCATTGTCACTGGTGAACGCACAATCTGCGCTGGCAGCCAATGAATCCGCTAAAGATATGACCTGCCAGGAGTTTATTGACCTGAATCCAAAAGCGATGACGCCTGTTGCATGGTGGATGCTGCATGAAGAAACGGTTTATAAAGGCGGCGATACTGTAACCTTAAATGAAACTGACCTGACTCAGATCCCCAAAGTGATCGAATATTGTAAGAAAAACCCGCAGAAAAATTTGTATTCCTTCAAAGATAATTTGGCCAATGTTCTGCCAAATTAATAGAAATGAAACCAAAGGGAGCAGCAAGTTGAGACATCTTGTTGCTCCTTTTGTATTTAACGATCGAGAATGATCAGCGGCGAATCATTGGCGGAATCGCTTAATACCGTAATATCCGCGCCATAGAGCATTGTCAGTGTTTGCTGGGTCAACACATTTTGTGGTTTACCCTCTGCGACAACCCTGCCTTTTTGCATCAATACAACACGGTCAGCATAACGGGCGGCGAGATTAAGATCGTGCAATACGCAGCAAACATTAAACTGTCGCTCGTGAACTAACTGGCGTAATAAACGAAACAGATGCTGTTGATGGTGAATATCCAGTGCCGATGTCGGTTCATCAAGAAATAACCATTTCGGTGAGGGAGTGGGTTCCCAGAGTTGCACCAGCAGGCGCGCCAATTGTACACGCTGTTGTTCACCGCCGGATAATTGCCGGTAGTCGCGGTGTGCCAGCGCCTGACAGTCGCATAACGCCATTATCTGCGTAGTTTCGTCACGCTGAACATCCGTACGATGCGGATGCCGCCCCATCTGGATCACTTCCTGTACGCTGAATGGAAATGCCATATGGCTATTCTGACGCATCACGGCCCGGTGTTTTGCCAGTTCAGTGATTGACCATTCATTTAATGGTTTATTAAACAACCGACATTCACCGCTATCTGGTTGAAGATAGCCGGTTAACTGGCGAAGCAGCGTAGATTTTCCCGCGCCATTAGGGCCGAGAATGGCAACAATTTCCCCGCCGGGAAAAGTCAGCGAGACATTATCAGTCAGACGCCGCCCCTGAAGGCTATAAACCAGATTCCTGGCGCTGATCATGACGTCCTCCGGTTGCGCAGAATCAACCACATAAAATACGGGCCGCCAAGCAGGCTGGTTAAGAGTCCCACGGGCATTTCTGCTGGCTGTACCAGCGTGCGGGCGAGTGTGTCTGCCATCAGCAATAAACAGGCTCTGGCGAGGGCGGAGCAAGGGATTAGCCAGCGGTGATTTGCCCCGGTAGTCATGCGAATCAGATGCGGGATCACCAGGCCAATAAAGCCGATAATTCCGCTTACCGATACGGCAGCGCCAACGAGCAGTGAGCTCACTAACAGTAATTGCTGGCGTTTACGTTTAACGTTCACGCCGAGGTAGTGGGCTTCTTCATCACCAAGCTGGAGTAAATTCAGCGTTCCGGCGAGACAGGTTGTCGCCATAATCGCTGGCAGAATGAATGAGCTGGCGACCAGTAATGTTGGCCATTGCGCCTGGCCAAGATTACCCATCATCCACAACGTCAGTTGCCGCAGTTGCTGCTCATCGCCTATATAACTCTGCACGCCGATCGCCGCGCCGCACAGGGCATTGATAGCAATACCGGTCAGTAACAATTGCATCATGCTGCCATCGCGATGGCGCTGCGTAATGAGAAAAATGATGGTACAGACTACTAAACTTCCGGCGATGGCAAAAACCATCTGTTCATACAGCACCAGCACTACCGGAAAAGAAAAAGGCAGCACAATTGCCACGCCAACCATTAATGCAGAACCGCTGCTGACGCCGAGTAAGCCAGGGTCAGCCATTGGGTTGCGAAAAAGCCCCTGCATAATCACCCCGGCAGTTGCCAACGCCGCGCCTACCAGCACCGCCAGTAAAACCCGAGGCAGACGAATATTGAGCCAGATATCGCGATATTCCTCATCAAACAGGGCGCTAAAACTGATTTTTAATGCTCCCTGACTGGCGCCGAACAGCACCAGGGCAAGCAATAATAGTGATAGCCCCATCAAGACCCTGGCGGAAGAGAGTGAATCCTTGAGCACGCAAAACTCCACTATGACGTTGCGGCACGGAGCTTCCGCGCCGCATGGCATTACGCCGGTTTCAGGCCTGGTTCAATCAGACTGTAGATCTGCTTGTTGAGTGCTGGCGCGTTTGCCAGTTCATGAATATGCATGGCGACATCGGCACGGCGGACAAAACCATGACATTCCTGATTTTGTATACGTAGCGCCTTGCCCGTTGCCGCACCATCAAGCAGGCCGCCGGGACGGAGAATCGCGTAGTCAAGCTGGCTGGTTTGCAACCAGCTTTCCGCCAGAGTTTTTTCCCGTACCGCCTGACCAAACGCGGCTTTAGCGCGATCCGATAAAAATGACCAGCTATCGCCACAGCCCAGTGACGTCACCAGAATCATGCGTGTGATGCCTGCTTTTTCGGCCTCATCGATCACCGTTCTGTGGGCCAGATAATCCTGAGCGCCGCCCATTGTTGAGATGACAAGCGCTTGCGGGCCAGCCGCACGGCAGGCCGCCGCGACCACGCTGGCATCACAGGCGTCGCCAGTAAAAACCTGCACGCCTTGTTGCGCCAGTTTCGTCGCGGTATCGGCATGGCGAACGACAGCAACGAGCGGGCGTTGTTCCGTCAGCGCCAGCTCAAGGGTTCTGGCGCCGACGCCTTTTCCACCTGCGCCAAAGAGTAGCCACGGTGCCATCAGGCTTCTTCCTTCAGAGACGCAGCCAGCGAATGGAAAGCGTTAACTTGATCATTCAGCAGTTGGCGATGGTCATCGCGGCCAAGGAAAATTTTTAGCATCGCGCTGCCTTCTTTGTTGAAAAAGAGAATGGATGCGGTGTCCATACCCATAAATTTACGTTCGACCAGGGCAATATGCGTGCAATTTTCTGCCTTGATATGCCCGGACATGCCATGTTTTCCACGCAGGTTGAAATAGCCGTGGCGATGAAAACCTGAAGGCAGTTCGCCGCTAAATTCGAGGATCACATCGGCAGTATGCACCAGCGTGGTGACCTTGCCCCATTCGCAGACGGTATCCCAGATGGTGTCGAATTTATCGCCAGACACTACGGTAGAGGAGGGGAGATATTTCACTACCTCCAGCAATGTGGTGTTGTATTGTTCGGCAACCGCTTCCAGCGTACCGTCCGGTTCCGTTTTCAAAAATTCCTGTAACGAGACATGGCTCATAAATTACTCCTGTTATGGTTTTTCATGCGCAATTGCTGGCGCATTAAGTACCTGAATCAGTTCATTAAGAGACTGCAAAATATTGCTTGCCCAGAAACGACCTTCATTGGTCAACCGCAGGCAAGTTGAAGCATCGCGGCTTAAGCCTTTTTGGTGCCATTGGGTCAGTAACGGGGCGAGTTTTTCGGCATGTGGCGTAAGTTCATCCAGCGGTACACGCGCGGTTTCAATACCCGACTGCAAAGAGTGACGCCACTGCGCATTACGTTCGGCGGCGCGCATCATCATCATCAACGGTTTTTGGCCTGCCGCGACGGATTCATGCCAGCTCTGCAGGTTGCGCTCATTCATCCAGGAGTAACCATTAATCGAACCGCCAGCGCCGGAACCAAAGGCCAGACAATCGGCTCCTTGTTTAATTAGCAGGTTATAGAGATTGCGTTCGCGTGTGGTACGGCCCCAGTGGCTGTTACTGATACAACGCCAGCCGGCATCGTCCATAAAATCACACCCTTGCAGATAGAGATCGCGACGTTCTGCCGGAGAAGGCACGATAGTGCGCCCATTTTCCACGGCTTTGCCCAGTGGCGTATTGGGAAGGACATTGAGCGCGTAGAGATCAACACCGTCGAGACCGATATCGCGAGCGATAGCCAGATCCTCTCCCCAGGTTTGCGCATCCTGACCAGGCAAACCGAACAGCAGATCGCACACCACCGCAGCCCGGTCACGTTTGACCAGGCTTTCCATAAACGCAATGGCTGTTGGGCCATCCGAGGTGCGTGCCATTTTCTTGCGAATTTTGCTGTTAAAGGACTGAATACCAATCGAGAAGCGGTTTGCTCCCGCATCAAGGCAAGCATCTATTCGCTCAGCGTCAAAATTCAGTACCCGGCCTTCAATGGTGATTTCGCAATCCGGCGCCAGCGGTAGCTTTTCTCGTAAGGTGGTGATGATTCTTGCCAAATCGCGTGCCGAGAGCGCGGAAGGCGTGCCGCCGCCGAAATAGACCGCGTGGATAGGGGCGGACTGATGTAATACGCTGTCTGCTTCCAGCTCGATTTCACGAATCAGGGCGTCGGTATAATGAGCGCACGCATCTTCATTAAAACGGTTTTGATAAAAACCGCAAAACGTGCAGTGCGTCGCGCAAAAAGGAATGTGCAAATAAACCAGTCGCTTACGCGGTGAGATCGTTTGATTGATCATCTCTTGCCAGGTCTGTGCCAGTTGCTCTTTGGCGACCGGAATGGCTCCGCGAAACGGCATCATAGCGCGTCTGTCTTTAAATGGCTGGTCACCGTCTAACGCAAAATGTGGCGTGAGATCCAGGATGTTATTTGTGTTCATTCGTCTGATTTAAATCCATTTATTGCGGCCAAAGCTGCTGGTGTAAAGACTCAACGACATCAGCAATACGCGGACCCATTCCCAGAATCAGGTTTTGATCAACGGTGATAATGCGCTGGTTTTTCCATGCGGCAGTGTGGGTAATTCCGGCAATAGAACGCAGACGATTAATATCGCCATCGACCATTTGTGAGGTCACGACAATCACTTCTGGGTTCGCTGCAATCAGCGATTCCGCGCTGTAGCTTTTGTACTGTTGGTGAGTTGCGACGTTTTCTGCTCCGGCAAGCGACAAAATGGCATCCGCGACGCTGCCTTTACCCGCAACCTGCGGCGCGCTTCCGCCTGCAGAGAGTATAAACATGGCTTTAACCGGGGTATTTTTTGCCGCCACGCTTTGCTGAACTCGCTCCAGACGTTGATTGATTTGTGTCACCAGTGCGTCGCCTTGTTCAGGGACCTGTAACATTTTTGCCAGTTGGCGAATGTTGGCGTACATCTGCTCAAGGGTTGCCGGTACACGTGGCAAGGTAACAACGTTGACCTTTTGCGCCCGTAGCTGATCCAGCACAATTTGCGGACCGGCATCCTGCCAGGTAATTACGCTATCCGGGCGAAGTGACAAAATGCCTTCGCTGCTCAGTTGCTTCCAGTAGCCAATATGAGGCAGTTGGGCGGTTTCCGGGGGGTAAGATGTCGTTTCATCGACGCCAACTATGCGCTCGCCAGCGCCCATCGCGTAGATCAACTCCGTCAGCGATCCTCCTGCGACCACAATACGTTCGGCTGCCGTTGCGCTAAAGGCCCAGCTAAGCGCCAGTACAGCCGTAAACAGCTTTTTCATGGGCTGAGGTTTTACCGCGTTCTTCACGGCGACGGTTATCGCTGAAATACATAACGTCAACGGGGAAAAAAGAAACTGCCGGTTGGTGATCCTTGGCATCATATGAGAGCTCTTATCAAATTGAGAATGAACATGATTATCATTTGGGTTATATATAAAACACGACAACGGGTTCAATATGCAAGAGGGAGCAAGAACGAATTTTTTGATTTTTATCAAAATGCTTCGTCAGCTAACGCATTTTGCAATGGCTAAATGTCAGGGGGGTAAAAAGGTGTAATCCCTGAGCTGTCGCGGATTACAGAGCAAAGAGATGGAAAAATTATGGCGGCTAACGACAGCGTTTCGTGACAATGTTGTGGCGGTGAGTCATTGCAAGAGCGCAGTGGTTGACGAGGTATAAACAGGTTTTATAACCCCCTGTTTATTGTGCTAATAGCGGTTAAAAAAAAGCTTGATCATAAAAAAATGATCGATAATAATTCTCATTATCACGTTTGCTTTAACAAAACATGCCCATATGAATAACAAAATAATAGCTTTTGCCAGGGATAATACACAGCACTCTTCACTCCAGACGTGGCATGTCACTTTGCCTGACAAAAAAGGCGAGCTTTTGCTTAATTGTCAGAAATAACAGGCGATATCACGGAATATAAACGCCAGTTAATTCTCGCAATTAAATCTATCGCGTTGAATCGTATATAAATTTATTTTCGCCAGCCGCCCCGGTTTTTACCCCGGTAGCCAGCATTTTTTATTTTCCTCATGGAGAATCGCTATGTCACGTCCGCAATTTACCTCGTTGCGTTGGAGTTTGTTGTCTCTGGCTATTTCCGCCACCTTGCCGATGAGTGCTTTTGCCACTGAAACAATGACCGTTACTGCGACAGGGAATGCCCGAAGTTCCTTCGAAGCGCCAATGATGGTCAGCGTTATCGACTCTTCTACTCCCGAAAACCAAACTGCGACTTCAGCCACCGATTTATTGCGCTCTGTCCCCGGGATTACCCTTGACGGCACCGGGCGGACGAACGGCCAGGATGTGAACATGCGTGGCTATGACCATCGCGGCGTGCTGATTCTTGTTGACGGCGTTCGTCAGGGAACAGATACCGGACACTTGAATGGAACTTTCCTCGACCCGGCGCTGATCAAACGCGTTGAGATTGTTCGTGGACCTTCGGCATTACTCTATGGCAGCGGCGCGCTGGGGGGGGGTGATCTCCTACGATACAGTCGATGCAAAAGATTTATTGCAGGAAGGGCAAAATAGCGGTTTTCGTGTCTTTGGTACTGGCGGCACCGGCGATCACAGCCTGGGGTTAGGCGCCAGTGCTTTTGGGCGAACTGAAAATCTGGATGGTATTGTGGCCTGGTCCAGCCGCGATAGAGGGAATTTACGCCAGAGCGACGGAGAGACGGCACCGAATGACGAGGCCATCAATAACATGCTGGCGAAAGGGACCTGGCAAATTGATTCAGCCCAGGCCCTGAGCGGTTCCGTGCGTTATTACAATAACGACGCGCGTGAACCGAAAAATCCGCAGACCGTTGAGGCTTCTGACAGCAGTAATCCGCTGGTCAATCGTTCAACGATTCAACGCGATGCGCAACTTTCTTATAAACTCGCCCCACAGGATAACGACTGGTTAAATGCTGATGCAAAAATTTACTGGTCGGAAGTCCGTATTAATGCGCAAAACACGGGGAGTTCCAGCGAATATCGTGAACAGACGACAAAAGGCGGTAAGCTGGAAAACCGCTCTACTCTGTTTGCTGACAGTTTCGCTTCTCACTTACTGACGTATGGCGGCGAGTATTATCGTCAGGAACAGCATCCGGGCGGCGCGACGACGGGGTTCCCTCAGGCAAAAATCGATTTTAGCTCTGGCTGGCTACAGGATGAGATCACTTTACGCGATCTGCCTGTTACCCTGCTTGGCGGAACTCGTTATGACAGCTATCGCGGTAGTAGCGACGGTTACAAAGATGTTGATGCCGACAAATGGTCGTCTCGTGCGGGGCTGACTATCAGCCCGACCGACTGGCTGATGGTGTTTGGCTCATATGCGCAGGCATTCCGCGCCCCGACGATGGGCGAAATGTATAACGACTCTAAGCACTTCTCGATTGGTCGTTTCTATACCAACTATTGGGTGCCAAACCCGAACTTACGCCCGGAAACTAACGAAACGCAGGAGTACGGCTTTGGACTGCGTTTTGATGACCTGATGTTGCCTAATGATGCCCTGGAATTTAAAGCCAGCTACTTCGATACCAAAGCGAAAGACTATATCTCCACGACCGTCGATTTCGCGGCGGCGACAACCATGTCTTATAACGTTCCGAACGCCAAAATCTGGGGTTGGGATGTGATGACGAAATATACCGCAGATCTGTTTAGCCTTGATGTGGCTTATAACCGTACTCGCGGCAAAGACACTGATACCGGGGAATATATCTCTACTATTAACCCGGATACCGTCACCAGTACCCTGAATATTCCAATCGCCCACAGTGGCTTCTCTGTCGGCTGGGTCGGAACGTTTGCCGATCGTTCAACGCATATCAGCAGCAGTTACAGCAAACAACCGGGCTACGGCGTGAATGATTTCTACGTCAGTTATCAAGGACAGCAGGCGCTCAAAGGCATGACCACCACTTTGGTGTTGGGTAACGCTTTCGACAAAGAGTACTGGTCGCCGCAGGGTATCCCGCAGGATGGCCGTAGCGGAAAAATTTTCGTGAGTTATCAATGGTAAGAAGCGGCCCCGTTAATTCGGGGCATTAATCTGGAAGGAAGAGAGACAATGAATTACTACACACGCTGGCTCGAGTTAAAAGAACAAAATCCCGGAAAGTACGCGCGTGACATCGCAGGCTTAATGAATATCAGTGAAGCTGAACTGGCATTTGCCCGCGTAACTCATGATGCGTGGCGGATGCGCGGTGATATTCGCGAGATTCTGGCGGCGCTGGAAAGCGTTGGTGAAACCAAATGCATTTGCCGTAACGAATATGCCGTTCATGAGCAAGTGGGAGCGTTCACGAACCAACATCTGAACGGACATGCCGGATTGATCCTCAACCCGCGTGCGCTGGATCTGCGTCTGTTTCTCAATCAGTGGGCCAGTGTTTTCCACGTCAAAGAAAACACGGCTCGCGGTGAGCGCCAGAGTATTCAGTTCTTTGATCATCAGGGCGATGCATTACTAAAAGTTTATGCCACCGACAGCACCGATATGGCGGCATGGAGTGAGCTTTTGGCGCGCTTTATCGTCGAGGAAAATACGCCCCTTGAGCTACAGGCCGTTGATGCGCCAGTTGAGAAAACACAAGTCGACGCCAGTGTAGTCGAACAAGAGTGGCGGGCGATGACTGATGTTCATCAGTTTTTTACGCTGCTCAAGCGACATAATCTGACGCGTCAGCAGGCTTTTAATCTGGTGGCAGATGATTTGGCCTGCAAAGTCTCCAACAGCGCACTGGCGCAGATTCTGGATTCTGCCCGGCAAGATGGTAATGAGATCATGGTGTTTGTTGGTAACCGTGGCTGTGTACAGATTTTCACTGGTGTGGTTGAAAAGGTGGTGCCGATGAAAGGCTGGCTGAATATTTTCAACCCAACATTTACTCTTCATTTGCTGGCGGAGAGCATTGCCGAAACCTGGGTAACACGCAAGCCTGCCAGTGATGGCTATGTGACTAGCCTGGAACTGTTTGCTCATGATGGTACGCAGATTGCGCAACTCTATGGTCAGCGTACTGAAGGGGAACAGGAACAAGCGCAGTGGCGTAAACAGATTGCAGCGCTGACGCAGGAAGATGTTGCGGCATAAGGCGCATTTACCCGGAGGTCCGGCGCTAGCCGGGCCCCTGTAGTATTCATGACCCGCGTCGGGTAGATGATTTAAACCAGATAATGAATATGTTGATGGCGAACCAGCTCATTGATCCGTCGGAGATGAAGGATCATCATGATATTGTGTTTGTGGCAGTAAAATGTTTTGAGCGATATTTTTAACTTCTCCAGAATATCTTCCGTTGTCATTTCTGTAGCAATGCAAGTCAGTACCTGATGCTGTTTTCGTGACAGTAAGACATCGGCTTCTGGCGCAGAGCAGTAACTGCCATTGATTAGCGCGACAAAATCAATGATGGTAATATTTCTTTGTACAAATGTGACCGGGGTTTTCCCCAGACAGCGTTTAATTTAAATGGTGAGAAAATAATGACATGGAACGGCTTCAGACGCTCAATTTTCGTGAGCATCGCCGAATGAAAAACATTATTCATTAATGTGTCAATAATGACTAAGGCGTTCTGATGCAACGTTAAGTCGATATCTTCTTCATTCTGTATATGAACGACATTACCTTTATTTAGAATGTTCTTCATGGCAATAAAGAACATCGTATCTCTGGTAATCACAAGAAACATAGCCGACTCCTGCTGCGAATATTAACTTTATATCAGGTAGCCAAAGGTAATTAACTGGGCTGGAATTATTATTATATTTATCTGCTTACTGTATATTAGTGTCGAAGATGCAGATATCTTAAAAATACCTGCATCTTCAGGCTAAATCATTTCACCAGTTCAGGTGTTACCTGGCTAACTGCATTGGTATAGTACGGCGCGCCCCAACCCGGTTCTGGCCAGAAAGCGCCGTAACCGTAATCCCACAAGTTGTAGGTGGTGTTAACCACTTCTCTTAAATGCCATACCTGGATCCCTTGTACATTTACATCAACGAAGTTGTACGGGACTTTATTGATAAAACCCGGCTGTTCGCCCTGAATTGTGCCGAGGATGGTGACAAAGTGATTGCGGTAGTTCACCGGGTCAAGGAAGCCATTTTGTCTGGCGAGCAGGCGGCCCTGATAGTTAGCTTCAAT
>JFBN01320067.1_pt1 | contig 10525 bp, 9 predicted proteins | sample 768741 | NCBI WGS metagenome assembly JFBN01 (sample SAMN01983846, study PRJNA193217) | chicken gut metagenome | biome: terrestrial biome; isolation source: ceca of Broiler chicken | host: Gallus gallus | place: United Kingdom: England | collected 2010-09-07
GCACGTCGCCACAGGAGATCACCTCATCCTTCTCCGTCAGCAGCCAGTTTACCGCCTCGTAGATCTTGCCCAACACCTCCATACATTCCCGCAGGTACACCGTCTGCACCCGGCCGCTGTGGGCCAGCACCGTCAGTTGGTTCAGGTTCCGGCCCCAGCCCCGCAGCTCCGCCAGGATGGGCTTGAGCTCGCCCATCACGCAGATGGGTTCCTCCAGGGCGGCCCGGAGCAGATACGTCTGCTGGCTCAGGCCGGAGCTGCGCACCTTCGTATCGATTTGCCGCCGTTCCGCTTTGGTCACCCGAAAGGCAACCACCTGGTTTCTTGTCCTCTCTGGCATGAAGTTCACCTCCGTAAAAGATCTGGTATGGCGTAACCCCATCGCTGGGAAGCACACCATACCAGATCTTTTTGTGGATAGCCAGTGTAACCGGTCACTGTTATCAGATTGTTATCAATTAGCCCCGTGGAGTGGCCCCGACGGGAAAGTGGGTGCGGGCTTCTGCCCGCAAAATGCGTTTGGCGGCCGCTTGCGGCAAGCCAAATGCTCTGCTTGCCCCACCCGAGGGTGGGTAAAACAGAACCGCCGGCAGTGTAAGTACCGATGGTTCCTGCGTTCTCCGAACTGTGGGGTGATATGGAAATTTTAGTGTTAAAGGGCTTTGCCCGTATCAGACACTTATAGTGCTTACACAAGTTTCCTGTTTTAGCCGTAGATTTTGGTTGTAGGCAACTGACTGGCGGATTATCCAAACGACTTGAGACTGTTTACGGTTTGTCAAACGGATGCTTTGCAGGAAAAGTTTCGCGCGGAAGAAACGCCCGACATCCAGAGTAGTGTCTCAGCAAGAACCGCCGAAAATTTATGGTCAAATCGCATAAAATCCGCCTCGTGTAAAGAGAAATGACATATTTGAATTTATTTTATAGCCAGGATAAGAGGTTGGGTAGACCTGAAACGGTGCAGTCGCAGGACAAAATTCCGGGGGAATATAATGAATTGCACAAAAATAAGGATGAAATAGTTTGTACAAAAGTTACACAGTTGCGCCAAATTGACATGTAATTGATATGGTTGAGACAGCCGCTGCGGGAGTCTAAACTGCAGATAACAAAGCGAGTAAAATGGCGGAAAAGGAGGCGTTTGATTTGTGCAGTCAAGTGTGCCACGGGGAGATGGTCGTTCCGTCGGAGCTTTTTGAGCAGATAGCACCGCGGATCACCAAGAGCAACATGGAGGAAACCACCCGGCGATTCAGTACATTACATCGAGCATCTGGAACCCCCGACGCGGAGGAGGCGGCTGACTATCTGCTTCAAAAGCTGGAGGAGTACGGCATTCCGCACTGGCGGCTGAAGTTTACCGGATATATGAGCCGGGCAGTGGACGCAAGCCTGGAGATGCTCTCTCCCCAGAAGACGGAATTCGACGTGGTCCCCTGTGGGTTCACCAAAAATGTGACCAATCTGGAGGGAGAGGTCTTTTATGACGCGCTGTGCGAAAAGGAGCGACTGACCTATCAGGAGCAGGCGGAGCGCTTCAGCGGTGCGGCAGGGAAGTTCGTCCTGACCAAGGTCTACTGCAGCGACGTGGTACTGGAGGCTGCCGCCGCCGGGGCAATTGGTGTGATCGGGATGTACAACGGCCCGGGGGAGAGTCCGCACTATTTCGGGGCCTCCAATCACAATGGCGCGCCCACGCCGGAGAACCGGCACCTGCTGCCGCAGCTGCCCTGTGTCGACTGCACCCGGGCCACCGGCGAGACGATTCTGAAAGCAATGGAGCAGGGCCCGGTTCGGATGAGAATGTCTGCCCGGGCGGAGACCGGACCAACAGAGGCATCTATCCCTGTGGCATTCATCCAGGGCACCGAGGAGAATTTCGTGCTGATGGACGGCCACTATGACTGCCACTGCACTGGGATGACGGACAACGGCGGCGGCGATGCCATCCTGCTTGAACTTACACGAGTATTTTATGAAATGCGTCATCTGCTGCGCAGGAGCATTTTGGTTTGCTGGTGGGCTGGCCATGAATTCGGGCAGTATGCCGGCTCGACCTGGTACTCGGACACCTACTTTGAACATCTGAGAGACCACTGTGTGGCCCATATCAACATCGATATTGCCGGATGTAGCAACGCCAAACAGATCCGGGCCCGCACCACACGGATGGAGGGCCAGGAGTTTACCGAGCGGCTGATCCGGAAGTATACCGGACAGGAGCCTAAGCCCTATATCCAGCTACCCCACCTGGGTGAGCAAAGCTTTCTGGGACGGGAAGTGCCCATTACCATCATGCTGAAGTACGAGGCGCTCCAGGCGGATACAGGCGGCAATGTGGGCGGCGGTAATTGGTGGCACAGTCGTGAGGATACGCTGGATAAGGTGGACCTGGACATTGCCATGCGGGACGCCGCCATCAATGCAGAGATGGTCTGCCAGATCGTCAACGGCAGGCACCTACCGGTGCAGATGTCCGAATATCTTCAGGAGTCCGGGCGGCTGCTGCGGGAGATCGACGGGGAGCTCACCCCGGAGGAATTTGATCTGGCCCCCGCCTTTGAGAAGCTGGCAGCCGTCCAGGCCAAGGTGCGGGAGTTGGAGGAGGAGATCCCGAAACACGACGATACCGACGCGATTCTGCAAAAAGTGGCGGGCGGCCTGATCCAGGTGGAGTACACCTATACGCCGCCGTATGACTATGACCGGCTGGGGATTCCGGCCAACTTTCAGAAATTCAGAGCCGCCATGGGGGCGACCCGGGAAAACACCGATGCGGAGACCTTCCTGTTTCTGAAGACCGACTTCCTCCGCCAGAGGAACCGGCTGTGCGGGGAACTGGACCGCATCATCGAACAGATCGACTACCAGCTGCTGAAATGGAACTGCAACTCCATACAGAAGTGAGATAGGAGGATTTCGCGGTGCTTCGATACATTGCAAGACGTCTGCTGATGATGATCCCGGTGCTGATCGGCGCAACACTGATCGTATTTGCGATTATGGACAGCTCCCCAGGCGACCCAGCGCTGTCGAAAGTGGGGGTGGAGGCATCCCCCGAGCAGGTGGAAGAGATGCGGGAGAGTATGGGGCTGAACGACCCATTCTTTATCCGATACGGAAGATTCCTGTTGGGGTTGCTCCACGGGGATCTGGGGACTTCCTATAAAAACGATCTGAGCGTCATGGAGCAGGTAATGTCCCGCCTGCCGAACACCTTCATCCTGTCATTTGCGGCCCTGCTGTTTGCAATGGCGGTGGGCATACCGGTGGGGATCATATCCGCCCGGCGACAATATACCATCTTCGATAATATCACCATGGTGCTGACGCTCATCGGTGCCGCCGCACCCCACTTCTGGCTGGGGCTGATGGGAGTCATCATATTTGCGGTCAATCTGGGGTGGTTGCCCGCTGCCTATTCCGGCTCCAGCCCATATCTGCTCTGCCTGATTCTGCCGATGCTCACCCTGGGCCTGAATTCCACGGCTACCATCACGCGGATGACCCGCTCAGCCATGCTGGATGTGATGAATCAGGACTATATCGACACCGCGCGGGCCAAGGGCGTTTCGGAGAAGCGGGTCACCTTCGTCCATATGCTCCGCAACGCGCTGATTCCGATTATCACAGTGGTCGGCCTCCAGTTCGGCTCCCTGCTGGGGGGCGCGGTGACCACAGAGACTATTTTCGCCTGGCCCGGGATCGGTCGGTTCATCGTGGAGTCCATCAGCAACAAGGACACCCCCTGTGTGCTGGGTGCGGTGGTCATGCTGGCGGTGATCGTGACGTGCATCAACCTGCTGGTAGACATCATCTATGCCTTTGTGGACCCGCGCATCAAGTCCCAGTACAAGAGCATCAAGAGGAGGAAGCGCCATGGGGAAGACTAAGCAGGGGCAGGTCGGCATGGGTCAGCGCAGCCTGGCGCAGGAGACCTGGCGGCGGTTCAAACGGAACCGGCTGGCTATTGCGGGTATGGTGTTTATCGGGGTCCTGCTGGCCATCTCTGTCATCACGGTGATCCTGGACCTGGTCAACCCGGAGCTCTACAACGATTTGGTGGTCAAGAACGACCTGCTGAACAAGCTGGCCAAGCCCAGCCCGGAGCATATCCTGGGCTGTGATGAGTACGGTCGGGATCTGCTGTTCCGGATTCTCTGGGGCACCAGATACTCTTTGTTCGCCGGCGTGGTCACCATCCTGGCGGCGATCCTGGTGGGCGGGACCATCGGCTCCATCGCCGGGTACTATGGGAAGATCGTGGACAACTGCATCATGCGGGTCATGGATATGATGATGACTGTGCCCAGCCTGGTGCTGGCCATGGCACTGGTGGCTGCGCTTGGGCCAAGCCTCGTCAATCTGCTGATTGCCCTGTCGGTATCCCAGATCCCGCAGTTTGCGCGGATTGTCCGCTCCTCTGTGTTGTCGGTGAAGGATGCGGAGTACATTGAAGCGGCCCGGGCGGTGGGTGCCTCCGACGTCCACATCATCCTGCGGTACATCGTTCCCAACGCCCTGTCTCCGGTGATTGTGCAGGGCACGCTGGGCGTGGCAACGACCATCCTCAACGTGGCCGGACTGTCCTTCCTGGGCCTGGGCGTGGAGCCGCCCGCGCCGGAGTGGGGCTCCATCCTGAGCTCTGCCCGCATGTATATGCGGGAAGCCTGGCATATTTCTCTGTTCCCGGGCATTGCCATCGTCCTGTGCATCCTGTCCCTCAATCTGCTGGGAGACGGTCTGCGGGATGCCCTTGATCCGAAACAAAAGCGATAGGAGAGGACAAGATGGAAACGATTCTTTCCGTTCACGATCTGCGCATCCAGTATGAGATGCAGGACGGCATCGTAAAGGCGCTAAACGGGGTGGACTTCGAACTGGAAGAGGGGTCTTCCCACGGCCTGGTGGGCGAGACGGGCGCCGGAAAGACCACCATGGCGAAGGGGATCATGGGCCTGACACCCAAACCCTATGGGAAGATCAAGTCTGGCGAGATCTTATACCATGGAAAAGATCTGCTGAAAATGAGCACGAAAGAACTGCGCAAGATCCGTGGCGAGCACATCTCCATGATCTTTCAGGACCCCATGACAAGCCTGAACCCGGTCATTACAGTAGGTGACCAGATTGCCGAGGCGGTGGAGACCCACCAGAAATGCAGCCGGAGGCAGGCAGAGCAGCGGGTCAGAGAAATCCTTGAACTGGTCGGGATTGCACCGGAGCGGGCAACAGACTATCCCCATCAGTTTTCCGGCGGCATGAAGCAGCGGGTAGTTATCGGTATCGCTCTGGCCTGCAACCCCAAGGTGTTGATTGCGGATGAGCCTACCACGGCGCTGGACGTGACCATCCAAGCCCAGGTGCTGGAGACCATTGCCGACCTGCGGAAAAAGCTGAACACCGCTCTGCTGCTGATCACCCACGATTTGGGCGTGGTGGCCCAGAACTGCGAGTATGTCTCGGTGATTTATGCCGGGGAGATCGTGGAGAGCGGAACGGTCCACGATGTGTTCAAAAAGCAGATGCATCCGTACACCGAGGGGCTGTTTTCCTCCATCCCCAACATCCACGAGCACGTGGAGCGGCTGGTGCCGATCCCCGGCCTGATGCCGGACCCCACGGCGCTGCCGGAGGGGTGTGCGTTCTGCGAGCGCTGCCCGTATGCCCAGGAGCGCTGCAAACAAGAGCACCCGCCCATCTATCATGTGGGCGGGGAAACCGGTAGGCATCAGGTGCGGTGCTTCCGCTGCGAAGGGAAGGAGGGACAGGTGTGAGTCAGAAAGAGCTGCTCCGGGTCGAGCATCTGAAGAAGTACTTTCAGACCCCGCGCGGCACACTCAGCGCGGTGGAGGATGTCAGCTTCCGCATCGAGGAGCGACAAACCCTGGGCGTCGTGGGCGAGAGCGGCTGCGGCAAGTCCACCCTGGGCCGGTGTATCCTCAGGCTCCATGAGCCTACCGGCGGAAAGGTGATTTTCAACGGGGAGAACATCCTGGAGTACGACAAAGTGCGGTTGAAGCGGCTGCGCTCGGATATGCAGATCATTTTCCAGGACCCCTACGCCTCTCTGAACCCGCGGATGACAGTCTCCCAGGCCATCGCCGCGCCGCTGCTGATCCAGGGTGTGTACACCGCCAAGGAAAAGGACAAGATCCAGAAAAAAGTGCTGGAAATGATGGATGTGGTGGGCCTGGCCCGCCGCCTGATCAACTCCTACCCCCATGAGCTGGACGGCGGGCGGAGACAGCGGATCGGAATTGCCCGCGCCCTGGCGCTCAACCCCAAATTCATTGTGTGCGACGAGCCGGTCTCCGCGCTGGATGTGTCCATCCAGGCCCAGGTGCTCAACCTGATGCAGGACCTCCAGCAGCAGATGGGTCTGACGTATCTGTTCATTACCCACAATCTGGCAGTGGTCAAGCACCTGTCCGACCAGATTGTCGTGATGTATCTGGGACAGTTAGTGGAGCAGGCACCGCCCGAGGAGCTGTTCCGCAACCCCAAACACCCCTATACCAAGGCACTGCTCTCTGCTATCCCTGTACCAGACCCCGATGCTCCTATGAACCGCACGGTGCTGAAGGGAGAGATCACCTCCCCGATCAACGTCAAGCCCGGCTGCCGGTTTGCCAAGCGTTGCATTTACGCCACAGAGGAGTGTATGCGGTGCAGCCCGGAGGAGCGGGAGGTATCGCCCGGTCATTTCGTGGCCTGCCACCAGGTGAAGGACTGAAGGAGGTGACAAACTGTTCTGCAATAAGCGGAAGCGGCTGTCTGGCCGCTTTGCGGCCCACCACTGTGTGAAACATTAAAGGAGGTAAAACGTATGAAAAGACTCGTCTCTCTGGCCCTCTCCGCCGCCCTGGCACTATCTCTGCTGGCTGGCTGCGGCAACTCCGCCGATCCGCAGACGACCGGAACGGCCCCTGCCGGCGGAAATGAAGGCACCGGCGAAGCAAAGGACACCATTGTCTGGGCGCAGTCCGGCGACATCAACTCCCTGGACTTCCACGTGGGCAAGCAGTACCTCTCCTACGGTGTGACATGCAATATTTTCGACACCCTGGTGAGCTGGGATGCGGACAATAATGTGATTCCCATGCTGGCTACCGAATGGGAGTTCCTGGATGAGGACTCCATCCAGTTCAAGCTCCGGGAGGGTGTGACCTTCCACGACGGCGAGCCCTTTACCGCGGAGGATGTGAAGTATACCTACGAGCGGGCGCGGGATCACACCATCGTGAAGAACAACTTCTCCTGGCTGGAGTCTGTGGACGTGGTGGACGACTACACCGTGGTCATCAACACCATCGGCGCCTACTCCCCCGTGCTTAACGCACTGTGCAGCCCGCTGTGCGGCATTATGCCCAAGCACCTGATGGAGGCCAATGAGAACGCGATGGCAGAGTTCCCCATCGGAACCGGCCCCTACAAGTTTGTGGAGCGCGCCGAGGGCGAGTACATCAAGATGGAGGCCAACGAGGACTACTGGGGCGGCGCACCCAAGACCAAGTATCTGGAGATGCGCGTTGTGCCCGAGGCCTCCCAGCGCTCCGTTCTGCTGGAGACCGGTGAGATTGACTTCGCCTACGATGTGCTTCCCTCTGATGTGGAGCGGCTGAACGGCAATGAGAACCTGCAGGTTCTGGAGGATGCCTCCTTCAAGACCTTCTACCTTACGCTCAACTGCACCAGCGAGGACACCCCTGCTCTCCAGGATGCGCGGGTGCGAATGGCCATTGAGTGCGCCATTGACAAGGATACCCTGTGCGACGCGGTCATGTACGGCTACGCCGAGCCCATCGGTACGCTGCTGGCCCCCGGCGTGTTCGGCTACAGTGAGTCGGTTCCGGCCAATACCTATGATGTGGAGAGGGCCAAGGAACTGCTGGCGGAGGCGGGCTATGCCGACGGCTTCAGCATGAGCATCTGGGTACAGTCCTCTGACCAGACCCGCCAGGAGGCCTGCATTGTCATTCAGGACATGCTCCGCGAGGTGGGCATTGAGGCCTCCGTCGAGCCCATGGACAGCCAGGTCATGGACGACCGGATGGTCAAGGGCGAGGACTTCGGCATGAGCAGCTCCATGTGGTACAACCTGATGGGTGATGCCGATTATGCCTACTATAGCAACATTTCTCCCGAGTCCACCAGCAACTTCGCGCACTATAACAACCCCGAGCTGCTACAGGAACTGCTGGACGCCCGTTCCATCCAGGACGATACACAGCGTGCGGCCGTATATGACCATATCGGCCAGGTGCTGAGCGAGGAGCGGCCCTATATTCCCATGTGGAGCTACAACAACCTGGTGGGGGCCTCCAAGACGCAGGAGGGCTTCCAGATGAACCCCGTCTCTGCTTATCGCTATGAGAACGTGGTTGTGTACGAGTAAAATCGGAACGAGTCTGATCCCCAGCGCGGCAAGACAGAGCCGGCCGGTCTCTTTTAGACTGGCCGACTCCTGTTCCGCCGGATGCGCAGGGCGGTTGGGAGGAGTATTTTGTGAGACGCTTTCAAGTAATTCATGTTGCAGGGGACACCCCCTACGAGTGTGGCAGACAGTACGGCCAGCAGGCACAGGAGAAGATCCGGGCCGGTGTGGAGGTCTACCGCGACTTCTTTGAAAAGACCAGCGGACGAACCTGGCCAGAGATCAAAAAATATGCCGTTTCCTACCTGCCGCTGCTGGAGGAAACTATGCCATTGGTTGTGCAGGAGGCCAAAGGAATTGCCGAAGGGGCACAGGTCGGCATGGACGAGCTGATGGTGCTCAACTGCCGCTATGAGATCTCCAAATTCCCGAAGCCGGCGGAGTGTACGACGGCTGTGGTCCTTCCGGAGGCCAGCGCAGACGGCGGAACCTATCTGATCAAGAACTGGGATTATAAGCAGGCCGTAATGGACAACATCGTCATACTCCACATCGAACAGAAGGACGGCACGCGGATCCTGGGTTTGGCGGAGGCCGGCCAGATGTTGCGGGAGGGTTTTAACTCCCACGGGATCGGCTTGTGTAACAATATGATTCAGTCAGTGCGGGACAGCTGGGGGATCGGCATACCAGTCACGTTCCTGCGGCGTGCGGTGCTGGCCTGCGATAACTTTGAAAAAGCTAGGGATATGCTGCTCCACGCCAAGCGTTGTGTGTCCAACAATATGCTTCTGGCCAGCGGCAACGGCTGTGCGGTGGACATCGAGGCATATCCAAACGGGGCCAATGTGCTGGCGCCCAGCGGCGGGATTCTGACCCATGCAAATCACTTTGTGGTGCACCAGTATCTGGATTCCCGGGTGGGGCCGAAGAACCGTGACCTGCGGCTGGAGGAACTCCTCAGAAAGCGGGCCGGACAAATCGACGTGTCCTATATCATGGAGTGCATGAAGGACCACGAGTACTACCCTGAGTCCATCTGCGCGCACAACACCAGCCTGCCCGGACGTGAGATGATCGATTTCATGACAGTGGCATCCATCATCGTTGATTTCAAACATCAGAAAGCGTTTATATGTGCGGGACCTCCTTGTGAGGGGGAGTACCAGGCTTACGAGCTCTGACCCCTATTGCTTGATAGAGAAAGGAGCCACAGATGGAAGGCTTTCCAGATCTTATTTTACAATTCTATCCAATTGAGCTTTTGTTCTTGCGCTGGGAAAACGGGGCGCATATAATGAAATATCAGATAGATTTTATTGGATCTGGGGGCAAAATACATGAAAAACAGTCAGAAGATGTGGGCAGGGCCTGTGCGCTGCAACGATAAGAAGCTACGACAGCTGATCCGGGAGAACTCGATTGTGCGCAAGCTGCGCCCTGGAGAATATTATCTGTCTCCGGGCGATCCGATCTACTATGTGGCCTATGTAGCCAGTGGCGTCACCTCGCACTACATGTTCAGTGCAAACGGACGGGAAAAGGTCCTATACCGCCTGGGAACAGGATGGTTTTTCAGTGAGGGCATCTTCTACAACGAGAACGGCAGCATCGAAGTGGCGACCCGGTACGCAATTGCGGAAGAGGAAACGACTCTCTGGCTGATTGACCAGGAGCATTTCGTCAAGTTGCTGGAAAACCGGCAGTTTGTGGAGGCGATCCTTCACAGTACGGTGGAGAAATGTACGATCCTGCGCTATGAGATCGAGAGTTTGACATTCGACTCTACCAGTGACCGGCTGAAAAAGCTGCTGCTGTCTTGCGTTGACAGTGAACGACTGAATGACGGAGGCTGGTACGACCTCTGCGTGGCCTGGACCCACCAGAGCATTGCGGCTGTGATGGGCATCAACCGCGTGACGGTGAGCCGGTTCATCACCGAGCTGAAAAGCGAGGGATTTCTCAGGATCGTGAACGGTTCAATCCAGATAAGTAAGACATATTTTGATTTTCTGGGCGAATAGCGGAGCCTTTTGTGTATGTGAGCCGGATAGCGCAGCTGCTGCGTGCCGGCCTGCGCCGGAAAGTACCGCACATCTCCCGGACGGGAGGCAAAGGAATGCAAATGACAGGACATGCCGGCTT
>JFBN01305823.1_pt1 | contig 10516 bp, 6 predicted proteins | sample 768741 | NCBI WGS metagenome assembly JFBN01 (sample SAMN01983846, study PRJNA193217) | chicken gut metagenome | biome: terrestrial biome; isolation source: ceca of Broiler chicken | host: Gallus gallus | place: United Kingdom: England | collected 2010-09-07
TTTACAAAAGCGCATAATACAAATAAGGGGAAAAAGCTTTTTCAGTATCGGTGCCGCCGCATTGCGGCCGACACTTATGCACAGGCGGTGTACGATGATCAGATAAAAGCGCGATAAAGCATATTGCATAATAAGCTATGCGCTGTGCATAACCGATAAAATCATGCACAGGTAGCCCTCGGGCGTTGGCCGGAGGCAAGCGTTTTAATGTAGATGCCAAACGCAAAATATATAAAAAAGGCGCAAGACATCAAACCGCTTTGTTGTAAAAGCCACACATCAATGCGCGTGCCGCCGTGCGACGCCTTTTAGCCATATTACTGGCGAGCTGCGCAAACGAAAGGTGTATGCACAAAAGCAAAATATAAGAATGAAAGCGTCTGTCGTGTATCAAGTTTGTTTCGGCCGCTATAAAACATCTCGTCCTGACGCGATGCGGACAAAGTAAATGTTTCATATGAAACATTGATGTGGAGCAGGGGATATATTTTTGATAAAAGCACGCGCGGCGCGTGGATTGTTTATAGTTTCACGTGAAACATCGAAGATTCCGGGAGAGTTTCATATGAAACATTTTTAAGGATGTTTTTTGGGGTGTTTTTGTGGGCGCAGGGTGTTTTTTTGCCGTTTTTCGCCTGTTTTTCTGTGAAAATTTATGACGGGAAGATAAAAATTTGCTTTCTTGCCAATTTTTCGGGCAGAATTCTTGTCTTTTTTCTCCATTTATGGTATGATAGTACCATGCAGGAGAAGATGTAGGTTTCTTTCTTCTGCGCCGAACGGCTATACGCTTCGCTGCATGGGGTTTTGCACGAAGGCGGGGCTTTTCCGGAGAGCCGTGGCCCGATCGGGCCTGTAACATATGGGTGGTTCTTTCGGAAAAGCCCGTGCCGTCCGTTGCGGGTAGTTTCGAAGAGAGCTGCTCGTTCTCTGCTCCGGGAGCGGAACGGGGCGGTCGCCGTGCGGCAAAGGAAACATCGGCGGAAGGGCGGATCGTATTGCCGTCCGCCGTGCGAAGCGAAAAGAGGGGTAAAAGCGCCGGGCGTCAAAAAGTCTGGCGCGTAATATGAAATGCGCCTAACAGTAATAATTATCGTTAACGGGCGCAGAGAGTTTTGCCCGACCGATTAAAAAGCATCGTCGCTGCATAAAATATGCTGTGTGAGGTGCGGGGCAGGATATTCCGGAGGCAGGAAGGGCGCAAGCCTGGCGGCCTTTGCCCTGACCCTGTCGGGCAGCCCTTTTCCTTATTATATGTAAATGAAAAATCAGGATACGCGTTTTGGCCGGCGGTCTGCCGCAGAGCGTGTGCGTATGCCTTTGACATAGAGATAACATTCAAACGGTTCGGCCGCGCACGCAGGCGGCGCTGCGCGCAGGAAGTGCCGCCGGAAAGAGTTGCGGCTTTCCAACCTATACAGGCAAGGAGTTTTTCAGCTAAATGAGCAGATCTTCAAAAATACTTCTCTGGTCTTTACTCGGAGTCGTCGTCATCCTCGTGCTCTCCATCGTGCTCTTCAATTCGTTGACGGGCCCGACCGAACTTTCTTTGACGCAGTTTGTCAATAAGATCGAAAGCGGAGAAATCGACAGGATTACCTTTGATAATTATGTTTATACAGGTGTCGACGAAGATACGGGCGCGAGGTATCGTGCTGTCGGGGACAGGACTGGAAATCATGGACAGGATAATGGCACAAGCGATACGGTAACAGAAGAGGGACGTCTTTGGGAAGCCGTAAATGCTCAACGTGAAGCTGGGCATGAAATAGACATTTCCTATACCGACCCCAACGCAGGCAGCTTCATGAGCTATCTCGTGCCGCTTATAGGCATCGTGCTCGTGTGCGTCGTGTTCTGGCTGATCATCCGCCAGACGCAGGGCGGCAGCAGCAAGGCGATGAGCTTCGCCAAGACGAAGGCGCGCGTCAACGCAAACATCAAGGTGCGTTTCTCCGACGTCGCGGGTGCGGAGGAAGAAAAGCAGGAACTTGCCGAAGTCGTCGAGTTCTTAAAGAGCCCCCGCAAATTCTCCGACCTCGGCGCGCGCATCCCGAAAGGCATCCTCCTCGTCGGCCCTCCTGGCACGGGCAAAACGCTGTTCGCGAAGGCTGTGGCGGGGGAGGCGAACGTGCCGTTCTTCTCCATTTCCGGCTCCGACTTCGTGGAAATGTTCGTCGGCGTCGGCGCGTCGCGCGTCAGAGATCTGTTCGACGCGGCGAAGAAGAGTCAGCCCTGCATCGTGTTCATCGACGAGATCGACGCCGTCGGCCGCCAGCGCGGCACGGGCCTCGGCGGCGGGCACGACGAGCGCGAGCAGACGCTCAACCAGCTGCTCGTGCAGATGGACGGCTTTGAAACCAACGAGGGGATCATCGTCATGGCGGCGACCAACCGTGCAGACATCCTCGACCCCGCCCTGCTCCGTCCCGGCCGTTTCGACAGGCAGATCCATGTGAACCTTCCCGACGTGCGCGGCAGGGAACAGATCCTCAAAGTGCACGCGCGCAACAAACCTCTCGCGCCCGACGTGAACTTCAAGATCCTCGCCCGCATGACGAGCGGCTTCTCGGGGGCTGACCTCGAAAACCTCCTCAACGAAGCGGCGATCCTCACCGCCCGCGCGAACAAAAAGATGATCGGCAACCACGAGCTGTTCGAGGGCATCAACAAAGTCCTCCTCGGCCCGCAGAAGAAGAGCCGCCTCGTCACCGAGTCCGACAAGCGGATCACGGCATACCATGAGAGCGGCCACGCCATCATCGCCAAGCTGTGCAAGCACTGCGACCCCGTTCAGGAGGTCTCCATCATCGCGCGCGGCATGGCGGCAGGCTACACCATGACCCGCCCCGACAGCGACGACAATCACATGACCCGTGCAAAGCTCACCGACCTCGTCTGCGAACTTCTCGGCGGCCGCGTCGCCGAAGAACTCGTCATCAAGGACGTGTCGACGGGTGCCTCCAACGACTTGCAGCGCGTCACCGAGATCGCCCGCAAGATGGTCACCGAGTGGGGCATGAGCGAGCGCGTCGGCCTCGTCACCTATCAGTCGGACAGCCCCATCTTCCTCGGCAGGGACATGGAAGCCCACAACAGTTACAGCGAGGAGACGGCGGGCATCATCGACGAAGAGGTGCACAAGATCATCGAAACCGCCCATGCGCGCGCCGTGGAACTTCTCACGTCGAACCGCAAGGTGCTCGACAATATGGCGCGCGTGCTCGTCGAACGTGAAACCATCTACACCGACGAGGTGGATATGCTTCTCGACGGCGCTTCCGTGGAAGACGTATACCGTTATATGGATACCAAAGAGAAGGCCGCGGAAGAAAATCCCTTCAAGCGCTTCGTGCATGACGACGAGCCTGCAGACGGCGGCAAACCCGCAGTCAGCGAAGACGTCGCCAAAGTAAAGGGCGACGGAACCGGCGGCTCCGGCGAAGGCGACAATAAATAATAAGGAAAAAGTTTTCCCGCCCCGCCTTGCGGCGGAGCGGGACGGCCCGTTCCGGCGGGCAAAAAAATAAATTACCACGGTGAAAGAGAATGGGAAAGATCGTTTCGTTTTCCAACCAGAAGGGGGGCGTGGGCAAGACGACGACTTGCGTGAACATGGCGTCGTTCATAGCCGCCTCGGGCAAAAAAGTCCTGCTCGTCGACATCGACCCGCAGGGCAACGCGACGACGGGCCTCGGGTTTTCCAAAAGCTCGCTGAAAAAGTCCGTCTATAACGTGCTCATCGACGACGAGCGCGCGGCGGACAATATTCTGAACACGGAGGTCGAAAATCTCGACCTTCTGCCCTCGAACATCGACCTCGCGGGCGCGGAGGTGGAGCTCGTGTACAAGCCCCGCCGCGAAAAAGTGCTGAAAAGCGCCCTCGAAGAGGAAAAGGGCAAGTATGATTACATCATGATCGGACTGCCCGCCTTCGCTCGGGCTCCTGACCATCAACGCGCTCGCCGCGTCCGATTCGGTCATCATCCCCATTCAGAGCGAGTATTACGCCCTCGAAGGCCTGTCCCAGCTGATGAACTCCATCTCGCTCGTGAAACAGCACCTCAACCCGGCGCTCGACGTAGACGGCGTCGTCCTCACCATGTACGACAGCCGCTCGCTCATCTCCAAGCAGATCGCGGAGGAGATCAGAAAATTTTTCACCAAACGCCTGTTCGAGATCGTCGTGCCGCGCAACATCCGCCTCGTCGAGGCGAGCTCCTACGGCAAGCCCATCATGATGCACGACCCCAAATGCACGGGGGCGCGCGCGTATAAGGCGCTCACGCAGGAGTATCTCGACCGCGAAGAGAAGAAGAAGTCGAAGGGCGCGAACTGACCGCAGGGCGGAACGGAGGAAGTATGAAGACGAACAGAGGATTAGGCAGGGGGCTGAACGCGCTCTTTATGGACACCGAGGAGGCGTACGAGAACGCGGCGAAAACGCCCGCTCCCGCCGCGGCGGAGTTTACCCCGTCCGACGGCGGTGCCGACGTGAAAGGGCTGAAAGAGGTGGATATAAGCCTCATTCGCCCCAACCCCAACCAGCCGCGTAAAAATTTCGACGAAGAGGCGCTGAACGAGCTTGCCGATTCCATCCGCAAGCACGGCATGATCATGCCCATCGTCGTCAACGAGCCGGAAGACGGCAAATACATGATCATCGCGGGCGAGCGCCGTTACCGCGCGGCGAAGATGGCGGGCAAGACAAAAGTCCCCGTCGTCGTCCGTTCCTATACCGAACGCGAGGTCAAGGAGATCTCCCTCATCGAGAACCTCCAGCGCGAGGACCTCAACCCCATCGAAGCGGCGAACGCGATGAAGCAGCTGATGGACGAGTACCGCCTCACGCAGGAAGAGCTTGCCGAACGCATCGGCAAATCCCGCCCCGCGGTCACCAACACCCTCCGCCTGCTCTCGCTCACGCCCGAGGTCATCTCGATGGTCGCCTCCGGCAAGTTGAGCGCCGGGCACGCGCGCGCGCTCGTCACCCTTCCCGAAGACGTGCAGTACAAGCTCGCCGGCGACGCCGTCAAAGACGGTCTCTCCGTCCGCGACATCGAGCGCAGCGTCCGCGACTATTTCGCCTCCCCCGAAGAGCTCGCCGACAAAAAGAACAAGCAGAAGCAGCAGGTCTCCATCGAACTCAAAGACCTCATCGAGCGCATGCGGCACACCTTCAAAACGAAGGTCTCCCTCATCGGCAACGACAAAAAGGGCCGCATTTATATCGACTATTACAACACCGACGACCTCAACCGCATCAGCGAGATCGTCGACCTCGTCGACCGCAGCGAACTGCGCTGAACAAACGCAAAAAACAGAGTCAGAACTCCCCGCAGGCGAAAGCCGCGGGGAGTTTTTCTTTCCTTATTTATATATAAAGCGAGCGGGGCGCGGGGCATGAAAAGAATGTCAATTATTCACAAAAATTTCATAAACATATTTACATTTCAAGTCGCAATAATGCAAGAAAAACCGGCGACAGACAGGTGAACGTTTCGCTAAAAAGGCGAAGAAAGGCGGGTTTTCGGGCTTTTCCGGAAGGGGAAGCTGTCGTAAAATGGAGAACCCTGTTATAAGTTAACGATAATTGTGCAAATCGACTAAAAAACTTCGGAAAAAAGTATATTTTTTCACAAAAAATTTGAAACAAACTATTGACATGTCGCGGGTTGTGTGATATTATAAAACCATCAAAAAGGGGGGAGTGTCTGCGATCATCCGCGCGAGCGGCTGAGGGGCGGGCTGTACCTGTCCTTTTCGGCGGAGCACGGGTGATTTTTTATGCCCTGATGCTCAACGGAGAGGCGCCTCTCCGTTTTGTTTTCCTTTCCGGAAAACAAAACGGGACGCATATTCAGCAGTTCTGAAAACCAAAATAAAAAATAAAAAGCGAGGTTTATATCATGAAAAGAATGTTGAAAAAACTTTCTATGATCGGCCTGGCGGTCGCGCTGATCCTCTCGCTCTGTCTCGGCGTCGCTGCGTGCGGCGGCCCCGACGGCAGCGGCAACATCAGCGTATTCGTATTCTGCGGCGACGCGGATGCGGCGACCTATCAGGACATGATCGACACATGGGCAGCCGACTATGCAGCGAAGCTGAAGGCGGAAGATCCGGAAACCTATGGGTCGGATTTCTCCATCACCGTCGATCTGCGGACGGAAGCCGATACCAATGATTATTACGAGGATCTCAACTCCAACCTCTCCGCGGGCATCGCTGAGGACATCATCTATGTGTCCCCCAGCTATGTGCAGCTCTATGTGACGAACGGCTATGTGCTCGATCTTACCGATTATATCGACTTCAGTCAGTATAACGTGAGCGATCTCTGGCAGGAAGCCCTTGCGCTGTACGCCCATGCCGACGGCACGCGCATCATCGACCGCGTCGTATACAGCGATGAAAGCAATTCTTTCTATGTGGCCAATTCCGACGGCACGGCAAGCGGCACGGAAGTAGGAATGTACGCGCTCCCGAAGGACTATTCTTCCTTCTCCATCGCGTATAACGCCAACTTCTTCTCGGATGCCTTCCAGACCGCGTACGAAACCACGCCGGACACCCACGGCGCCGTCTGGGTCTACGGTACGACCCCGAAAGACGGAACGCTGCCCACGGCGTCCTCCACGGCGCAGCAGGCGTCCGGCATCATCCTCCCCGGCCAGACGGTCACTTATTATCCCTTCAATTTCTATCGTTACAACGACCTCGCTTCCGCATATAATGCGGGCGACCCCGTTGCGGTGATGTCCGTCAATAATAACGGTTACGACGTGACGATCCCTTGCTACCCGACCGATTATTACTCGGCGGGTACGGACGACCCGAACACCATCTATGACGATACCATCGTTTACCCCGTCTACACCTATTCCGAATATTCGGCGCTGACCTTTGCGGTTTCTTATTACTGCACCGTTTACGATTCGGGCAGAACGGGCACCACGGGCAGGGTAGAGGCCTCTCAATATACCGAGTCCTGGAACCTCGCTTCCTGGCTGAACAAATCCGTCCACGGCGTTTACGGAAATGACCAGTACGATTACCAGGGAACGTATTACCTCACCTCCTGGCTTGCGGGTAACGGCGCTTCCATCATCAATGAAGACTCCACCTCCGTCATCTGCGCGGAAGAGGACGAGGCCACCAGTACCTGGGGTATCAACAGCGATAAATTCATCGATGCCTATGCGGCGTTCTGCGCCTACGGTTCCGATTGGAACAACAACATGTACCATACCCGCAGCGACCTCGATTCTGCCATCATCGGCCAGGGCGGTTTCTCGGGCTTCACGGGCGGCTACGAAGTGTTCTACGGCTTCGGTACCTGGAATATTTCCTCCTTCGATACCGATAAATCCGTGATCAACAACCAGATCATGGCCACCCCCATCAGCGACGACTATGCCCTCAACTCCCGCGTGAAGAACGCCATGTACGAGTCCGAGAGCTACGGCAACACGAGCAAGTCCTCCTGGTCCGGAAGCGAAATTCAGGACGCCATGAAGTCCCGCCAGAATCTGTGGGGCGCCCGCATCGACTCCGTCGGCTACGGCATCAACGCGATGGCTGCGGAAAAATACACCGGCGAATACGCCTGGAAGATGGATGCCGTCGCGGATCTGTGCGCGTACCTCACCATCAACGAGGATACGCAGGTCAGCCTCACCTATGCCGGTTCGCAGATGCCCAACTATATGTCGCAGTGCGGCGATTATATCACGGGCGAAGGCTCCTTCTCCGGCATCGTAACTCCCGAGCATGAAGATTGGGATCGCTGCTACGCCGCAGCCCGCAAACTCGCGCAGGTCAATACCGACCGCGTAGACGGCAGCACGAAGATCGTCGACTGGCTCAACAGCAACGGTTACGAAGACATAGTCGAGCACGTCGGAGAGCTGTATCAGGATTCCACCCTTTCCTATATCGACCGTTCCACGTCCCGCGCCTTCCGCGTCCTGACGATGGCGTCGCTCTCCACCGAATCCCGCAACCTGCTCGTCCGCATGGCGGAAGTCAACGGTGCGAAGGATCCCTGCCTGTACACCTATTCCAATACCTGGTGGCAGGACACCTTTGCGACCTATGAAGGCAGCTATCTGTTCAACTACAACCTCGACGAAGGCATGTACGAAAACTACCTTGCCAACGTAGGCGAGATCGAGCAGTTCCAGTCCTCCTCCAAGACGCTCAACAATGTTTATTACTATTGCCAGAAACTCGCGGAGTACGGCAATGCAAGGTTGCAGATCGTCCTGCAGCAGGCACAGCAGCTCGCCTGAGCAAACAGATCCGGAAACAAGCCCGCGCCCGCCTTCGGGCGGGCGGCCTGCGGCGCTGTGCGCCCGGCGATAAAATAAAAAAGGAGGGAAATCATGAAAGAGGAAAACGCTGCCTTCGACGAAACGCCCGTCTCCGACGGCGGTTCGCTCGCGACGGCGGTCATCGCAACCGAAAGCGCGGGAGAAGTTCTTGCGCCTAAAAAGAAGAGGTCGATCAACCGCTCCAAACTGCAGGACAACCTGTGGGGCTGGGCGTTCGTCATCCTTCTCGTTTTAGGCACAACGTTCTTCGTATACGTCGCCTTTGTCATCACCGTTATACTGTCTTTCTCCAACTATACGGGGCAGCCGCTGTTCAATTACCTGAGTGAACGGTTCCGCGTCTATAACGGCGATGCGTTCTACTGGTACAAATACATGTTCAAGCCGTACAGCGATACGGTATACGACTTAAGCCTCATCGGCGACTCGCGCAACTTCTGGGCGACGCTGGGGAACTCCTTCTTTTATCTGATAGGTATCCCCATCGGCATGATCCTCTCCATCTTCCTTGCCGTCTGTATGTCGAGGGACATAAAGGGGACGAATGCCTTCCGCGTCATTTATTACATCCCCACGGTCGCATCCGTCGTTTCGATCTCGCTGGTCTGGAACCGTCTGTTCAATCTTGACGGGGCGATCAACCAGATCATAGGCTCTTCCGTTCCCTGGCTCACGGGCTCGCCCACGCTGCGTAAGATCACTATTCTGATCCTGACTACATGGAAAGGGCTGGGCGGCTCGGTCATCCTGTTCGTTGCCGGCATGAACGGCGTCAATGCGAGCTATCACGAGGCTGCGGAAATAGACGGCGCCAACGCCTGGTCGATCTTCTGGCGCATCACGCTGCCGCAGCTGTACCCGACGATCTTTTATGTGCTCGTCACCTCCGTCATCGGCGGTATGCAGATCTACGTCGAGCCCGAACTCATCTACGGCGGGTATTCCACGGCAGGCGTCGGAAATGCGGTCACTCCGTTTGTCGGATACATCATGGATGTTGTCGGCAGAACGCCCGCGCAATACGGCTATGCCTGCGCGCTCTCCATCATGCTTGCGATCATCATCTTCCTGTTTACGTTGGTGGAATTTGCGCTTGATTCGAGGAGGGATAAGGTATGACCGAAACAGTCAGAAAGGAAAACGAGATCCTCGAAAACCAGGCAGCCGAAAAGGCCCCCAACCCCGTTTATAAGGCGCTCTGCCGTTTTGCGAGCTGGTTCGGTTTCGGCAGCAAACTCTACGGCTCGAACAAGCACCGCAAAAAGATCTTTTTCGACGTCATCACCTACATTATTCTCATCGGCGGCTCGCTGACGATGCTGTATCCTTTCTGGTGGATGCTCGTCGCTTCCCTCAACAACAACACGACCGACACCTTGCAAACGGTGTTCTGGCCGAATTCCATTGCCGAAGACGGTTTCTTCTACAACTACAGCCGCGTCATACAGAAATTCAGCACGGCGTTCGTCGGGGCGAATTATTGGCGCATCGTGGCGAACACCATCCTGTACTCCGTCGTTCCCGTCGTGGTCGGTGTCATCGTATCCGCGGCGGCGGCGTTCGCCTTCGCGAAGATCGACTTCAAGGGCAAGAACATCGTGTTCTTCTACTGTATGTTCGCCATCATGATCCCGTTCCCCGCCCTCATCGTCGTGCAGTACTGCCTGTACTCCGAACTGAACTGGACGACCAACGGGCTCGCGATGATCATTCCCGGCTGCTTCGGCTCGGTGATGACGGCGTTCTTCATCCGGCAGTACCTGTACAGCCTGCCCACCTCCATTCTCGAGGCGGCAAAGATCGACGGTGCCGGCTATTGGAGGATCTTCTGGCTGTTCATCATCCCGCTCGGCATGCCCGCCATCATGGCGCAGGGGATCCTGTCCTTCATGGGTGCGTGGAACAACTACCTTGCCCCTGAAATGTTCATCCGCACGGAGTCCTGGTATCATATGTCCGTTGCTCTCGGCGTGTTGGAAAGCAAGATCAGTTCCGACCCCGATTACAACCTCGCGCAGATCATAGCGGCTTCTGTGCTGGCGCTCATCCCCGTGCTCATCCTGTTCGGCATTTTCCAGAAAACGATCATCGGCTCGATCATGCTCACAGGTTCCAAAGAGTAATAAAAACAGTCTTTTCCCGTGCGGAAGCGCTTTGCTTCCGCACGGCAGAGGGAGCGGCCG
>JFBN01315571.1_pt1 | contig 10514 bp, 7 predicted proteins | sample 768741 | NCBI WGS metagenome assembly JFBN01 (sample SAMN01983846, study PRJNA193217) | chicken gut metagenome | biome: terrestrial biome; isolation source: ceca of Broiler chicken | host: Gallus gallus | place: United Kingdom: England | collected 2010-09-07
GAGTGAGGAGCTTGGCAAAGAAGACGCAGGTCAGCGTGCTCAGGATAAGGGGGAGCGATAGCGATGGCTGAGAAGAAGACGAAGCCGGTCATGTCCGTGGAGAATGGGCAGGTGTATGCCTCTGCCTCTGAGGCAGCAAAGGCGGTGGGATGCAAGGTAAACTCCATCTACACGGCCATCAAGCACAAGAAGCGGCTAAAGGGGTATCACTGGACGTATGAAGGGATTACGGCCCAGACGGCTGCCCCAGACAAGGCAGAGCCGCGTGAGCTTGCCAACGTCATTCACCGCGAGGTCGATGCGGTCTTCTCGCGCAGGAGCGACAACCACTTCAACGAGCTACAGGCGGCGCTCATGGAACGCGGAATCGAGATGCGATTCACGGACGGCAGGGGAGACCTCTCCTTCTCGAAGGGCGGCCAGACCGTTACGGGCGAGCAGCTAGGTCTGCCGTTGTATGACCTGATTGCGCGCAGCCGCCAAGCCGGTCGCCCTGTCGAGGCTTGTAGCGAGACCTTGCAGGGAGTCGAGTATGACGCCCTGCCGGACGAAAAGGACCGCAAGATTGCAAAGCTAGAGCAGAAGGTCTCGTCTCTTGAGGCCACGCTATCCGAAAGGGAGCGGCACATCACCTCCTTGGAAGGGAACCTGTGTGAGCTGGTAAAGAGCCACAAGGAGGTGCAAAAGCTCAGCGTGGAGACGCAGAAATACTGGGTGGACGCCTTGCGTAGGTATGAAATGGCCGTGACGGAAAGCTTTGCCACCCTTCCGTCCGGCGAAAGCAAGACTGCGGAAAGGCAGGGCCTCTTCACTCCGCTCAAGTGCCTGTTCGGGACAGACTGACCTGCGAGGGCTTACAGAAAGGAGACATAGCAATGGGATACAAGCTGGTCATCGCGGAGAAGCCGATGCTCGCACGGGACATCGCACGCGCCATGTGCGGTAAAGACGTGTCTGAGAGCGCACGTTTGCCAATCTCGGGCAACGGCTATGTGGTCGTCGCCTGCGCCGGTCATCTTCTTAAACTTGTGGAGCCGTCCGAGCTGGATGCCGCATGGGGTTATCCGTGGACGGTTGACGTGCTCCCCATCGAAGTCCCTGACTGGCCCAAGGAGCCAGATGAGGTCAAGGACAAGGAGACTGGCAAGGTCATCGAGACGAAGAAGCCCCTCATTGACAAGATTGCAAGCCTCCTGCCGGACGCCGACTGCGTTATCAACGCTGGCGACCCGGACGATGAGGGGCAGCTCATCGTAGACGAACTGCTCGACTACCTTGGCTATGACGGTAAGGTGCTGCGCGTCTATGTCAACGACAACATCGAGAAGAACATCCGCAGGGCCTTCGACCATCTCCTCCCCAACAAGGAGTGCCGCACGGTCGGTCAGGCTGCATACGCCCGCCAGATGGCTGACATGTGCTTTGGCGTGAACGAGTCACGTCTTGCGACCATCAGACTCCACGGGAGTTTCGACATCGGGCGCGTGATGACGCCGACCCTTGGCCTCGTGGTAAACCGGGACGAAGCCATCGAGCACCATGTCTCCCGCAAGTATTTCGAGCTTGCGGCCACAGGCAACTGCCCGGACACGGACAGGCCCGTGGTGTTCAAGCTCAAGCCGAACAAGGAGCTTCTGGACGGCGAGAAGCACCTCTTTGAGAGGGACGCCCTCGATGCCATCAAGGGAAGGCTAGACGGCACGTCCGTCATCTTCTCGACCGCGCTTTCGGAGAAGGTGGAGAACCCGCCTCTGCCTTATAACCTCACGGTGCTGCTCTCCGACATGAGCAGCAGGTACGGGTTCACGGCGGCGAAGACCCAGCAGATAACGCAAGACCTCCGCGACAAGTACAAGGCCATCACCTACAACCGCTCCGACTCGCAGTACCTCAAGGAGGAGCACTTTACCCAAGCGCCGGTGGTGCTGTCGCAGGCCATGAGGAACCTCGGGGTCTCGTGGAAGCTTGACTACTCCATCCACTCCAAGGCGTTCAACGAGAAGAACGTCACCGCCCACCACGGCATCATCCCGCAGGAGGTGGACGCATCCGTTGACCGGATGACCAAGGATGAGGCCAAGGTCTACCGGGCCATCGTGGAGCGCTATGCGATGCAGTTCCTCCCGCCTGCCACCTACGACGTGAGCACCAGCACCTTCAACGTGGAGGGGGGTGTCTTCTCCGCCACCTGCAACCGGGTCAGGGACGCGGGCTTCAAGGGCACCTTTGGCAGCGTCAGCGACGATGAGGGTGAGGAGCCGTCCAGAAACCCGTGGCTCGACGCGGGCGAACACAAGCTCGCCGACATCGGCTGCACCGTCACCGAGAAGGAGACGGCACCGCCCAAGCCCTACACGGAGGGCACGCTCATCGCCGACATGGCCTCCATCGCCAAGTACGTAAAGGACCCGGAGGTCAAGGCCGTCCTCAAGAAGAAGGACGACGGCAAGAAGGGCGAGCACGGTGGCATCGGCACAACGGCCACGCGTGCGGCCATCCTCGATAAGCTCAAGCGCAACGGCTACCTTGAGGAGCAGAAGGGCAAGCTGCGCTCCACCGAGAAGGCCCGCGCCTTCTACCATCTCCTCCCGCCTGAGATTTCCGGCGCGGACGTAACCGCCCGATGGTGGCTCATCCAGCAGGACATCGCCGAAGGCAAGGCTGACGTGAACGCCCTGCAAAGGAACGTGGTCGAGGTCTTCCGTGGTCACCGGGAAACGGCTTACGTCGGTGCCAGCATCCGCTCTAACAGGAACGTCGTCGGCAAGTGTCCGCTGTGCGGGCAGGATGTCCTCGCCCTCAAATCGAAGAAGACGGGCAAGCCGTTCTACTCCTGCGCCTCAAACGACGACCGTAAGCAGGATGATGGCACCTTCGCGCACCTTGCGGGATGTGGGTTCAAGGTTTTCACCTACTGCGGTAAGAGCTTCACCGCAAAGCAGATGACCTCCCTCCTTGGCGGTAAACAGGTCGCCCTCAAGGGCTGTATCTCCAAGAACGGCAGGCCCTTCGATTGTAAGGTGCGGTTGAAGAAAGACGGCTCCTTTGAAGTGAGCTTTGATGGTAAAGGCAAACCGGGTTCAAGAAAAAGGAGGCAGTAAGACATGTGGGAAGAAGGAATCGAGCTTGCGAAGACGGCCTATGCGCTGGATGAGGCCCTTGAAAGTGGCGACACCGGTCGCATCGTCGAGCTTTCCGAGCTGCTTTCGCGGCAGGTCAAGAAAGAGGTGAGCAGCCGCGCCGAGGCCGAGGGCTGGTACGAGGAGTACAACCGCGCCACGAGCGCCGAGCATTGGAACGTCGAGACGACGGTAGACCCCTATGGTCCCGCCGCCTTTCCCATGAAGGTCGTACCGGCTGAGAGGGAGGCCATTCCAGACCGCGCCCTCCAACGCCTCCGCCGCGAGGCAGGTTACCGCACAGCCGCCGACTTCGCTGAGGCGACTGGCCTCCCAGTCGGGGAGTACGTGCGATACGAGAGGGGGCAAGTCGATGACATCCCGCCGGAGGCTGCGGGGGCCATAGCGAAGCAGCTTGCCGGTTCCGGCGTTCAGGTACCTTCGTGGCTGTCTGCGCGCACTGCCCACCTCAACGAGCACGTTGACCTCGCCACGGATAACAAGCCTGACTCAGTGGTTCCAACCGTCAGCTGTGAGGCTTATGGCGAGCGCTATACGCTGGCGCTCTATTCTGAGCGGTACGGTTACGGCGGCGGGCTTGCCGTCGGAGCACTCAACATCAGCGAAAACGCCGAGGACTTCGGGGAAGAGTGGGGTATGCTCACGGTCAACCTCCCGAACGACCCAGCGGCTGTGAGCTGGTGCGCGCAGGAAGGCCATGTTGCCATTGACACGAACAACAACCCACAGGCACTCGTAGACGCGCTCGTGGATGCGGGCATCATCCATCTCTCGGGTAGGACGGCCCATTCCGGCTTCTGCACTTACCCGCTTGCCACCATTATGCCGGAGGCCATGGGCAACCTGCGAGGCTTTAGGGAGACGGCTGACCGGATTCTTGCAGAGCATCGGGAGGCCGACCCTCAGCCTCCATTCGAGGACAGGGACGCCTCCATCTCCCTCAAGGGCGAAGCATCCATGATGCGGCAGGCGTCTGCGGCGCTCTCGTCGGGGCTTTCGGACAAGCAACCGCAAAGGGATGCGCCCGCTAGGGAGTAACATCAGAGGGACAACACAGAAAGGACAGGTGATTTTGTTGTACGCTACCGCCATTTACCAGCCTGAGCATTTTGCGGCGGGGAAGACCGCGCTATACCCTGAGACAAAGGATGAAAGGGTCATCGACTGGTATACCCATACCTACCCCGGTGACAAGCCGGGCAGGCGCATCAATCCGTCAATTACGTTTGAACAGGCGCTATCAGCCGTACCAATGGGGACGGGATTCTGCTCTCTCCTCGGCGTGGATGATTTCGTTCTGCGCACGCGGGTGTTCGTGGAGCTGGCCCGCCGCGCCCACGTCCCCTACAGCGCCATCGACAACGCATATGTGCTCAGGCAGCCCATCGGATTCAGGCCGTCGTGGAGCGGTTGCCCAAGCAAGGAGGTTTGACATGGAGACAAGCTGGTACGGCCTTTTCGACCTCGACCCGGACGATTCGCTTGAGGTTCGCGCAGGCGACCTACAGGAGTTCTTGCGCCAGCAGATGATGGGGGCCACGAACCCCGGCCTCACTGTTGCAACGGCTGATGAGCGCAAGGACAACCTCTCTGCGCTTGCGCAAAGGCTACGTGACTGCAAGCACAGGGAGTTTAATGACGGTATGGATGTCGAGTATGCCATCGAAGAGGCTATCGGTTACACCGGTGGCAGCATCGACGGTCTCTTTGACAGGCTCGCGGACCTTGTAGGGTCGAGCGAGGCCGCCCAGCCGGAGCGTGACGATGAGGTCTTCTGCACGATTCGCTGGTCTAGGGCGGACATCGTGGACGCTATCGAGAACGCCTGTGGTGTGCGGCTTGACCGTGACGTCGATGACCCCACGGAGGCCGAGGAAGTCATCGACCGCGTTATCGACGCCGTTCAGGATGGTCTTGAGGACCGGTCCACCGAGCTTGGCTGGGAGGTCATCGACACCCTCATGCCGCAGGACGCCTTGGACCGTGCGCTCGAAATCTATGGCAAGCGGCGCGATATGGCAGGCAGAAACCTCAGTCAGCAGGCCGAAAAGAACTCAGCGCAGCGGTCGTATCGCAGTGCTGTGGTTGACGCGCTTGAGAAGGAGGGCTGGAAGGTCCAAGGCGACGACACAGGCTCCTTTTTCAGCCTGACCTACCGCACCCCGGACACGGGCAGGGAGTTTGCCCTCCTGCTCGACATGCGGGGCAAGGACGCCAACGTCCCGGCTTCGTGGATTAAGGCTACGGAGCTTGCCGTGAAGGACGATATTGTCTTGTGGTATGGCGGCATCAAGAAGAACAACCAGAGCTTTGTCCGTTATGACATCGACCGGTTCAGGGACGGGATGCGACGGAACCTTCCCATGGTCGTGAAAAACGCAGTCATGTCGGTCGAGCCGAGGGGCTATGACAATAACCTCGTCCGTGACTGGTTCGTGCGCAACTACCCGGAGGACGAACTGGGCAGCCAAATTAACCCGACGCTGACGTTCGAGGAGGCCATGCGTGCGACCTCCCGTGGGAGCGGATTCTACGATGTCCTTGGCGTTGGAGACTCCATCGTGCGCAACCTTGTGTTCGAGGAGATGGCTGCCCGCAGCGGCCACTCCTACGCCGACATCTATGAGGCATGGATGAACGGGAGGCCGGTGCCCGGCTATGGGCTTCTTGAGACGGTCTACGGGCCGGGTGTCTACGATGAGCTGGACTCAGCGAGGGGAGAACAGGAGGGGGTGTCCCTCAAGTCCGAGGCAGAAAGCTCTAGGCAGGCATCTGAACAGCTGTCTGGCAGGAGTGCCTATAAGGGGCATGACCAGCAGGACAAGCCCTCTCCCAGCAATGAAATAAGGTAGAATACGGGTGTCTCTACTTGGCACCTAGACGACAGAAAGGAAATGATTGCTATGCCAGAGAAGACATCCCAACAGGGCGAGCGTGGCAGCGGCTTCGCGCATGTGAAGATACCGGCTGCGTTCGTCTATCCCTACACGTACCCAGCCATGGACGGTCGTCTCTTTGACAAGGCTATCGTCCGCCTCCCGCAGGGGACCAAGGTCAACGGCATCGACGTCGGTGGCTACTCCTGCGACGTGTTTATGAATGACCGCATGAAGCAGCAGATGCTCGCCGGTGAGCAACCCACCCTCAGTTTCAAGGGGGATGAGATGGTCCACATCTGGAAGGGGGATGAGAGCTACGAAGTCAATCCTTGGGTTCTCGTTAAGGGTATCAAGGCGGAGTTTGACGCCTTCAAGACTAAGAAGGCTGCTGAGCGTGAGGCGGCCAAGGAGCAGGGAGTGAGCCTCAAAAGCGAGGCGGAGGCCAGCCGTGAGGCAGCCGAGGCCCTTGCGGGACGCGACCAGCAGGACGTGGCCCGTTCCGCTGAGCGTCAGTAGAACGGGTTTCAGGAAGGAGGTTCTGGGCAATGAAGGTTGAGGTGCTTTATAAGAGCCACCGCTACGAGGAGTTTGATGTGTCCACACAGACCGCCTCCGAGCCGTATCGCACCGAGGGCCCCGCCATCCTCATGGACTGGAACCTCTATATTGACACGGAGCCGGACGGCAAGGGTGTCGTCCTCGCGCAGTTTTGGTATAGCGCCGCTGACACCTCTGGAACAGTCCTGCTCGACGGCGTTAAGGTACCCTTCATCCCTGACCGCCAGATTGGCCGTGCCATGCTCCTCGTAGCACCTACCGAGCTGGACGAAATCGTATGGCTCAAGAAGGACGGCGAGAAGATTCTCTGGCGCGAGGGCGACGACCTTATCAACGGCGAGCGCTTCTTCGCGCAAGAGCAGCTTTGCTACTCGGATGCCGTCACCAAGTCTATCAACAAGCGCGCCCTCTCCGTGTTCGACTATCTTACCCACGCTCACCCAGACTGGGGCGGCGACGAAGTTGCTGCGAGCATGGGCTATACCAAGGATGCCATCGAGCGCATCAGGACCGCAGAGCTTTCTCAGGAGGAAGGATTTGACGATGGGAAGGAAGAAGACAGCGAGGATGTCTGGGAGGAACCCACCGGGAACCCAGACATCTCGTAGGCATATAGGACAGACTGGAAGAAAAGAAAGGAGACTTTGATGGAACGAATCAGCGGAACAATCAAGCGCGTAAAGCGCAGGCTGCGCAAGTTCGACGGCAGACGCCTCATGGCGAAGGTTCTGACCGTCGCTGTCATCGCCAGCTCAGTGCTTTTCCCGGTTACGGAGGCGCTGGCGGCAACCTACTCTTCGCTCACCGTCACCAGCGTGGTCACCCTGACAGGGCGTAGGGGACTGCACCGGTTTGATGTGTCCGGGGACGGGGTTACGGACAGTGTGGCCTACTGCGGCGACAAGAGCATGGGCACGCCCACTGCGGGCATGTCCTACTCGAACGGTGCCCCGTATGGGGACGCTGCGGTTGACTACATCCTTTACCACGGCTACTCCAACTCGAACACCTCTGGATATGGCACCTCGGGAGACAACTTCCTCCTCGTGACGCAGTATGCCCTCTGGCTCGCCCTCCCCGATGCTGGCGGCAGCCACTCGGAGGCATATAACGAGCTGGCGCTCCTTGGCAGTGCGGTTCGCGAGGGAACCTACGCGCTCCTTGACGACGCGAACGCCTACGCCGCAGCAGGCGGCGGCGGGGTCGAGGCTGGCTGCGCTATCTACTGGGGTTCCCCGGACGGCGTTCATCAGGGCCTTATCACCCGCACCAACCCGGTCGGGTACCTGCAAATCAAGAAGTCGAGCGCCAACACCAGCATCACAGACGGCAACGACATGTACTCCCTTGCCGGTGCCGTGTTTACCGTGTATGACGCTGGCGGCTCCTCCGTCGGCACTCTCACCACGGATGCGAGCGGCAACACCGGCACCCTGACCCTGACGCCCGGTACCTACACGGTCAGGGAGACCACCGCGCCGGAGGGCTATTACACGGCAGCCGACCAGACGGTTACGGTCAGCTCCGGCTCGACCGCGACGGTCACCTTCTCGGACGTGCCTGCTAACGACCCGCTTGCCATGCTTGTTGGTAAGTATGATGGTGATAAGACGTACACGGGCGAAGGAAACCTGCCGCAAGGCTCGGCATCTCTTGCCGGTGCCGAGTTCACCATCGAATACTACGACACCCTCGACTATGACAGCTATGATGCCCTCAAGGACGCTGGCGTTCAGCCAACTCGTTCTTGGACTGTTGGGACTAACAGCAATGGCTTTGCTTATCTTAGTGAGGAGTATCTTGTATCTGGTGATAGCCTCTACTATGTAAACGGACAGCCAACTATCCCTCGCGGAACACTCGTTGTTTATGAGTCTAAGGCCCCGGAGGGTTACAACCTGAACGAGAACTCCCTGAGTTTCCAGAAGATTCAGGAAGAGCCTGCTGATTCTGTTATCACCTATAACACCCCGCAGGTTCCGGAGGATGTCATCCGTGGCGGTGTGTCGGTGCAGAAGGTTGACTCCCAGACCGGCCAGACCCCGCAGGGCGACGCCAGCCTCTCCGGCATCACCTTCTCCATCATCAACGACAACGAAAACGCTGTCATCGTCAACGGCCAAAGCTATGACCCCGGTCAGGTCGTGACGACCATCACCACCAACGACAGCGGCTACGCTGCCACGGCGAGCGACGCGCTCCCCTATGGCGACTACATCATCCGTGAGACCTCTACCAACGACTCGTACCTCAACACCGCTGATGACATCAAGGTCACCATCTCTGCTGACGGTACCGTGTATAGCACCACCGCCTCTGACGACGTGGTGCGGGGCGGCGTTGAGGTCTACAAGCACGACCTTGAGAGCGACCTTGGCACGCCCCTTGGCGGCGCGTCTCTGGACGGCACCCGCTTCGAGGTGCGCCTCGTCAGCGGCAACCCGGTCATCGTCAATGGCGTGACCTACTACGCCGGTGACGTGGTGACCACCCTCACCATCGAGGACGGCCACGCCTCCACGGCAGCGGACGCACTGCCCTATGGCACGTACTCACTGCAGGAGGTCAGTGTCGGCGACGGCTACCTGCTCACGGACGGGACCGCATACGAGTTCACCATCCGAGAGAACGGGACTATCGTAAACCCCGTCACCGGCGGGGCTGTGCGCAACCAAGTCAAGCGCGGCGACTTCGAGTTTAACAAGCGCGCTGACGACAGTGGCGACCGCCTTGCGGACGTGGCCTTCAAGGTCACCTCTGTGACCACTGGTGAGAGCCATGTGGTCGTCACGGATGAGAACGGTTACTTCTCCTCCGCGTCCTCTTGGAACGCCCACACGCAGAACACCAACGGCAACGACTGGGCGCTCAGTGCCGACGGCACCATCGACAGCTCCCAGCTCGACTCGACTGCTGGGGTCTGGTTCGGCCTCACCACTGAGGACACGATGGTCACCACCAACGACTCGCTTGGTGCGCTGCCCTATGACACCTACACCATCGAGGAGCTTCGCTGCACCGCCAACGAGGGCTACCAGCTCATCAGCACGACCATCGTCATCACCCGTGACGGAGTGACCGTCGATTTCGGTACGCTGGACGACCAGCCGCAGGGTTCTGTGACCATCGCTACCCACGCCTACGACCCGACGGACCGTGACGATGCCGTCAGCGTCGGGAACGTGACCATCGCTGATAAGGTGACCTACTCCGGCCTCACCCTCGGCAGCGAGTACAAGCTGGTCACCACCGTTGTTGACACCGCCACTGGTGACGCCATCACCGTGGATGGTAACCCGGTGACCGCGACCCACACCTTCACGGCGGAGTCCACCGCCGGTTATGAGGTCGTGGAGATGGAGGTCCCGACCTACGAGCTGGGCGGCAAGACCATCACCGTCTTCGAGGAGCTTTATCTCGTAAACGGCAGCTCTGAGACCCTTATCGCAGAGCACAAGGACAAGGACGACGTTGACCAGCAGCTCGACGTCATTGCACCTGAGATTGGCACCACTGCCGCTGACGGCGTGGACGGCGACAAGAACGTCGTCACGGACCCTGAGACCACCGTCGTTGACACCGTTTCCTACACGAACCTCATCCCCGGCAAGGAGTACACCGTCACCGGCACGCTCCATGTGAAGAAGACCGACGCGGAGGGCAATGTCACCGAGGAGGCCCTGACGGACGCGGAGGGCAACCCCGTCACGTCTGAGGCGACCTTCACGCCCGAGACCGCTGACGGCACCGTGGACGTAACCTTCACCTTCGACTCCCTCGGCCTCGATGAGGGCACGGAAATCGTGGCCTTTGAGAGCCTTGCGCTCGACGGTTATGAGATTGCCGTCCACGCGGACATCAACGACTACTCCCAGACTGTGACCGTCGTCACGCCTGAGATTGGCACCACTGCGGCTGACGGCGTGGACGGCGACAA
>JFBN01343140.1_pt1 | contig 10498 bp, 9 predicted proteins | sample 768741 | NCBI WGS metagenome assembly JFBN01 (sample SAMN01983846, study PRJNA193217) | chicken gut metagenome | biome: terrestrial biome; isolation source: ceca of Broiler chicken | host: Gallus gallus | place: United Kingdom: England | collected 2010-09-07
CGCAGCTGCGACCGTACAGCTCTCCGGAAGCCCCCTCCCCGTCCCGATGCGTCCCGTTCGCCCGAAGCGCGAAGTTCGCACGGGCGCAGCCCGCCGCTTTCGCCCGAATCATGCGGTACGCCCGCCCCTTGCGGATGTTCGCCTGTTCGGAAACGGCTCCGCACGAAACATAGAGGGGCTGTCTAACAAGTCCCGAAAATCGGAAATCACCCCTGTCGGAATTCATTCCGGCAGGGGTAAAATCGTTGAAATCAGACTTGTTAGACAGCTCCAATTCGCACATACGTGAAAACCCCGGCAGCGCGGAACGAACGGAAAGAGGCGGTCGAGCGGCTTCCATTGCAGGACGGAAAATCCGCATGCTGCGCGACGCGGAAAGCCCCGGGGAAGCCCGCAAAGCCCCCCCCCGCAGGGCGTAAGGGGTGCGGGCGCTGCCGGGCGGCAGACCGAACGGGCGGCGGCGCGGATTTCCGCACGGGAAGGGTATGCCTTTCGTGCTGCCGCGGCTCGGCGCGAAGCGACCCGTCGGCCGCCCTGTTCGTCCCGGACCCGCGGCCGGCCGTTTCGGGCATCGGGCCGGGAGTATTCCGGCTTTCGGCCGCTTTTCGGGCACCTTTCGGCGGACCGAGACGTACGAAGACGCAAATGCATCCCGCTTCCGTTCCCGGTTCGTTCCCGGCTTCGGCCTTCGCTTCGGGGCCGTCCGCCCGGCGAAAATCCGAACCGATTCGCATCCGTTGCCGATTTATTCGTACCTTTGCCGCATGAAAACGAAGATTCTGTTCGTCTGCCTCGGCAACATCTGCCGTTCGCCGGCCGCGGAAGGCATCCTGCGGCATATGGTCGCGCGAAGCGGATTGGAAGACCGGATCGAGGCCGACTCCGCCGGCACCTATGCCGGCCACGCGGGCGAACTGCCCGACCCGCGCATGCGTCGGGCGGCGGCACGGCGCGGATACGATCTGACGCACCGTGCGCGCCGGATCCGGCGCGAGGATTTCCATGCCTTCGACCGGATCGTGGTGATGGACGACGCGAACTACGAGAACGTACACCGTCTGGCCCCTTCGCGGGACTGTGCCGGGAAGATTTTCCGCATGACCGATTTCTGCCGCCGCTCGGCCCGCACTTGCGTCCCCGATCCCTATTACGGGGGAGACGAAGGTTTCGAGCTGGTGCTCGACCTGCTCGAAGAGGGCTGCGAGGGGCTGCTCGACGAACTCAGAAATCGAAGCCGAGACTGAAGCTGTACGTGTTGCGCAGATAGGTGCCCTTTTCGGCGAAGAGATAGGCGAAGTCGAGTCTCAGATGCAGAAACCGCACGCCGGCGCCCACCGAAGCGTAACTCGGACAGACGCTCTTTTCGCCGTAGTGGTAGCCGCCGCGGATCTGGAAGAGCTGCATGAGGTTGTACTCCGCGCCGACCGAGGCTTGGAATCCGCGCACGGACGAAGGGTTGAAGCAATACCCCAGATCGGCCGCCACCGTTATTTCGTGGGCGTCCGTGATGAAGGTGTCGAATGCGGCGCCCGCCGTGAACTCCGCCGGCATCCCGCAGCCATTGTCTCCGAAGTATCCGCCCAGCCCCGCGAGTTTCGCACCGGCCCGGAGCGTGGAGTAGTGCCCGATGTTTTCGAGCGGCAGCAGGTACATCGCGCTGAGGTCCGCCGCCAGTCCGTCGTCGTTCCCGCCGGGCCGCTTGAGGTGGGTGTATCGCCCGACGAGGCCCACCGACCAGCGTTCGCCGATGCGGCGTGCGTATCCGAGGTCGACCATCATGTCGCTGTTGCCTTTCTCCCGCCGGAACAGGCGCCATCCGGCCTGCAAATAGTTGCGGGCGTCGAAGTTGTAGGAGCCCGAGGCCGCATAGTAGTTGTATTCCTTCTGCGTGAAGTAGGTCGTCGAAAGCTGCATCTTCATGGGCGAGAAGGCCGCGCCGGCGGCGTTGTTGTAGATGGCGTGCGAAGCCGCGAGGGTGGTCGTTACGACGCCGCCCATACTCATGCTCTTCGCATCGGGGCTGAGGAGCACCGGCTCTTGCGCCCGCACACCGAGCGCCGCGGCGCAGGCCGCGAGGAGGATTCCGATTCTTTTCATACGGCAAATATAACAAAAAAGATGCAATCCCGGGCCTTCTCCGCCGATTCCGCCCCCACCCACCCGGCCCGCCCGGCGCGGCGGCGTGCCGCACGCCGTCCGATGTCGAAGGACCCGCCCGGACCGATCGGCGTTTTTTCTTTTTTCCGGGCCTCGCCGTATCGGCGCCGAGGAGCGCAAAGCCGACCGGAGGCCGGCATGCCCGAGAGCCCGCCGGCCTTCTCCTGAGAACGGCGACGGATGCTTCGCTTCCTTGTCGGCGCAAGGACCCCGTTTCCGGGCGTTTTTTTCGGGGGGGCGTCGCTTCGCCGCCGTCTTTCCGGCTGCCCCGACACGGCCCGGCGCATTCTCGGACAACGGATTTTCAGCCGTCGCCGCCTCGGCAAGATCGCAAAGCCGGAACGGACACCTTATGTATAATAGGGGAGGGGCCGAATCGTGCGCAACTGCGTTTCGTGCGGAACATCCGCCTCGGGCCCTTCTCCCGCGTGCGGTTCCGGTCGTGCGACCGCCGGCAGCTCCCCGCCCGTTCATGGGTTCCGCCCCTCTTGCGGAACGGATGCGGCCCGCCGGGCGGCCGGCTGCGGATCCGGGCGAACGGAGGCGGCGTACATTCCCCGTCTTTCCGCCCGCCCGTCTCGCGGACACACATTTGCGGCGGCTTCCGAACGTCCGGAACGGCTGCTTTCGGACCTGTCCGGACGACCGGCCGTGCTCCGCCCGCCTTTCGCCATGGGGCGAAATACCTATAAATGACGATTGTCTGACTGTCCCGAATAATGTACCTTTGCCGAAACGACGAACCGAACGTCGTTCGTTATTTCATATGCGAGTGCTGAAAGACGACATACGCCGCCGCATACTGGCGGCCGCCGGCGAGCAGTTCGGCCGGAAGGGCTATTCCAAGACCTCCATGCGCGAGATCGCCGGAGCAGTCGGCGTAGGCGTCGGGAACATATACAACTACTTCGCGGGCAAGGACGAACTGTTCCGTGAGGTGGTCCGTCCCGTTCTGCACGCCATGGAGGCCATGTTGCAGGAGCATCACGGCATACGCGGCGAGGACGTGATGTCGATGCGTTCCGAAAAATACCTGAAGACCTGCATCGACGAATACGTTTCGCTCATCGACACGCATCGTGATCTGCTGGAAATACTGCTGTTCCGCGCCCAAGGCTCTTCGCTGGAGCGTTTCCGCGAGAGCTACACCGACCGTTCGACCGGGCTGGTCAAGGCATGGTTCGCCGCCATGAAGAAGAAGTACCCGAACATAAATACGTCCGTGTCCGATTTCATCATTCACCTGCACACGGTGTGGATGTTCACGCTCTTCGAGGAGCTGTTGATGCACGCGGTGCCCAGAGGGGAGATGGAATCCATCCTGCACGATTACATTCTGTTCGAAATTCAAGGTTGGAGGGCCATCATCAAGGTATGACCGACAGCAAACCCGTACCCGGAAAAGCCGCCGCGAGGGGACAGCGGAAAAGGAGGAAATCTTTACGGATTTTTCCTCCTTTTTTCATGAACGAATCCGAATATTGTTCACTGATAAATTCCATTGTAAAATGAAACGGAAACATCAATTCGAGAGCATCGTCGCCGAGACATTGCTCATCCCGCTCTATTACAGAGCGAAAGAAAGCCGCCGCAGGCATCCCGTCCTGAACGACGAGGCCGCGGAGCGTCTTGCGGAGAGTCTGGAGTACGACTATTCCCGCTTCGACGGAGCGAAGCTGAGCGAAGTCGGCTGCGTCGTCCGCGGGTGGTATTTCGACCGTGCCGTCAGCCGCTTCATCGAGAGGCACGCCGATGCGGTGGTCGTGAACGTGGGCTGCGGGCTGGACACCCGTTTCCAGCGCATCGGCAACGGGAAGGCCGTATTCTACGACATGGACCTGCCGGAGGTCATCGCGCTGCGCCGCGAGCTGCTCCCGGAGCAGCCGGGCAACCCCTACATTGCGGCCTCCCTGCTGGATGCCGGCTGGCTGGACGACCTGCGCCTCCGGCATCCCGACGCGCATTTCATCTTCGTGGTCGAAGGGGTGCTGATGTATTTCTACCAAGAGCAGGTCGAGACGTTCCTGCACCGTGTGGCGGAGCGTTTCGCGGGCGGCGAACTGTGGTTCGACGTCTGCGGCACGATGATGAGCCGCCACGGCATGAAGCCCGATTCGCTCCGCGGACACGAGGCGCAAATCCGCTCCGGCCTGAGCGACGGTCGCCGGGTGGAGCGATGGGAACCCCGCCTGCGCCTTCTGGAACAGGCCAACTACATGAAGTTCTTCCGCCCGCGCTGGGGTTTCTTCTTCGGTCAGATATTGGGGCGTATGACACGGCTGTGCTACAAGTTCAGTTCGATGCTGGGATACCGCATCGTTCGGCAGACGGAGGCCGCGCATGAAGCCGAATCGAATTGCCGCGGCGCGGCGGCCGCTCCCCGTGAACGATGAAAGAGACGACGATCGAACCCTATCTCCCGATGCTGGGACGGTTCGAAGAACTTTTCAGGGAGGAGCTGGCGCCTCGTATGCCGGTCGAATCCATCGGCTCCGCGATGAAGGCGGCTGTCGGGCATTTCCAGCGCATCGCCCCCGTGATTCCGGAGGTCCCGCCGACATCGCCATGGGTGAAAAACATCATCGGCGTAGCTTGGGAGATCGGTCTATGGAAAGAATTGGCAGCCCGGGGTTGGAGCCCGGCAGAATGTTCCGCCGCAACGCAGCGCGTCCTGAGGAAACTCGCGTCGTCGAGCATCCCTTCTGGGAAAATCCCGCAAATGCGCGAGATGCTGTGTTCGCCCGACTATGTGCGCCGCATCGCCTCCGCCTCGCATGTCTCCTCTGCGGAGGACTGGCTGTTCGATTGCGTGTTGCCGAATGCGGACGATGCGTTCGATGTCGGGATGGACATCGTCCGCTGCCCGGTCGCCGAACTCTGTTCCCGCATCGGCGCCGAGCGCTTTTTCCCCTATTTCTGCGTGAACGATTACGTCGCGTACGACGTCCTCGGCATCCGGCTGACACGGACCCGCACGCTGGCCCACGGAGCCTCGTGCTGCGATTTCCGGCTGACCGAAAAGGGTGCGGCGGAGGCGGAGGGGGAGGTCGTGGTCCGGCCGGAGCTCCTGCCGGAATTCGCCGGCGACGAATGAAGAATCCGTAAAAATTCCGTATATGAAAACCGAGACTAAGAAAAAAGAAGGTCTGTCCCGCCTGTTCGAGATCGCGGGAGAGAAGAAAGGGCTGCTCTTTCTGGCGGGTCTGCTGTCGGCAGGCAGCGCCGTGTGCATGCTCGTGCCCTATTGGGCGGTGTACAAGGTGCTCGAAGAGCTGCTGACGCACGGTGCGAACCCGGCTTCGGTCGACGGGGCCGGCATGATCCGCTGGGGGTGGATCGCCTTCGGAGGGCTTGTCGGCGGACTGGTGCTGTTGTACGCCGCCCTGATGTCCTCGCACGTGGCGGCATTCCGCATTCTGTACGGTCTGCGCGTCCGGCTGTCCGAACACATCGGCAAGCTGTCGCTGGGCTATCTGAACGGCACCTCTACCGGAGCCGTCAAGAAGACGATGGAGCAAAACATCGAGAAGATCGAGGGGTTCATCGCCCACACGATTCCCGACTTGGTGAACGTTGCGGCGACGGTCGCGGTGATGCTCGTCATCTTTTTCTCGTTGGATCCATGGCTGACGGCGGTCTGTCTCGCGGTGGTCCTGTCGGGCTTCGCCCTGCAATTCTCCAATTTCATGGGGAAACAGGCGCGTGAGTTCATGCGTATCTATTACGACGCGCAGGAAAGGATGAGCGCCTCCGCCGTGCAGTACGTCAGGGGGATGCCCGTGGTGAAGATATTCGGGCAGAGCGTCCGCTCGTTCCGCCGGTTCGATGCCGAGATACAGGCATACAAGACGTTCGCCCTGAAATGCTGCGACACCTACCAGAACGGGATGATCGCATTCACCGTTCTGCTGGGTTCGACGGTAACGTTCCTGCTTCCCGCGGGTATCCTGCTGATGCGCGGGGATCCGCAGTCGCTCGCACGGGCCGCCGTATGGCTGTTTTTCATCGTCATGGGGCCGGGCGTGGCTTCGCCCGTCTACAAGCTGACGTTTCTGGGCGGAAACACCAAGGAGATCGACGAAGGCGTGGCGCGGATCGACCGCATTCTGGCGAAAGCGCCCGTTCCCGAACCGGCATGCCCCGAGGTGCCCCGGTCGTATGACGTGGAGTTCCGCCACGTGTCGTTCTCCTACGAGAATACGGAACAGGGCACGCGGACCGAGGCGCTGCACGATGTCTGCTTCACGGCTCCCCAAGGCCGGATCACGGCGCTCGTGGGCCCTTCGGGAAGCGGCAAGTCCACCGTCGCGAACCTGATCCCGCGCTTTTGGGACGCGGCGCAGGGAGAGGTTCTTATCGGCGGCGTGAACATCAGGAACATTGCTGCGCCGCAGTTGATGGACACCGTTTCGTTCGTCTTTCAGGATACGTTCCTGTTCTACGACACGCTGTACGAGAACATCGCCGTGGGGTCCCCCTCCGCCACGAAAGCGACGGTCATGGCCGCAGCCGAAGCCGCCCGGTGCCATGAGTTCATCGAACGTCTGCCGCAAGGCTACGAGACGCGGATCGGCGACGAGGGCGTGTATCTGTCGGGCGGCGAGGCGCAGCGGATATGCGTGGCCCGCGCCATTCTGAAGAATGCGCCGATACTGGTGCTGGACGAAGCCACGGCCTTCGCCGACCCCGAGAACGAATACAAGATGCAGCAGGCCCTACAAGCCCTCATAAAGGGCAAGACCGTGATCGTCATCGCCCACCGTCTGTCGTCCGTCGCCTCGGCGGACAACATCGTGGTCATGCAGCGGGGGCGGATCGTGCAGCAGGGCAGGCACGACGCCTTATCCTCGGCCGAGGGTCTCTACAAGAGGATGTGGGATGCCTACACGAGTGCTTATCATTGGACGTTGAACAAAAATTGAATACAGCGATATGAAAAAAAACAGTTTCTTGAACGATATTTTGCAGAACACGAGCTGTCCGCAGGGATTCTGGGGACGGATGGTTTTGCGCGGAATGAACCGTTTCCACGCTTCGCTGGCCCGCCGCGGCATGCGGCAGGTGGACTGGCAGCCCGAGTGGAACGTTCTGGACATCGGATGCGGGGGCGGCGCCGACCTGAAGCGTCTGCTGAAGCTGTGTCCGCAGGGACGGGTTTACGGCATTGACCTCTCGGAGGAGAGCGTCGCCTTCGCCCGCAGGCACAATGCGGGAGAGCTGGACCGGCGCTGTTTCATCCGGCAGGGCGACGTCTGCTCCCTGCCCTACGGGGACGGAGCGTTCGATGCCGTTACGGCCTTCGAGACCGTCTATTTCTGGTCGCCCGTCGGCAAAGCGCTGGGCGAAGTCTTCCGCGTACTCCGTAAGGGGGGCTGCTTTCTGATCGGTCTGGAGGCGGGCGACCCCGAACTCGGAAGGATGTGGACGGATCGGATCGGGGGAATGACGGTGTACGGAGCCGAGGAGCTGAAGCGTTTGCTGTCCCGGGCCGGCTTTTCCGACATCAGGGCGATTCGGGCAAAAGAGGAGCTGCATATCGTCGCACGTAAATGAAAGGAGCCGAAACATGAATGCGATTGAAAACATCACGATAGGCCGTCCGGAGCGTCTCTGCAAGCCCGTGGGCTGCACCATGCTCGCCAATCTGGTCAACATCATCCCGTTCTGCCTCTCCGTCGAGGCCGTGCGCATCATCTTCGCCGCATTCGACGGCAGCGGCGAACCGCTCGATACGCCGAGGCTGTGGTGCATTTTCGGCATATCGGTCGTCTATATGCTGGCGATGGCTCTGGCCGAACGGGCCTCCTACCGGGCCAATTTCAGAGGGGCCTACGAAATGAGTGCCTCGGGACGCATCGCGCTGGCGGAACATCTTCGGAAGCTCTCGCTGGGATTTCTGTCCCGGCGCGATCCGGGCGACCTTTCCTCCATGCTCGTTACCGATTTCACGATGGCCGAGACGGGCATTTCCCACCATTTGCCGCAACTGATGGGGGCTCTCGTCATGCCCGTGCTGGCGTTCCTCTCGCTGGTGTGGATCGACTGGCGGATGGCCCTTGCCATGTTCGCCGCCCTGCCGTTCGCCCTGCTCGTTTTAGGGATGAGCACCGGCGTGCAGAAGAGGCTGAGCGGAAGACAGATCCGGGCGAAAATCGACGCCGGCAACCGGCTGGAGGAGTACCTGCTGGGCATTCGCGTGATGAAAGCCTACAACCTGCTGGGCGACCGCTTCGTCCGCCTGCGCGACGCTTTCGCGGAGCTGCGCCGCGCCTGCATCCGTCAGGAGGCCCTGTTGGGTCCTTTCGTGCTGCTGAGCATTACGCTGGTGCGGGCCGGACTGACCCTGATGGTGCTGTGCGGAACCTATCTGCTGCTGGGCGGCGAACTCTCGCTGCTCGTCTTCGTGCTGTTCCTCGTGGTCGGCTCGCGCGTGTTCGATCCGCTGACTTCGGCGCTGACCGACTTTGCGGAGTTCCGCTATTTCTCCATTGCCGGAGGGCGCATTCTCGCGCTGATGCGGGAGCCGGAGATGCAGGGCGACCGGCAGGCCCCGGCAGCCGGAGACATACGGTTCGAGCACGTATCGTTCGCCTATCGGGACAAAGAGGTGCTGCAAGACGTGTCCGTCGCGTTTCCGACGAACGCGCTGACGGCCCTCGTCGGCCCCTCGGGGAGCGGGAAAAGCACGGTCATGAAACTGTGCGCCCGCTTTTACGACCCGCAGCAGGGGCGCATCCTCTTCAACGGGGTCCCGATGAACGACATAGAGCCCGAAAGCCTGATGAGCCGCATCTCGATGGTGTTTCAGGACGTCTATCTGTTTCAGGACACGATCCGCGACAACATCCGCTTCGGAAAACCCGGTGCGACGGACGAGGAGGTCATCGCGGCTGCCGAGAAAGCCTGCTGCCACGATTTCATCATGCGGCTGCCGCAGGGATACGACACGATGGTGGGCGAGGGCGGCTGCACGTTGTCCGGCGGCGAGAAGCAGCGCATATCCATCGCCCGCGCCATCCTGAAGAACGCGCCGATCATCCTGCTGGACGAAGCTACCGCGTCGCTCGACCCGGAAAACGAGGTGGAGGTCCAGAAGGCCATCGACACGCTTATCGGGGGACGTACCGTCATCGTCATCGCCCACAGGCTCAAGACGATCATGAATGCGGACCGGATCGTCGTTCTGGAGGACGGACGCATAAGGGAACAGGGCACGCACGACGAACTGATGCGGCACGAGGGGCTTTATGCCCGTTTGTGGACGCTTCAGGAAAAGTCCGCAGGCTGGACCGTGTAAAACGGCGCAGCGTTCCGGATGCCGGCACACGCACCTTACCGAAAGCCGGGGAGAAGGCGGCGGCGAGCGGCCTTTCCCCCGGCTTTCCCTTATTTTCCGGCCGATGTCGGGCATCGGCGCGCTGATTACGGGGCGCCCGGTTTCAAGCTGCTGCTGCGAGACTGCGCCTATCAGGGTTCGCGGCACCTTCCGTTTTCAGGGCAGGACAACGGGACCGCGCCCGGTTTCAGGCTGCTGCGGCGAGACTGCGCCTTTCAGGGTTCGCGGCACTTTCCGTTTTCAGGGCAGGGCAACGGGACCGCGCCCGGTTTCCGCGAACGTAAGTTCTCCGTCCTGCCCAACGGCTTTCTTTGCGAATCCCGATCCCGGACCGCCCCCGCGTTCGTCGTTCCGCCTCATCCGATGCCTGCCGGAGGCGCAGTTTCCGTCCGTCCTCGGTCCCGCAGAAGGGGAGGGGAGCGGGCGGCCCTCCGTCGCACGAAGGTCGCTTCGCGGACGGATCCTCCGTTTTCCGCCGCTTTCAGCGGGGGCGGTTTTCCCGGGGTTTTTCCTCCTCCCGCCCGACGGTTCGGTTCGGCACATGACGTACCGAAACCGAGCGATTGTCCCTCCACGCTGCGGCTTGCAGCGGGCCGGCTCCGTCCCGCCTCGATCCGCAGAGCGACGGGCCGTCCGCCGCCCCGTTCCGGTCGTGCGACCGCCGACGGCTTCCCGCCCGTTCATGGGTTCCGCCCCTCTTGCGGAACGGATTCCGCCGCACCGGGCGGCCGGCTGCTCGGACGAAGAGGCATTCGGCGTCCACCGCCTGTTTTCCGCCGCGTCTCCGTTATTTTGCCGTTTCGCATTAACAAAAGGCCGCCCCCTCTTGACAAACGGCTTCGGCGCTCTTATCTTTGCAGGGTCTCCGTTTCCCGTGCGCCGCCCGCTTCCGGAAATCAAGTCTACTTGGGGCGGCCGCCGTCGACAGCATCACGGGCGATTCGGGAGATCGAACTAATACCGCCGGCGCGTACCCGAACCTCTTGCGGCCGAGCTCCGCAACGC
>JFBN01300590.1_pt1 | contig 10492 bp, 10 predicted proteins | sample 768741 | NCBI WGS metagenome assembly JFBN01 (sample SAMN01983846, study PRJNA193217) | chicken gut metagenome | biome: terrestrial biome; isolation source: ceca of Broiler chicken | host: Gallus gallus | place: United Kingdom: England | collected 2010-09-07
GCCGCATCCGGCATAAACAAAGCACACGATTCCTGCGTTAAAAAAACGCCGGAAAAACGTTTCAGACAGGCTGCTGTCGTAGCCGATTCCGCTGCACTTTCTCAACATCCACACACTGCAATGCATGCGTCGGACAGGCTTCAACACAAGCAGGTCCCGCCGCCCGATGCCAGCAGAGATCACACTTAATCGCCCTCGCCTTTGTGCGCAATGAAACGACCTCCATTGCGCCAAACGGGCAAGCCAACATACAGCTTTTACAGCCAATACAGCGCGATTGTTCAACGAAGATATGTTCATGTTCGCGGCGAATAGCGCCCACAGGACAGACATTCGCGCATGGGGCATCTTCACACTGATGGCAGGCAACCGCCGTGGTCCAGGTATGATCTTTAATCACCCGAATACGCGACATAAACTCGTCAGGCGATAGCGCTGCGCAATCCTGATTTTCCTGATGCGACACGGCGCAGGCCACTTCACAGGTACGGCAACCAATACATTTCGTCGCATCTGCAATAATAAACCGGTTCATGATCGCTCCTTTGAACTAAAACAGCAGCGTGCCAGAGAGTGCGCCATTATTGCTTTGATCCAACAAAGGAAATGTTACGGTTTTGCCTCCTGTCCCATGCTTTGTGTGATCGCCCCCTATTCCCGAACGGTAAAACCCAACTCGTTAGAGATAGCCTGCGCAGTTTCACGCAGTGGTTTCAGGAGATTTTTTTCTCCAACCTGCTTCAAACGCGACGTAGAAAGAGAAATAGACACGGCATACGGCACTCGCCCATGAATATCAAATACCGGAACAGCAATACAAGACACGCCGAGTTCATTCTCTTCTCTGTCCATTGCCATACCGCTTTCACGAATTTGCGCCAGTTCATCGTACATCGCAGGCAGACCAGTAATTGTATTGCGAGTTAGCGGCTGGATCTCATTCTGATGATTTTCCCAATACGATTTCACATAGTCCGGGTGACCGAACGCCATATAAACCTTACCCATCGCCGAACAGTAAAGCGGCATATGCTGACCAATATACGCGCGAGTCCGCAGCATACCGGTGGTAGGTTCGAGTTTATAAATCAAAATAGCGTGGTCATCTTCACGACTAGAGAAATTAATGGTTTCTCCAGTCGCAATATTGAGCGCCTCAAGATGTGGCGCGGCGATATGAATAATATTCAGCGACGACAATGCTTTTTGCCCGACAGCAATAAATTTAGTGGTCAGGCGATAACTACCTGCTGCAGGCGCGGTCGTCACATAGCCGCAGGATTGTAATCCCTGCAATAAACGATGGACTGTGCTTTTATTCAAACCAGCAAGTTCCGAGAGATACGCCAGTGGGCAACCGTTGGGATAATTACTCAAAATCTCAATCAACATCAAACCCCGAAATAAGCTCTGACTTCCGGCCGGGCGTTCTTTTTCCTGCGTCATCTCGTTCTCTTTTTTTCCCATCGTTTCCTTCCCCTTTTTGTCGCGCTCTGATGGTAACGCAAAGTGTGTCGTAGTTCACGATCTCGACAGATAATTCTTAACAAATTGATTTAAATGAAATTTTAAAAACATCGATCAGATTGCTTTGTTAAAAAGCGATCGATATATTTGAAATCAAGTTTCGCATATTGAAATTTAAAGACAAAAAAGCGATCAAAAAAAACAAGGAGTCCAGGGATGAAAGTCACATTTGAACAATTAAAAGCAGCCTTCAATCGGGTATTACTTTCTCGCGGCGTTGATAGTGAAACTGCTGATGCCTGTGCAGAAATGTTTGCTCGCACCACCGAGTCCGGTGTTTATTCTCACGGCGTAAACCGCTTCCCACGCTTCATTCAACAACTGGATAACGGCGATATCATTCCTGACGCCCAACCCAAACGTATAACCAGCCTCGGCGCCATAGAACAGTGGGATGCCCAGCGTTCAATCGGTAACCTGACGGCGAAAAAAATGATGGATCGCGCCATTGAACTGGCGGCGAATCACGGGATTGGTCTGGTCGCATTACGCAATGCTAACCACTGGATGCGCGGCGGCAGCTACGGTTGGCAAGCGGCGGAAAAAGGCTATATCGGCATCTGCTGGACTAACTCCATCGCCGTTATGCCGCCGTGGGGCGCCAAAGAGTGCCGCATCGGCACTAACCCGCTGATCGTCGCCATTCCTTCAACTCCAATCACCATGGTCGATATGTCGATGTCGATGTTCTCTTACGGCATGTTAGAGGTTAACCGCCTGGCAGGTCGTCAGTTACCGGTCGATGGCGGCTTTGACAATGAAGGCAACCTCACCAAAGAACCTGCTGTAATCGAAAAAAATCGTCGCATTTTACCGATGGGTTACTGGAAAGGTTCTGGCATGTCGATTGTGCTGGATATGATCGCTACTCTCCTTTCCGACGGAGCATCCGTTGCCGAAGTTACCGAAGATAACAGCGACGAGTACGGTATTTCGCAAATCTTTATCGCCATTGAAGTAGACAAGCTTATCGACGGCGCGACCCGCGACGCCAAACTGCAACGCATCATGGATTACGTTACTACCGCTGAACGCGCTGATGAAAACCAGGCCATTCGTTTACCTGGCCATGAATTTACAACCTTACTGGCTGAGAACCGCCGTAACGGCATCACCGTAGATGATAGCGTGTGGACAAAAATTCAGGCGTTATAAGGAAAAAGCCATGATCTTCGGACATATCGCGCAGCCCAATCCGTGTCGTTTACCCGTAGTCATTGAAAAGGCGCTCGATTTTCTGCGCGCTACCGACTTTAGCTCCCTGGAACCGGGCGTTGTCGAAATCGACGGCAAGAATATTTTTGCGCAAATTATCGATTTAACCACACGCGAGGTGCCGGAAAACCGCCCGGAAGTGCATCGTCGCTATATCGATATTCAGTTTCTGGCATGGGGCGAAGAGAAAATCGGCATCGCTATTGATACAGGAAATAACAAAATCAGCGAGTCACTATTAGAGCAGCGCGATATTATTTTTTATCACGATAGTGAACATGAATCATTTATAGAAATGATACCGGGCAGCTACGCTATTTTCTTCCCACAGGATGTACATCGACCGGCATGTAATAAAAATACCACTACGGCAATACGCAAAATCGTGGTTAAAGTGGCCCTCGCTGCTTTATAAAAAATTATTACTGGAGCACATAATGAAAGCGAATAATGCCGGTTATATTATCGGTGCATATCCCTGTGCACCTTCTTTTCACCAAAGAAGTGAAGAGGAAGAGAAAGATTTCTGGCGACAATTATCTGATACCCCAGATATTCGAGGACTGGAACAACCCTGTCTGGAAAACTTCCACCCGCTGGGTGACGAATGGCTGTTACGCCATACGCCGGAAAGCTGGAAATTTGTCGTAACGGCAGTGATGGAAACTATGCGTCGTCGTGGCGAAAACAACGGATTTGGTCTCGCCTCCAGTGATGAAGAACAACGCCAGGCTTGTGTGGCGTACTATCGTCATCTTTTACAAAAAATAAATAAAATCAATGCGCTTCAGGCAGATAAAGTTATTGCGCTTGAACTTCACGCCGCACCACTGGCAAGTAATCCCAATGTCATGCAGGCGACCGACGCTTTCTCCCGTTCACTGAAAGAAATCACCCGTTGGGACTGGCCGTGCAAACTGGTGCTGGAACACTGCGACGCCATGACGTCTGCCGCCCCCCGAAAAGGTTTTCTGCCTTTAGAAAATGTGCTGGAAGTCATTGCCGATTATGACGTCAGTGTCTGCATCAACTGGGCGCGTTCCGCTATTGAAGGCCGCAATACCACATTACCGCTCATCCATGCTCAAATGGCAAAACAGGTCGGAAAGCTTGATGCCTTGATGTTCTCTGGTACTGCACTAAACGGCGAATATGGCGAATGGCAGGACCTACACGCGCCGTTTGCTCCTTTCTGTGCAGAAAGTCTGATGACGATAGATCATGTACGTGAATTATTTACTGTGGCAGAACCATCAAGATTGCAATTTTCTGGTATCAAATTATTAGAAATTCATGCTACAGCAAGTGTTCAGCATCGCATCAAAATATTACGCAATGGCATTCATTCAATGGATGAATCCTGGCAACGTCCTTAATTCATAAGCGAACTCTAATTATCTATTTTTCAATAACGACGACAAATACTCACCACATTTATCTATGACAATAGATTGCATAACAAGAAGGATGTGTTATGAAGCGAATACTCGAGGGCATACTTGCGATCATTATCGCAATACTGTCTTGCATTATATTTATAAATATAATTCTCAGATATGGATTCCACACAAGTATATTATCTATTGATGAATTATCTCGCCTTTTATTTATTTGGTTAACCTTTATCGGCACTATCGTTGCTTTTATGGACCACAGCCATGTGCAGGTGACATTTTTAGTCGAAAAACTTTCACCCGCCAATCAACAACGACTGTCGCTGCTAACCCACACGCTCATTTTATTGTTGTGCCTGGGTCTTGCGTGGGGCGCCATAGTCAAAACCTCCCAGGACTGGAGCAACCTATCTCCCATTCTCGAAGTACCTGTTGGCTTAATGTATGCCGCTGCGATTCCCACCAGCTTGATCATCGCATTTTTGGAAATGCGTCATCTGTACCGGCAATTAACAAACCATCCCAGCCATAAACAACAAGGAGTCTGACGATGACGGTCCTTATCTTTCTTGTCAGCCTGTTAGGTGCAATCGCTATTGGTATTCCCATCGCCTGGTCATTATTGCTTTGCGGCGTAGCCTTGATGTTCTGGATGGATATTTTTGATGTGCAGATTCTGGCGCAAACGCTGGTCAATGGCGCGGACAGTTTTTCACTACTCGCCATCCCCTTCTTTGTGCTGGCTGGCGAAATCATGAATGCCGGTGGCTTGTCGCAACGTATTGTCGACTTGCCAATGAAACTGGTAGGCCACAGAGCAGGGGGACTGGGTTACGTCGGCGTCCTTGCTGCAATGATCATGGCAAGCCTTTCCGGTTCTGCCGTTGCCGATACTGCTGCCGTCGCAGCGTTACTTGTACCAATGATGCGCCAGGCTAACTATCCGGTAAACCGCGCCGCCGGACTTATCGGTTATGGCGGAATCATTGCGGCCATTATCCCTCCTTCCATTCCGCTCATCATCTTCGGCGTCTCCAGCGGACTCTCCATCAGCAAACTGTTTATGGCCGGGATTGCGCCAGGCATCATGATGGGCGTTACGCTGATGGTAACCTGGTGGTGGCAGGCAAAACGTCTTAATCTGCCTCGCCAACCAAAAGCGTCTGTGCAGGAAGTCTGGCAATCTCTCGTTTCCGGTATCTGGGCGCTGTTTTTACCCGTGATTATTATTGGCGGTTTCCGCTCAGGTTTATTCACGCCAACGGAAGCGGGTGCTGTCGCTGCGTTCTACGCCTTGTTCGTCTCGGTGGTGGTCTATCGCGAAATGACATTCGCCACGCTTTACCATGTATTGGTAAACGCAGCGAAAACGACCTCCGTGGTGATGTTCCTGGTAGCCTCCGCAGCGGTATCTGCATGGCTAATTACCATTGCTGAACTGCCGATGATGGTCTCGGATCTCTTACAGCCTTTAGTGGATTCACCGCGTTTATTATTCATCGTAATTATGCTCGCCATTATGATGATAAGTACGGTAATGGACTTAACACCTACCGTATTAATTCTTACACCTGTATTAATGCCATTAGTGAAAGAAGCGGGAATAGACCCTATCTATTTTGGCATCATGTTTATTATCAACTGTTCGATATCACTCATTACTCCCCCGGTTGGTAACGTCCTTAACGTCGTATGCGGAGTTGCGAAACTCAAATTTGACGATGCGGTAAAAGGCGTTGCGCCCTACGTCATGGTTTTATTCATGTTGTTAGCATTATTTATTTTTATCCCGGAGCTAATTACTGCTCCTCTTAAATGGATGAGTTAAAAGGAAAGCATAATGAAAATACGTTCTGTAACCTACGCATTATTTATTACCGGGCTGGCGGCGTTCAGCACCTCGTCTCTGGCGGCGCAATCTTTACGTTTCGGTTATGAAACCTCACAAACCGACTCACAACATATTGCAGCGAAAAAATTCAATGAATTATTGCAGGAAAAGACCAAAGGTGAACTGAAATTAAAGCTATTTCCTGACAGCACCCTCGGCAACGCACAGGCAATGATCAGCGGTGTACGCGGCGGCACTATTGATATGGAGATGTCCGGTTCCAATAACTTTACGGGACTTTCGCCGATAATAAATCTACTGGACGTACCCTTCCTGTTCCGCGATACCGCCCACGCGCATAAAACGCTGGATGGTAAAGTCGGCGATGAACTGAAAGCATCCCTGGACGGAAAAGGCCTGAAAGTACTGGCGTACTGGGAAAACGGCTGGCGTGATGTTACCAACTCACGCGCACCGGTTAAAACACCTGCCGATCTGAAAGGTCTGAAAATCCGCACCAATAACAGTCCGATGAACATTGCGGCGTTTAAAATTTTTGGCGCTAATCCCATCCCGATGCCGTTTGCCGAAGTGTATACCGGGCTGGAAACCCGCACTATCGACGCTCAGGAACACCCGATCAACGTCGTCTGGTCAGCAAAATTTTATGAAGTACAAAAGTACCTTTCTCTGACGCACCACGCCTATTCGCCGCTTCTGGTGGTGATCAACAAAGCGAAGTTTGATGGCTTAACGCCTGAATTCCAGCAAGCGCTAATTTCATCTGCACAAGAGGCAGGCAACTACCAGCGCAAACTGGTTGCCGAAGATCAGCAAAAAATTATCAATGGCATGAAAGAAGCGGGCGTGGAAGTAATTACCGATCTCGACCGCAAAGCCTTTAGCGACGCGCTGGGTACTCAGGTCCGCGACATGTTCGTTAAAGATGTTCCGCAGGGCGCCGAGCTGCTGAAAGCCGTGGATGAGGTGCAATAAACCATGACGCAATACTGGCTGGGGTTAGATTGTGGCGGTAGCTGGCTGAAAGCCGGACTGTATGACCGCGAAGGCCGGGAGGCAGGTGTACAACGCCTGCCGCTGTGTGCTTTAAGCCCGCAGCCAGGCTGGGCAGAGCGCGATATGGCAGAACTGTGGCAATGCTGCATGGCTGTCATTCGCAACCTGCTTACCCATTCCGGCGTCAGCGGAGAACAAATTGTCGGTATTGGCATCTCGGCGCAGGGAAAAGGCTTGTTTTTACTGGATAAAAACGATAAGCCGCTCGGTAACGCCATTTTGTCCTCGGATCGCCGGGCGATGGAAATCGTTCGTCGCTGGCAGAAAGATGGCATCCCGGAAAAACTCTACCCGCTGACCCGACAAACACTATGGACCGGACATCCGGTATCGCTTTTACGCTGGCTAAAGGAGCACGAGCCTGAGCGTTATGCACAGATTGGTTGTGTGATGATGACGCACGACTACCTGCGCTGGTGTTTAACCAGCGTCAAAGGTTGTGAAGAGAGCAATATTTCCGAGTCCAATCTCTACAATATGAATAGCGGGCAGTATGACTCGTGCCTTACTGACGGGCTGGGGATTAGTGAAATCAATCACGCCCTGCCGCCTGTCGTTGGTTCGGCCGAAATCTGCGGGGAAATTACCGCGCAAACAGCCGCGCTGACCGGTCTGAAAGCGGGTACGCCCGTTGTCGGCGGTTTGTTTGATGTTGTTTCCACGGCACTCTGCGCCGGAATCGAAGACGAATATACCCTCAACGCAGTGATGGGCACCTGGGCGGTGACCAGCGGCATAACCCGCGGTCTGCGCGACGATGAAGCACATCCGTATGTCTATGGTCGCTATGTTAACGACAGTGAATTTATCGTTCACGAAGCCAGCCCAACATCTTCCGGCAATCTCGAATGGTTTACCGCACAGTGGGGAGAAATCTCGTTTGCCGAGATCAACCAGGCCATTGCCAGTTTGCCGAAAGCCGGTGGCGATCTCTTTTTCCTGCCGTTCCTGTACGGTAGCAACGCCGGACTCGAGATGACCAGCGGTTTCTACGGGATGCAGGCCATTCACACCCGCGCGCACCTGTTACAGGCCATCTATGAAGGCGTTGTGTTCAGCCATATGACCCACCTCAACCGGATGCGCGAACGTTTTACTGATGTACACGCCCTGCGCGTCACTGGCGGCCCGGCGCACTCCGATGTCTGGATGCAGATGCTGGCGGACGTCAGCGGCCTGCGTATCGAGTTGCCGCAGGTGGAAGAAACCGGCTGTTTTGGCGCAGCGCTTGCCGCTCGCGTCGGTACAGGCGTTTATCGCAACTTCAGCGAAGCCCAGCGCAACTTGCAACATCCGGTGCGCACCCTGCTACCGGATATGACCGCGCATCAACTTTACCAACAAAAATACCAACGCTATCAGCATCTCATTGCCGCACTTCAGGGCTATCACGCTCACATCAAGGATCACACATTATGAGCCGACCATTACTACAACTGGCCCTCGACCACTCATCGCTTGAAGCCGCACAGCGCGACGTTACGCTGTTAAAAGACAGCGTCGATATCGTCGAAGCGGGCACCATTCTCTGTTTAAACGAAGGGCTTGGCGCGGTGAAAGCCTTGCGCGAACAGTGCCCGGACAAAATCATCGTTGCCGACTGGAAGGTCGCCGACGCCGGAGAAACGCTCGCGCAACAGGCGTTTGGCGCTGGTGCTAACTGGATGACTATCATCTGCGCCGCACCGCTCGCGACGGTAGAAAAAGGCCACGCGATGGCACAGAACTGTGGCGGTGAAATTCAGATAGAGCTATTCGGCAACTGGACGCTGGACGATGCCCGTGACTGGCATCGTATTGGCGTACGACAGGCGATTTATCATCGTGGTCGTGACGCGCAGGCCAGCGGGCAACAGTGGGGCGAGGCCGATCTGGCACGTATGAAAGCGCTTTCCGATATCGGTCTTGAGCTTTCGATTACCGGCGGAATTACGCCTGCCGACCTGCCACTGTTTAAAGACATTCGTGTGAAGGCATTTATTGCCGGGCGAGCGCTGGCAGGCGCGGTAAATCCGGCGCAGGTCGCCGCTGATTTCCATGCGCAAATTGATGCCATCTGGGGAGGTTCTCGTGCGTAACCATCCATTAGGTATTTATGAAAAAGCGCTGGCGAAAGATCTCTCCTGGCCGGAGCGGCTGGTGCTGGCAAAAAGCTGTGGCTTTGATTTTGTCGAAATGTCGATGGATGAAACCGACGAGCGTCTGTCGCGCCTTGACTGGAGTGCTGCACAAAGGACTTCGCTGGTTGCCGCGATGATCGAAACGGGTGTTACCGTTCCGTCGATGTGCCTGTCCGCCCATCGTCGCTTTCCTTTTGGTAGCCGTGACGACGCGGTACGCCAGCGAGCACGGGAAATCATGAGCAAAGCGATTCGCCTGGCGCGCGATCTCGGCATTCGCACCATTCAACTGGCGGGTTACGACGTCTATTACGAAGAGCATGACGAAGGCACCCAGCAACGTTTTGCTGAAGGGCTGGCGTGGGCGGTCGAACAGGCGGCGGCATCACAAGTCATGCTGGCGGTGGAGATTATGGATACCGCGTTTATGAACTCCATCAGCAAATGGAAAAAGTGGGACGAAATGCTCGCCTCGCCGTGGTTCACTGTCTACCCGGACGTCGGCAACCTCAGCGCCTGGGGTAATGATGTTCCCGCCGAACTGAAACTGGGTATTGACCGGATCGCGGCAATCCATCTGAAAGACACCCAGCCAGTCACCGAGCATAGCCCAGGACAGTTCCGCGACGTGCCGTTTGGCGAAGGCTGTGTTGATTTTGTCGGCATCTTCAAAACGCTGCATCAACTGAACTATCGCGGTTCATTCCTGATTGAGATGTGGACCGAAAAAGCCAAAGAACCGGTGCTGGAAATAATTCAGGCGCGGCGCTGGATTGAAGCGCGTATGCAGGAGACCGGATTTATATGTTAGAGCAACTGAAAGCTGACGTGCTGGCGGAGAATCTGGCGCTTCCCGTTCATCATCTGGTGACGTTCACCTGGGGCAATGTCAGCGCGATAGACGAAACGCGGCAATGGATGGTGATTAAACCTTCCGGCGTCGAGTATGAGGTAATGACCGCTGAGGATATGGTGGTGGTTGAGATAGCCAGCGGCAAGGTGGTGGAAGGCAGCAAAAAGCCCTCGTCCGACACGCCAACGCATCTGGCGCTTTACCGTCGCTTTGCGGAGATTGGCGGCATAGTGCATACCCACTCGCGCCACGCCACCATCTGGTCGCAGGCCGGACTTGATCTCCCCGCCTGGGGCACCACGCACGCCGATTATTTTTACGGAGCCATCCCCTGCACGCGCCTGATGACCGCAGAAGAGATCAACGGCGAGTATGAATACCAGACCGGCGAAGTGATCATTAAAACCTTCGAAGAGCGTGGGTTGAACCCGGCACAAATCCCGGCGGTACTGGTGCATTCTCACGGCCCGTTCGC
>JFBN01305968.1_pt1 | contig 10483 bp, 7 predicted proteins | sample 768741 | NCBI WGS metagenome assembly JFBN01 (sample SAMN01983846, study PRJNA193217) | chicken gut metagenome | biome: terrestrial biome; isolation source: ceca of Broiler chicken | host: Gallus gallus | place: United Kingdom: England | collected 2010-09-07
TTTGCGGCCTTTCGCACGGCGCGAAGCCAGCACTTTGCGTCCGTTGGCGGTAGCCATTCTCTGACGGAATCCGTGCTTGTTGATTCTCTTCCGGCGCGAAGGCTGGAAAGTTCTTTTCATTGCCATAGCTATCTCGTTTTTGTTGTTTTTGCGCGCTTTGCGGATTGCAAAGGTATAGCAATTTTCGGTATTTACAAAAAAAACGGTGAATTTTGTTCGACCGGTTCTCGCCCCGGCATAGCCTGCACGTGCGTCCGCCTATGTATTTCGGCTTAATGAAAAAGCGCCTTTTTGCCGCAGACCGCCCCCCCCTCCGATCCTCTGGCGGGGCTCCCGCGTCAGGCGCCGCCTGACGGAAACGCGCCGCCGTCCATCGTCGTCTGCGCCCCTTCAGGACTGTCCGGCTCTTGCGAGCCCTGTTCCTCGCTCTATTCCGGTTTGAAAAGATCCACTTCGCCCCGCTCCACTTTGCGGTGCATGTCGGCGAGTTCGGCCACTACGGGCGAGATCAGTTCGAGCGTATCCGCAACGGCCTGTTTGTCGCCCTGTCCCTTGATGCGGTAGAGCATCGCGGCATAGAGCGCGCGGAACAGGAGTTCCGTGTCGCTCATACCCGGATTGCCCAGAATCTCGCGCAGTCGCGGCAGCTGCGGTTCGAGCCGCGCCCACGTGAGGCGGTAGTGCTCGCCTGCGGGCAGTTTGAGCAGTTGCAGATGCAGGTCGTGCAGGTCGGCGATCAGGTGGAGCGTGTGTTCGAGATGTCCTTTTTCCTCCTTGCCCTCCTCGCGGAGCAGGTTGACGAGGTCCATGTACCACAGCAGATGGACGTGTTTCTGCTCCTCGGGAATATCCTTGCGGGGTGCGACGAGCTGCGAGAAAACGGCTTCGGGGCTGAACTGAAGAGCCCGCAGGAGGTCTTCGAGCTGCCACAGGTAGAGGATGTATTCGGCGATGTTTTCGCGCCGTTTGGCTTTTGCGATGTCCATGTCTTTTATTTGATCCAGTTGATCGCTCCGTTGTGCCGCAGGAAGTATTGCTGCGATTTGAGCAGGTTGCGCGACTGGAGCACCATGCTCTTCGTTTCGTTGAGAATCGTCAGATACAACATGCTTGCCTTCGTGTTCGAGCGGGCGTTGTTGATGCGGGTCAGCTCCGATTTGATGGCATCGGCGATCGACTCGAAGAGCTGGTCGCGCAACGAGAGCACCATCTCGATGTCCGAGAAATCGCCCGTGCGCAGCATGTTGTTGATGTGGCGGTAGATGGCCTCCACCTCGTCGTTGATGTGCATGAGGTCCTCGGTCTGCTCCTTCGAGAGGCCCTCGTGATTGTTGTCGATGTGCTCGAAGGCCGGTCGCGTGATGTGCATCAGCGCCTTGGTCATCTCGTTGAGGTAGTCGACCACCTGCACGTAGTAATGCGCCGCATCGACGTCGCCGCTTTGGAGCTTCTTGAGCGTCGGCATGAGCGAATACTTACGCTCGCGCGATTGGTAGAAGAGTTCGTTCGACTCGCGGACCATGTCGCGCAGCACCTTGCGGTTCTCCTTGAAGACGGCGATCAACGTGCGGTCGTAGATGCGGGTGGTGCACTCCATCGTGCGGCACACTTCGTCGGTCAGTTCCGAAATGATGGCTTCGGTGGTCTGGGGCTTGCGGGCGGCCGCATCGGTCTTGCTTTCCTTTTTCTTGGGCAGGTTGCTGTGGACGAGCATATAGCCGCACAGAAGCGTGATGACGACGAATGCGACCGTGCCGCCGTAGATCAGCGCGAGACCTACGACGAAGGCGATCAGGAATCCGCCGAGTGCCGTTACGAACCAGCCGGCCACGACGGTCATCACGCCCGAAATGCGGTAGACGGCGCTTTCGCGGCCCCATGCACGGTCGGCGAGCGACGTGCCCATCGCCACCATGAAACAGACGTAGGTGGTCGAAAGAGGCAGTTTGAGCGAGGTGGCCATCGAGATCAGCAGTGCCGAAGTCGTCAGGTTGACCGTGGCGCGGATCATGTCGTAGGGGGCTCCGCTGTGCTCCACGTCCTCGAATTCGAAACGGCGGGCGACGGCTTCGCGGAACTTTTCGGGGAAGAGGCGTTCGATCCCCGCATTGATGCCGAGGGCCGCACGGACGATCGTCCGCGAGAAGACCGACGAGCCGTACTGCTGCGTCCCCTCGTCGTCCTGTGCCGAGAGCGAGATCTCGGTCTCCGTAACGTGCATGGCCTTTTTCGAGGTCCAGAGCGTGAGGATCATCACGCCGCCCGCAAGCAGCAGAATGCCGAAGTTCGCAGGTACGTTTTCGTTGAGCGCTTCCATGAGCATCGAAGGATCGGCCGCATGACGGGCGATGGAATAGGCGTCGAAACCCGCCACGGGAACGCCGATGAAGTTCACCAGATCGTTGCCGGCAAAAGCGAGCGCGAGGGCGAACGTGCCCGAGAGGATCGTGATGCGCAGGATGTTCGCCTTCAACCGCTGGAGGATGAAAAGAACGAGGCTGCATGCCGCCCAGCAGAGAAAAATCGAGAGCAGCAGGTGGCGGTCGACGAATTCGGTGAAAGGGTCGCCCTCCAAAAGATTCTTCAGGCCCTTGAATACGGCGAAATAGACGATCGCCGTGAGCGAGGCGCCGCACCACAGGGAGCCGAAACGCCGGAAGAGCGCCATGTAGCGGAACGTGAAGATGACCCGCGAGAGGTACATCACGATGGTGCCGCAAGTGAAGGCGATAACCACCGAGAGCAGAATGGCCGAGACGATGCCCATCGCGCGCGATGTATTGATGAATTGGCCCAGATCGCCTGCGCCGATCGCGGGATCGTTCGATATTTTGTAGATCGAAACGGCGATGGCCGACCCGAGCAGACAGAAAATGAGCGAAACGGTGGTCGAGGTCGGGAGACCCCACGAGTTGTAGAGGTCCAGCAGGATGATGTTGGCGAACATGACGCCGAGGTAGAGCATCATGACTTCGTGGAACGTGAAGAGCCCGGGGTTGAACATGCCGCTGCGGGCCACCTCCATCATGCCGCTCGACGTAACCACGCCGACGATGATACCCGCCGAAGCGACCAGCAGAATCGTGCGCATGGTTGCGGCCTTGGAACCGATTGCGGAGTTGAGGAAGTTGACGGCGTCGTTGGTAACGCCCACGAAAAGACCTGAGACTGCGAGGATACCGAGAATAACAACGATAACGGTGTATATTTCGCTCATAGGGTGTCGGATTTGGGAACAAAATTACACCATTTTTTCGGTCGTCGCCGGATTTTCACGGATTGTTAACAATAATTTAATACTGTGCGGGGGGGGCGGAACATAAAAGCGGCGGCAGGGTGGGAGCATGCCGGGTGACGCCTCGGATAAACGGGATGCGCTCCCTTTCATGTAAAACAAATCTGCCGCCGCAAATCGCAACGATTGCAACGGCAGACAGCGGCGTCACTTCTGAATATTTCGGGGCCGGCGGTTATTCGAAAAGGGCGACACTGCGATATAATCTCAAGGTTCTGGAATAACCCATATCGAAAGCAACACAGTGCGCCCTTAGGGCACAGAGTGCATCTCTTTCGATTTTTCAAATTTTCCAGATTTAGAGATTAAAGATGCAATCGCAACTCACATTGCGTATATATAAAGAACTTTTGCGGTATTCAAACCGCAGACAAAGGTATGAATAAGTCCCGAATTAGCAACCGACGCCGCGTATATGCGCTTCAAATAAGCTCGAACGTGTTATGATTCCGCCTTTGAGGAATGTTCTCGCCCGCGGTGCGGCCGGAGCCGGACTTGACGTCGGCCGCCCGGACGGGTTTGCGCCGGCGCATGCGTCTGCGGCACTGCCTGCGGAAGCACCCGACCGTTGTTCATGCAAGCGTTCGCGCACAGCGCCGCCTCCCGCCGGGAGGCGGCGGTCTGCATAAAAGAGAGGAGGCTGTCCCGACAAGTCTTAGACAGCCCCCTCCCTCCCATCATTCGTGCTGCCATTCGGGAGTTTTCCCGAACAGGCAATGCTCTCGAAGGGTTAAAAATACTTGTCGGACAGCCCCTCTCCGAACGTGGCGCAACGCGCTCACTCTTCGTCGGTGTCGGTATAGGCTTTGAGCAGTTTCTCCTGCACGTCGGCGGGCACCTGTTCGTAGGAGGCGAACTTCATCGAGTAGGTGCCCGACCCCGAGGTGAGCGAAGAGAGCGTGGTCGAGTAGCGGTAGAGCTCGGCCAGCGGCACGCGGGCGTTCAGCCGGTCGAATCCCTTGTCCGATTCCATGCCTTCGATCATGGCGCGGCGGTTTTGCAGGTCGCTCATCACGGCGCCCATGCAGTCGCTCGGCACGAGCACCTCGACCGAATAGATCGGCTCCATGATCTTGGGCCCCGCATTGCGGAAAGCCTCCTTGAAGGCGTTGCGGGCGGCCAGCTTGAACGAAATTTCGTTCGAGTCCACGGGGTGCATCTTGCCGTCGTAGACCACCACGCGGATGTCGCGGGCATAGGAGCCCGTGAGGGGGCCTTCGTCCATCTTCTCCATGATTCCCTTGAGGATGGCGGGCATGAAGCGTGCGTCGATGGCGCCGCCGACGATGGCGCTGTAGAATTGCAGCTTGCCGCCCCACGGAAGATCGTACTCCTCTTTGGTCTTGACGTTCACGACCAGTTCTCCCCTGCCCGGCACCTTGTAGTTCTTGGGTTCGGGCATCCCTTCCGCATAGGGTTCGACGATCATGTGCACCTCGCCGAACTGTCCGGCGCCGCCCGACTGTTTCTTGTGGCGGTAGTCGGCCTGAGCGACGCGGGTGATGGTCTCGCGGTAGGGAATGCGCGGCGCCGTGTAGTCGAAGGCGATCTTGTTTTCGCTGAGGATGCGCGAGCGCAGGATGTTCAGGTGGTGTTCGCCCTGTCCTTGGACGATGGTCTGTTTGAGCTCTTTCGAATAGTCCACCAGAATCGTGGGGTCTTCGTATTTGGCGTCGTTGAGGAGCTTGCCGAGCTTCTCCTCGTCGTTCTGCTCCTTGGCCTTTACGGCGGCGCGGTAGCGGGGTTCGGGGAAGACGATCGGGTCGATCCGCACGGGGGAGGAAGGGGCGCAGAGCGTGTCGTTCGTGCGCGTACCCTTGAGTTTCACCGTGCAGCCGATGTCGCCGGCCGAGAGTTCCGTTACCTTGATGCGGTTCTTGCCCGCCACGGCGAAGAGCTGCGAGATCTTCTCCTTGTTGCCCGTGCGGGGATTCAGAAGCTCGGCGCCTTCGGCGAGCTTGCCGCGGATCACGCGGAAGTAGCTGATCTCGCCGATATGCTGTTCGAGCTGGCTCTTGAAGACGAACGCCACGGCCGGCTGCTCGGCGTCGGCATCGATCTGCTCGCCCTCGACCGAGAGGAATTTGGGCGCTTTGAGCGGCCCGGGTGCGACGTTGATGATGAACTCCATCAGACGCTTGGTGCCGATGTCGCGCTTGGCGCTCGTGCAGAAGATCGGCATCAGCTCGCGTTTCGAGAGTCCGATCTTGAGCCCTGCACGGATGTCGTCCTGCGTGAGGGTCCCCTTGTCGAAATAGAGTTCCATGAGGGCCTCGTCGTGCTCGGCGGCCATCTCGACCAGCTCCTTGTTGAGCGCCTGTGCGCGTTCAAGCTCCTCGGCCGGGATGTCGAGCTCCTCGCGGTGGCCGTCGTGGTCCTTGAAGCGGTACATCTTCATCAGCAGCACGTCGATGAAAGCGTCGAATCCCGCCCCCTGATCGACCGGATACTGCACGAGGACGGGCTTCACGCGCGAAGCGGCCTTGATCGACTCGTAGGCCGCCTCGAACGAAGCCTTGTCGGCGTCGAGCTGGTTGATGACGCCGATGACGGGTTTATTCAGTGCGCGGGCGTAGCGGGCCTGAATCTCGCTGCCGACTTCCCAGCCGTTCTGGGCGTTGAAGAGGAAGATCCCGACGTCGCCCACCTTGAAGGCCGAAAAGAGGCTGCCGCAGAAGTCGTCCGATCCCGGGCAGTCGATGATATTGAGCTTGCGGTCCATGAACTCCGTGAAGAGGATGGTCGAGTAGATCGAACGTTTGTATTCGTGTTCGATGTCCGTATTGTCCGAAAGCGTGTTGCCGGTTTCGACACTGCCTCTGCGGTCGATGACTTTGCCCTCGAAGGCCATCGCTTCGGCAAGGGTTGTTTTTCCCGTGCCCGGAGCGCCGATCAGTACGATGTTCTTGATCTCTTTGGCTGAATAGTTTTTCATATAGCTCGAAGTTTTAGGTTTTGCGGCGGCGTTCATTCGGTAAAAGAAATTTGCCGACTGATAAATATACGAAAAAATCGGGAAAACAAACGCCGGACGCGAAAAAACCGTTCATCCGCAAAAAAATCCGGCTCGGGTTCCCGCACGCGCCCCGGCCGCCGCGCACCTTCCCCGGCCGCCGCCGGAGCGGCAGCGAAGAGCGCTCCGCGAAGCGGAAACGACGGACTGCCGCCATCGGCGGCGACGCCGGACCGCTCCGGACGCGGAGTGCGCGGGGATATAAAAAATCACCTCATATTATAATGAGGCGATCGTTCCGCTTCGCAAACGGGTCTCCGGCCGTCATTGCGCCGCGTATTCCGCCAGTACGGGTGCGATCGTCCGCTCCAGCAGGGCGTAGCCCTCCGCATTGAGATGTACGCCGTCCGTCGTATACTCCGCCCGCATCGACCCGTCGGAAGCCGCCAGCGGCGTGTGGCAGTCCACCCATTCGATGCCGCGGGTCCCGGCATATTCGCGCAGGCGGGCGTTCACCGCTGCGATTCGCGCCGGCACGTCCTCGATCTCCGGCCGCCACGGATAGCTTCCCGCGGGCAGGATCGTGCAGAGGATGGGCTCGATGCCGTTCGCGCGAGCCAGTTCGGCCATCGAAACGATATGATCGGCGATGCGTTCGAGGGGTGCGTAGCCGTCGTTGCGGGCGATGTCGTTCGTCCCGCCGAGAATCACTACGGCCCGGGGATGCAGGTCGATCGCATCGGCGCGGAACCGGCAGAGCATCTGTCCCGTTACCTGTCCGCCGATGCCGCGGCAGGCATAGCCGTTGGCGGCGAAAAACTCCGGGTCGGCGTCATCCCACTGGTCGGTGATCGAGTCGCCCATGAAGACGACGGAGGGTGCCTTCTGCAAGGCGGCATTGGCGGCGGCATAGCGGCCGAATCCGGCCCAGTCGGGCCCGTCCTGCGAGGCGAGTGCGAGCGGTGCGAACAACGCTGCGGCGAGGATGAGGAGTCGTTTCATAGCGATTTATACAAAATGCTGATTCGTTGCCGATTGCGGGCCGGCGATCCCGGTATCGTGTATCTCTCCGGCATCCCGCCCGCTGCGGTTCGCCGGGGCGGGCGAATATTCGGCGCACTGCATTCGGCAGCCCCGATGCACCGATCCGTCCTGCCGATCCGCTACTCCGTCTCGCGGGTCCGCTCCGCCTGCCGTCCGCCCGCAAGGCTGCCGCCGCGGCCGGAGATGAAGACCGGCACGTGCGGTTCGGAGAGCAGGAAGCCTTTGGCCTCCTCGACGGTCGGAAAAAGGACGACGATTCGCATAGGCTGTTTTCAGACGACTCTATTTTTAATATTCATTGCGATACCCTCCCGTTTCGTGTCGCCACTTTCCGATCCGCAGGCAGCCGAGGGGATGCGACCGGACCGGTGCGGGCCCTGCCCCCTCCGCACCGGGCGACCGTCTGTCCGCACATGTTTCGGATAAGCCCGAAGCATGCGCATTCGCCGCGACGACACGAATCGGGATCGTCTCGTATGAATCTGTACCGCACTGTAATTCCGCAGGTCGTCATGCGCCGTTTGCGAATCCTCCCCGTTCCGATCTCTTCCCGGAGGCGGAACTGCGTACCGATGCGCCGCCTGAACGGTGCCCGCGCCCGCAGTACGAGGCGATATACGATCGAAGGCCCCTGCAAATTCCGGACATCGGTCATCGCTTCGGGACTCCGTTTCTCGCAGCCCGCCGGACGAACCCTCGCCGGTTCCGGCCGGCAAGCGCATTTACCTTCCGACGACGGCCTCCAGCTCCTCGACCGTTACGGGAATCTTCCGGTCGCCCAGCATGCGGCAGCCGCTCTCCGTTACGAGCAGGTCGTCCTCGATGCGGATGCCGCCGAAATCGCGGTAGGCGTCGAGCGCTTCGTAGTCGACGATGCCCTTGTACCTGCCCTCGGCGCGGCACTTGTCGATCAGCGCGGGGATGAAGTAGAGCCCCGGTTCGTCGGTCATCACCGTGCCGGGTTCGATCCGCCATGCCGCACGGTAGATGCACGTACCCGATTGGGCGGCGCGGTCGGCGATCGGCGAGAAGTCGAAGCTGCGTTCGCCCATCGCCTCGCAGTCGTGGACGTCCATGCCCATGCCGTGTCCGAGCCCGTGGGGCATGAGCATCGTCATGGCGCCCGATGCCACGGCATCGGAGGCCGTGCCGCGGAGCAGCCCGAGCCCGATGAGCCCTTCGGCCAGTACGGTGCATGCCGCATTGTGGATCTCGGTGTACATCATGTGGGGTTTGACGATCTCCGCTACGCGGTCGTGGGCCGCCAGCACGATGTTGTAGACGTCCTTCTGCTTCTGCGTGAACCGTCCGCTCACGGGGTAGGTGCGCGTGTGGTCCGAGCAGTAGCCTTCGAGGCTCTCGCCGCCGGCGTCGCACAGCAGCAGACGTCCCTCCTCCAGCACTCCGTCGGCGTTGAGGTTGTGGAGCGTTTCGCCGTGCTGCGAGACGATCGAAGGGAACGACACGCCTTGTCCGCGGGATTTGGCCACCCCTTCGATGGCGCCCGCGATTTCGCGCTCGACGACGCCCGGGCGGCACATCCGCATGGCGGTGGTGTGCATTTCGTAGCCGATACGGAACGCCCGTTCGAGAGCTTCGACCTCTTCGGCGCTCTTCTTTTCGCGCATCTCGGCCACGGCCATCATCAGCTCCACCGACTTGTAGTCGTGGAGCATCGCGGGAGCGATCCCCAGCAGCGCCGAGAGCCGGAGCTTCGTCTCGCCGCGGTAGGGCGGCAGGTAGTGGACGCGGCGGCCGAGCGCGATGGCGCGGGCGATGCGTTCCGCGAGGCCGGCCAGCGGATGCGTTTCCGCGACCCCGGCTTTGGCGGCCTCTTCGCGGAGCGTGGGCTGGGGACCGGTCCAGATGATGTCCTCTATCGTCAGGTCGTCGCCGTAGAGGGCCTCTTCGCCCGAGTCGGCGTCGATCAGCCCCGCGAGCGACGGCGTATTCAGTCCGAAGTAGTAGCGGAAAGTCGAATCCTGCCGGAAGTAGTAGGCGTTGTTGGGATAGTTGTTGGGCGAAGCCTCGTTGCCCGGGATCAGGATCAGACCCGATCCGATCTTGTTGCGCAGGGCCTCGCGGCGCGCTGCATAGGTTTTGGATGGAAACATGGTATGTTCGTTTTATAAGGATTATCGGAGTTGTGTCCCCTCAAAGATACGAATAAGTCGGGCGCAAAAGCAAATTTATTTGCATTTTGCCGGGCGGGAATATCTGAGCCGAAGCCGAAGATACGAAAAAAGGAGACCCGGGCGCCCGGGTCTCCGCACACGATTATGAACTTTTTATTTCGAAATAACGCTCTTTTTCCTGCTGTTTTCGGGCCGGAGCGGCATCCCGCTGCGACCGGACCGGACCGCTGCCGTCGGAGCCCCGGGCCGTTCGTCCGGCCCGGCTCCGGACGTATCGCCGACGACGAGGCAAAGGTAGTATAAGATTATTTGAAAAACAAATAAAATTTATTGTTTTACGATAATTTTTTATGGTTATCCGAAAATACCACCACAAATTCGGTGTCTTGCGAGGCCGTGCGCCGGCGACGGCGCACACGGATGTATCGCCCTCGCGGCGGCGGCCCGACAACTCGAACGGCCTCTCCGAGAATCGCCCGCACGGAAAACTTCCGGACAGCAGGACGAACGGAAACAGGCTGTCTGCGACGTGTCAGGCGGGTCTCTGCGATCGCCCGCCCGCTGCCCGAAAGGTGCCGTATTCCGTATCGCAAGGGGGGCGGGTACCGGACGGGAGGGGCGGACGGGCGCCCCTTCCGATGCCTCCGCAGAGGCCGCCGAAAGGGGCTCCCCGCCAAGAGGAGAGCGGCGCAGACCCGGATATTCGCGGCTGCGCATCCGCATTCACGCCGAAGGCGGGCATCGTTCGGAGCACTGCACGCAGCCGCACAGGGCCCGCGCGCACGCGGTGCCGGAGGGCGGCGTCCGGGGCATCGGGCCTCGCGGAGCGGAAAGCAGCTTGAGGACGCCTATCGTTTCCTGCGTGCAAGTCCTTCGGGCAGCGGGAGCGAGAGGCGCGAACCGCTCACGACGGCTCCGAGCAACGCGAAGCAGGCGGCGATCACGAGGGCCATGTGGGTGCTGCTCTCGGGCGTGAGGTGGAAGAGCAGCGCCACGAGGGCGGCGCCTGTAGTCTGACCGACGAGGCGGGCCGTGGCGAGCATGCCGCTGGCCGAG